>ENA-OQII01000178-OQII01000178.1-human-gut-metagenome-genome-assembly--contig:-NODE-178-length-11400-cov-1.980041_pt1 | contig 11400 bp, 13 predicted proteins | sample MGYA00242577_ERZ504742 | MGnify/ENA primary metagenome ERZ504742 (study PRJEB26092, sample SAMD00036443) | human gut metagenome | host: Homo sapiens | study: EMG produced TPA metagenomics assembly of...
AGTCGGATATCCAAGGATATCTGTAACAGTTCCCTCAATCGTTATCATGGTTCCGGGATTATATTTATACAGAGGATTTTATAATCTTGGTATTATGTCATTATCAGTAGCTGCATCCTGGTTTGCGTCTGCGATCCTTATCATTGCAGCGTTGCCATTAGGGCTAATCTTTGCACGTATTCTGACAGATAAAGCTTTCAGATACTGTACTTAACCGAATCAAAAATCAGGGAAATCCCCAACCACTGCTTAAATTGCAAAAAGCAATAAGCAGTGGTTGGGGATTTGCTCGTGCAAGTATCTACTCCAATAGGAAAAATGTGAAAATTATATCAAACTAACAAACAATTTTATGCTTCCAAACAAATATTTAAACGAAAAAATTGTTCAGGTTTCTGTACAAAAGCTCTTGTCAATTTTTTGACAATGTGTTATCATTAAGACGTCAATTTTGTTAGGAGAAAAGGAGTATTAAGATTATGAGCAGTAAAATTACTATCATTGGAGCCGGCAGCGTCGGATCTACCATCGCGTACACTTTATCAAGCCAGGATATCGCATCTGAAATTGTTCTGATCGATATCAACAAAAAGAAAGCAGAAGGTGAAGTTCTGGATATTATCCAGGGAACCTGCTTCAGAGATCCTATCTCTATCATTGCCGGAGACTACGAAGATGCTAGGGATTCTGACATCGTTATCATCACATCCGGTATTGCCCGTAAACCAGGGCAGACAAGACTTGAACTTACACAGACAAATGTAAATATCCTCAAATCTATCACACCGGAGATCGTAAAGGCAGCTCCAAATGCCCTTTATCTGATCGTAAGCAATCCGGTTGATATCATGACTTATGTATTTACAAAGATTTCCGGACTTCCAGAAAACCAGATCCTTGGTTCCGGTACAATTCTTGACTCTGCACGTCTGCGCTGCGGATTATCCGAACATTTCCAGATTGCACAGAGTAATATCCATGCCTATGTATTCGGTGAGCATGGAGATACATCCTTTATTCCGTGGTCTGGTGCCTATATTTCAGGTGTAAGTGTGGATGAATATTACGACCTTGAGAAGAAACTCGGTAAGGATATTGAACCGATTGATAAAGAAGCAATGCTTCAGTATGTACAGAAATCTGGCGGTGAGATCATTTCCAAGAAAGGTGCAACTTTCTATGCAGTATCCTCTTCTGTATGCAAACTTTGCAGCCTTCTTGTATCTTCTTCAGAGTCTATCTCTACAGTATCTACTATGATGCATGGAGAGTACGGAATCGATGATGTATGCCTGAGTACATTAACTCTGGTAGGACCAAATGGTGTACAGGGCAAAGTTCCAATGAGAATGACAAAAGCTGAGATCGAACAGCTTAAGAAGAGTGCAGATGCACTGAAAGAAATTATTGCTCAGATTGACCTTAATTAATAATATATCAGACAAAACATTCAGAAGTACAGGTACAGCCTGTTCTTCTGAATCCATATTACTGTTTACTCCTTTTTAATTATTAGCCAAAAATTCTGTACTGTAAGCGGAAACAGACGAATTTTGGCTTACATATATCAAAAGCAAAAAATATATAAATAATATTTTTATTAATTTTTTGAAAGATACTATGATTGTGAGTAAATAGAAAAGCGGAAGATTTTTATCTGCCTGAAAAAGATTAATTTAGATCAGAAGAATTGAGCAATGATGCGTGATAAAAAAATTATCAAAAACCTCTTGTTAAAATGTTGTCAATATGATATAATATTTTTCGGTAAATCGAGTTGATACACTCCTTTAATTGCGGAGGAAGGGTGTGCGAACTCTTTTATTTTCTATGTCTCAACAAAGATATAAAAAGTAATTGTATTAGACTTGATTTATATTTTTGTCCATATATTGTTAAAAAAAAGACAAGGACTAGCGACTGTTATTTACGGGCGCTATATATCGGGGCTAAATTGCTTTTGGACCCTGATATCATTATTTGAGCAACATGAATTTATCTGAACAACTAAGAAAGGATAATGTTAAGTATGAAGTACAGTTATTATCCGGGTTGTACCCTGAGAAACAAGGCGAAAGATCTGGACGAATATGCCAGAGCCAGCGCCAGAGCACTTGGGTTTGAACTGGAAGAGATCGAAGACTGGCAGTGCTGCGGAGGTGTTTATCCTCTGGGAACTGACGAAATTGCTACGAAGCTTTCTTCTGTACGTGCTCTTAATCAGGCCAAAGAAAAGGGCCAGGATCTGGTAACAATCTGCTCTGCCTGTCATCACGTGATCAAACGTGTCAATGATGATATGAAAAATGTGGAGGATATCCGCACCAGAGCAAATAATTACATGCAGCTTGATGAGCCTTATGAAGGCGAGACAACAGTGCTCCATTATCTGGAAGTACTTCGCGACAAAGTCGGTTTCGACAAGCTGAAAGAGAAGGTAGTAAACCCGCTTACAGGAAAGAAAATCGGAGCCTATTACGGATGTCTCTTATTACGTCCGGGCAAGATCATGGCTTTTGATGATCCGGAGAATCCGACAATCATGGAAGATTTCATCCGTGCACTTGGGGCAGAACCGGTAATCTATCCATACAGAAATGAATGCTGCGGCGGTTACATTTCTCTGAAAGAAAAAGATATGTCTCAGAATATGTGTCAGAAAATCGAAGACAGTGCGAAAGGCTTTGGCGCAGATATGCTGATCACAGCCTGTCCATTGTGTAAATATAATTTAAATAAAAACGCTTCCAGCGAACTGCCTGTATATTATTTCACAGAGCTCCTTGCAGAAGCCCTCGGAGTAAAAGAGGAGGTGGCAAAATGAGAAACCAGCATTCAGCAGCAGAAAAGATCAAAGAGATCTCCGGAACCAATCCGCTGAAATGTATGAAATGTGGAAAATGTTCTGCTACCTGCCCATCTTTCAATGAAATGGATATCAAGCCACATCAGTTTGTATCCTATGTTGTAAATGAAGATATCGAAGCACTTGTCAATTCAAAGTCTCTCTGGAAATGCCTTTCCTGCTTCGCCTGTGTAGAGCGTTGTCCAAGAGATGTAAAACCGGGAAAGATCATCGATGCAGCAAGACAGTTAGTTGTCCGTGAAAAAGGCGGCGATTATCTGAAAGCAGATGAGATACCACAGCTTCTTGATCCGGAACTGCCACAGCAGCTTCTGGTAAGTGCATTCAGAAGATACAGGAGGTAAGCCAGCGTGCAGAGAATTGGTGTATTTGTCTGTCATTGCGGAAGTAATATCGCCGCTACGGTAGATGTAAAAAAAGTTGTTGAATTAGCTGCCAAAGAGCCGGGTGTCGTTCATGCAGAAGACTACCAGTACATGTGCTCAGAAGCAGGCCAGGCTAAAATTCAGGAAGCCATTAAAGAGAAAAACCTGACAGGCGTTGTTGTCTGTTCATGCTCTCCACGTATGCATGAGGCAACATTCAGAAAAGCAGCTGAAAGAGCTGGCCTGAATCCATACATGGTGGAGATTGCAAATATCCGTGAGCACTGCTCCTGGATCCACAAGGATATGGAAGAGGCTACAAAGAAAGCTGTGATCCTTGCCAGAGCAGCAATCGCAAAAGTAAACTTAAACACACCTCTTCAGCCAGGAGAGAGCCGTGTTACAAAGAGAGCCCTGATCATCGGCGCGGTATTGCCGGAATTCAGACAGCCCTGGATATCGCAGATGCAGGATATGAAGTAGATATCGTAGAGAAGACTCCAAGTATCGGTGGAAGAATGTCACAGCTTGATAAAACATTCCCGACACTTGACTGTTCTGCATGTATCCTCACACCTAAGATGGTAGAGGCAGCAGCACATGAGAAGATCAATATCTATACATACAGTGAAGTAGAACATGTCAGCGGTTTCGTAGGTGATTTCACCGTTGATATCAGAAAGAAAGCAAGAAGTGTAAATATGGACAAATGTACAGGCTGCGGTGTCTGCCAGGAAAAATGTCCGTCCAAGAAGATTCCGAACGAATTTAACAGAGGATTAAATAACAGAACTGCTATTTACACTCCATTTGCACAGGCAATCCCGAATGTTCCGGTTATCGACCGTGAGAACTGTCTGAAATTTAAAACAGGAAAATGTGGTGTCTGCTCCAAAGTATGTCAGGCAGGAGCCATTGATTACGATCAGCAGGATGAGATCGTAACACAGAAATACGGTGCAATCGTAGTTGCTACAGGTTTTGATACCATCAAACTTGACAAATATGATGAATATGCGTACAGCCAGAGTAAAGATGTTATCACATCCCTGGAACTGGAACGTATCATGAACGCAGCAGGTCCTACAAAAGGACACTTAGAGCGTCTTTCCGACGGAAAGGCTCCGAAAGAGCTGGTATTTATCCAGTGTGTGGGAAGCAGATGTTCTGATGACAGAGGAAAGCCATACTGTTCCAAGATCTGCTGTATGTACACAGCAAAACATGCAATGCTGATTCGTGATAAATATCCGGATACAAATGTAACCGTATTCTATATTGATGTGCGTACACCTGGTAAGAACTTCGATGAGTTCTACAGAAGAGCCGTAGAACAGTACGGCGTAAACTACATCAAAGGCCAGGTAGGAAAAGTTATTCCGCAGCCGGACGGAAGCCTTCTTGTACAGGGATCTGACCTGATCGACAACAAACAAATCCTTAAGAAAGCAGATATGGTCGTTCTTGCAACAGCCATTGAACCGAACCCGGATGTTCGTAAGATCGCTACTATGCTTACAGCAAGTATTGATACAAACAACTTCCTCACAGAAGCCCATGCAAAACTCCGTCCTGTAGAATCTCCTACAGCAGGTATCTTCCTTTCCGGTGTATGCCAGGGACCGAAAGATATTCCGGAGACAGTTGCACAGGCCGGTGCTGCAGCAGTTAAGGCAATCGGCCTTCTTGCAAAAGATAAACTGACAACCAACCCATGTACAGCAAAATCCGATGAACTGTTATGTAACGGATGTTCTACATGTGCAAATGTCTGCCCATATGGAGCAATTTCCTATGAGGATAAAGAAGTAAATGACCACGGTATCCGTGAAACAAGAAGAGTAGCCGTTGTAAATACAGCACTTTGCCAGGGCTGTGGTGCATGTACAGTAGCCTGCCCGTCCGGTGCTATGGATCTGCAGGGCTTTTCCAACAGACAGATTATCGCGGAGGTAGATGCAATATGTCGATAGAAACAAACGAAGAATTCAGACCTAAGATTGTAGCATTCTGCTGTAACTGGTGTAGTTACGCAGGTGCAGACCTTGCAGGAAGCAGCCGTCTTTCTTACCCGGCTGACGTAAAGATCATCCGTGTTCCATGTTCCTGCCGTGTCAATCCAATGTTCATCCTCCGTGCTTTTGAGAAAGGTGCTGACGGTGTGATCATGTGTGGATGTCATCCTGGAGACTGTCATTACAGCACAGGTAACTACTATGCAAGAAGACGTATGACGCTTCTTTTCTCCATGCTCGACTACATCGGTGTGGAAAACGGAAGAACACGAGTAGAATGGGTTTCCGCTGCTGAAGGTGTGAAATTCTCCCAGACTATGAATGAGTTTGTAGAGAAGATCCATTCACTTGGTAAGAACGTAAGATTGGAGGATTTAAGATGCAGGAGCTGATAAATCGTGCAAAAGAACTTCTTGCTGACGGCACAGTTGCAAGAGTTCTGGGATGGAAAGCCGGAGATCTGCCTTATAATCCGGAACCGGCTTACTTTGAAACAGAAGAATCTCTGAAAGATTTTGTATATAACGGATTCTGCGGTGCAAACTTAAGCAAATATATGATCGAAGCTTCCAAACTGGAAGGCAAGACACTGGTTTGTTTAAAACCATGTGATACATACAGCTTTAACCAGCTGATCAAAGAACATCGTGTAGACAGAGAAAAAGCTTTTATCATCGGTGTTGGATGTAAAGGTAAACTGTCCATCGAAAAGATCAGAGAGCAGGGCATCAAAGGTATCGAAAGCATTACAGGTGCCGAGATGACAGATGATGCAGAAACTCTGACGATCCAGACAATTTATGGCGAAAAGACCTGCACTTATGCATCTGCAATGCTGGGACGCTGCCATGTCTGCAAAGGAAAAGAGCATCAGGTATACGATGAGCTGATCGGCGAATCCAAAGATACCAAAGATGCAGATCGTTTTGCAGAAGTAGAGAAGATTGAAGCAATGTCTCCGGAAGAGAGATTTGCATTCTTCCAGAACGAATTATCAAAATGTATCCGCTGTAATGCCTGCCGTAACGTATGTCCGGCATGCAGCTGCCGTAAATGTGTGTTTGACAGCACAAAATTCGACAGTGCACAGAAGGCAAATGTGGATGATTTCGAAGAGAAGATGTTCCACATTATCCGTGCATTCCACGTAGCAGGACGTTGTACGGACTGTGGCGAGTGCAGCCGTGTATGTCCGCAGGGTATTCCGCTGCATCTGTTCAACCGTAAATTTATCAAAGATATTGACAAATTCTACGGAGAATATCAGGCAGGAGAGGATACAGATTCAAAAGCACCACTGACAAACTTTACATTTGACGATGTAGAGCCAAGCATTGTTGGAGAAAGGGGATAATGTATGTACAAGATAGCGAAAAGTAATTTGCCGGCATTATTCCGTGCAATCGCAGAAACAAAAGAACTGTATCTGCCAATCAGAAGAGCAGGACAGGTAAATTTCGGACCTTGGAGCGAAGACGCAGAAGTTGACGTTGAAACTTTAAAGACCGTAAATCTCCAAAAGATGTATTCTTTCCACAGAGCGAAAATCTGTATAGCTGTGAGAGAGAAGGCAAAGACATCAAGATCGAGCCTCAGGCATTACAGGATCAGGAGTTTGTTGTATTTGGCATGAAAGCCTGCGACATCAAAGGTGTAGAAGTACTGGATAAAGATTTTTAGCTGATCCGATCGATACATTTTATGCTGCAAGAAGAGATCACGGAATCATCGTTGCCATGGCATGTCATGAACCGGAAGAAAGCTGTTTCTGTAAGGTATTTGGCGTAGACTGTGCAGATCCGGAAAAATCAGCGGCAGACGTTGCTGTATGGATGCTGGGCGATGACCTGATCTGGAAAGCAATCACAGAAAAAGGTGAGGCACTGACAAAAGCAGTGGAAAGCCTGCTTGAAAATGCAGATGCCGACAGCGACAAGCTGGAAGAAGAAAAGAACAACATCCGTGCAATCGTAGAAAAACTTCCGTACTCCAATCTTTCTCTGGAAGGATGGGGACAGGAAGATTACATGGATCGTTTCAATTCTCCTGTATGGGAAGAACTTTATAAACCATGTCTGGCATGTGGTACCTGTACATTTGTATGCCCTACCTGCCAGTGCTATGACATCAAAGATTATGACACAGGACACGGCGTACAGCGTTACCGCTGCTGGGATTCCTGTATGTACTCTGACTTTACCATGATGGCACACGGAAATAACCGTAACAGCCAGATGCAGCGTTTCCGTCAGAGATTCATGCATAAGCTTGTTTACTATCCTGTAAACAATAACGGAATGTTCTCCTGTGTAGGCTGTGGTCGTTGCGTTGAGAAATGCCCGTCATCCTTAAATATCGTAAAAGTCATCAAAGCTTTTGAAAATCAGGGAGGTGAAAAATAATGAGCGAATGTACCTGCCATAAAAACTATACATTAGACACACTGATCCCAAAGGTTGGTGTGATCACAGATATCCGCCAGGAGACACCGGACGTTAAGACCTTCCGCGTAAATGCTCCTGAAGGTGGAAAGCTTTTTGAACATATGCCTGGCCAGTGTGCAATGGTCTGCGCACCAGGTGTAAGTGAAGGTATGTTTTCCATTACTTCTTCACCTACAAATAAAGAATATCAGGAATTCAGTATCAAGAAGTGCGGTGCACTGACCGATTATCTCCACAGCCTTCAGGTTGGAGATGAGATCACAGTCCGTGGACCATACGGAAATCATTTCCCTGTAGAAGATAAATTAAAGGTAAAAACCTTCTGTTTATCGCAGGTGGTATCGGACTTGCACCTCTTCGTTCTGTTATCAACTATGTACTGGATAACCGTGCAGATTACGGAACAGTAGATATCCTCTATGGTTCCCGTTCCGCAGATGACCTGGTACAGTTAAAAGAAATCCAGGAAGTCTGGATGAAAGCAGAGGGAGTTAATGTTTATCTGACAATCGACCGTGAACAGGAAGGCTGGGACGGACACGTTGGATTCGTTCCTTCTTATCTGAAAGAGATTGGATTCGATACAAACAAAACAGCACTTGTCTGCGGACCGCCGATCATGATCAAGTTCGTTCTTGCAGGACTGGAAGAACTGGGCTTCTCCAGAGAACAGGTTTACACAACTCTGGAGCTTCGTATGAAATGCGGTATCGGTAAATGCGGCCGTTGCAATATCGGTTCCAAATACGTCTGCAAAGACGGTCCGGTATTCAGATGCGACGAGATTGATGAATTACCTGCAGAATATTGATAAGCAATGAGCAGTGCAGAAAGTGATGTGAAGGAATGCGTCATGCTTGCATATAAGCATTCTTTCACAGAACATTCTGTAGGGCGAACGCCCTCAAGCGAGAAGTAGCGTAGCGGATTCGAGCTTGTATGTGCTGCTGACGACAGATGATATATATAGAAAGGACTGGTAATCTCAAATGGAAAAGAATATGGTAAACGTATATTTTTTCGGTAAGAAATACAGCGTACCTGCAGAACTTACAATTATGACTGCCATGGAATATGCCGGTTATACATTAAAGAGAGGATGCGGCTGCAGACACGGATTCTGCGGAGCCTGCGCAACAATCTACAGAATCAAAGGTGAAAACGAGCTGAAAACATGTCTTGCCTGTCAGACACAGGTACAGGAAGGAATGTATGTAGCAAGCATCCCGTTCTTCCCTACAGATAAGAGACTCTACAACATCGAAGACCTGAAACCGAATCAGCAGGTAATGATGGAACTCTATCCGGAAATCTACAGCTGTATCGGATGTAATGCCTGTACAAAAGCATGTACTCAGGACTTAAATGTAATGCAGTACATCGCATATGCACAGAGAGGCGAACTTGAAAAATGTGCAGAGGAATCCTTCGACTGCGTAAGCTGCGGATGCTGTTCTGTAAGATGTCCGGCCGGTATTTCCCATCCGATGGTAGGTCTTCTGGCAAGACGTCTCACAGGTAAATATATCGCGCCTAAGAGCGAACATCTGGAGAAACGTGTAGAAGAAATCCACGAAGGTAAATATGATGATCTGATCGAGCAGATCATGCAGAAACCAATCACAGACATGCAGGAACTTTACAACAACAGAGAAATTGAGAAATAGGGAGGGCGTAAAACATGTATGCACCATATCCAGAAAATATGATGGAATCCATCAAAAAGGTAGAGGCTACAAGAGCACAGCGTATGGCAACAGAGCCAAGACGTCTGAGCGCTGATGAGAAAGATGCTCTTCTTAAGAAATTCCATCCAGACTATAACCCGGATGCATTTGCAGAAATCAAAGTAGGACCAAACAAAGGACAGAAGGCACCGCTGGAGCTGGCAGAAATGCTTCACTCCGAAAGCCGTCTTCTGAATGAAAAAATTGACCTTAACAAAATCGATTATGATGTAGATGTACTTGTAATCGGCGGCGGCGGTGCAGGCTCCTCCTGTGCCATCGAAGCACACAATGCAGGTGCCAACGTTATGATCGTGACCAAGCTTCGTATCGGTGATGCCAACACCATGATGGCAGAAGGCGGAATCCAGGCAGCTGACAAAGAAAACGATTCTCCTGTACAGCATTATCTGGACTGCTTCGGCGGCGGACATTTTGCAGCAAAACCGGAACTGGTAAAGAGACTGGTAATGGAAGCTCCGGATGCCATCAAATGGCTCAATGACCTTGGTGTTGAATTTGATAAAGCAGAAGACGGAACCATGGTTACCACACACGGCGGCGGTACTTCCAGAAAGAGAATGCATGCTGCAAAGGATTATTCCGGATCTGAGATCATGCGTACCATCAGAGATGAAGTTCTGAATCTTAAGATTCCGGTAGTTGAATTTACTTCAGCTGTTGAACTTCTGAAAGATGAAAAAGGACAGGTTGCAGGTGCAGTTCTTCTTAACATGGAAACAGGAGATTATTCTGTTGCAAGAGCCAAAACTGTTGTAATCGCAACAGGTGGTGCAGGAAGAATGCATTATCAGGGATTCCCGACATCTAACCATTATGGCGCAACTGCAGACGGACTTGTACTTGGATATAGAGCTGGTGCTTCCCTTCTTTATCAGGATTCTATCCAGTACCATCCAACAGGAGCAATCTATCCATCACAGATCATGGGTGCTCTGGTAACTGAGAAAGTTCGTTCCGTTGGTGCACAGCTTGTAAATGCAAACGGAGAAGCTTATATTCATCCGCTTGAAACCCGTGACGTAAATGCTTCCGGTGTTATCCGTGAATGCGAAGAAGGCCGCGGCGTAGAAGTTCCAGGCGGACTGAAAGGTGTATGGCTTGACACTCCGATGATCGAGATCCTCGGTGGCGAAGGAACCATCGAAAAGAGAATCCCGGCTATGTTCCGTATGTACATGAACTATGGCATTGATATGCGAAAAGTGCCGATCGTGATCTATCCAACACTTCATTATCAGAATGGTGGTCTGGAAATCGACGGAGACGGATTTACAAAGGAAATTCCAAACCTTTTAGTTGCGGGAGAAGCAGCAGGCGGAATCCATGGAAGAAACAGACTGATGGGTAATTCTCTTCTGGATGTAATCGTATTTGGAAGAAATGCCGGTAAAAAAGCAGCTGCAAAATGCAAGAACGTAGAGCTTGGTGAAATGAACCTCGACCATATCTACAAATATGCAGAAGAACTGGATAAAGCAGGCGTACATACTGATAAGGTATCTCCATTACTGCTTCCGAAATACGCTCGTCACGAACAGCGCTAATAAGATACTCAGAATGTAAAAAAGAGCTCCCGGTATCGATAAGGGATTACCGGTACCGGGAGCCTTTGATATAATGCAAAAGGGATATGTCACCTCCCGGTGAATATCCCCAAATGAAAGAAGGGAGCTTACCAGAATGCGTGAAGTAGAAGTAAGCAGACTTACAGATGTCATCGAAAAACTCTGTATCGAAGCAAATGAACATCTTCCGGAAGACGTAAAATGCGCCATCAAAACATGCCGCGCATGCGAAGACGGAGAGATTGCCAAGGGTGTCCTTGACAACATTATTGAGAATTTTGATATTGCAGATAATGAGAATGTGCCGATCTGCCAGGATACAGGAATGGCATGTGTATTCCTTGAAATCGGACAGGATGTACATTTTGTCGGGGGAAATCTGAACGATGCCATC
>ENA-OQII01000179-OQII01000179.1-human-gut-metagenome-genome-assembly--contig:-NODE-179-length-11378-cov-2.791485_pt1 | contig 11378 bp, 6 predicted proteins | sample MGYA00242577_ERZ504742 | MGnify/ENA primary metagenome ERZ504742 (study PRJEB26092, sample SAMD00036443) | human gut metagenome | host: Homo sapiens | study: EMG produced TPA metagenomics assembly of...
GTTTTGCCGCCAAGAACACCGTCATAAGCATAGGTCTGTCCGGACATCATCTTGTGGTGATTCAGAAGGTAACGGGTTTCACTGAACTTGTTGGTTGCCGGGATTTCGTAATAAACAGTTGTACAGTATTTACGGAACATCGGATTGAACCAGGCTGCACGGGCGATTTTTGCCATATCATTGGCTGTAGTGTAATGTTTCTCATCCGGAAGACCGTTAGGATTGTTGAAATGCGTATTGGTGCATCCTATCTGACGGGCTTTCTGGTTCATCAGTTCGACAAATTTCTTGACGGAACCGGAAGTCTGTTCAGCTATGGCAAGAGTCATTTCATTGGCTGACTGGAGCATAACTGCCATCAGTGCCTGTTCTACGGTAAATTCTTCCCCGGTATCTGCGTAGATACTGGAACTCTGAGTATCTGTGATTCCATGAGCTGCGGTTTCAGACATGGTAAATTTGTCTGTGGCTTTCAGATTTTCACTGCCGAGAAGGGCAGTCATGATCTTGGTGATGCTGGCTGGATACTGAGCTTTGTCTGCGTTTTTTGAATAAAGGATGCTTCCTGTTATCATATCCATGAGTACAGCGGATTCTCCCTCTATCTGAGGTCCCTGAACCCATCCCTCAATGGAATCTGTATCTGCAGGCTGTGTATAATAGTCTGTATGATAGATTTCTTCAGGAACAGGCGTTGCTGTTACGATCGGATCACCATATTCATCGGTTGCAAGGACAGGAACTGTCTGGCAGACAATGAGAGCTGCACAGAGTACGCTGCCAAGAACGCGCTTTATTGCATTGCATGTCGAGCAGGTGGCAGTAGCACGTCTGCTGATTTTTTTATTTTTCTATGTAATTACCTTTCTTTATTGAATATAATTTCTATATTATACCATTCTCAACAATTATACTGTAATCATTTTTTGTATACAAGGGTGTATTTCAGCGGGAGAAAACGTAAAACCTTAAAGCGGTTTGGGTAAAATAGCCGTAAATCCCTGAAAATATCGCAAAAAGACCTTGACATAAACAAAAACAGAACCGTATAATGAAACAGCACATATAATGAAATAAAAACTGTGATGGAGACAGTAGATCGATATGAAAACCGCAGAGAGCCGGGATGAGGTGGGAGCCTGGTGTCAGTAATTTCGATGGAAGATCACTCCGGAGTTTCTTTCCTGAAATCTTAAGTAAGGAGGGACGGTGTTTCCGCCGTTAAAGGGAACATGTATCGGCGTTTGATTACTACCAGCCCGTACAATGTAACAGGTGGTGCGAATGTGGAAATTGCTTTCGTCCTTTTACAGGACGGAAGTTTTTTTATTTTTATGGAAAAATTTTCCCGAGAGAATTTAAAGGAGGAATCTGTTGTGTATCAGAAAGTAGATACGAACCTAAATTTTGTAGACCGTGAAAAACAAGTAGAAAAATTCTGGAAAGAAAACCATATCTTCGAAAAAAGTATGGAGGACCGCAAAGACGATCCTACTTACATGTTCTATGATGGACCGCCGACAGCAAACGGCAAACCGCACATCGGTCATGTACTGACACGTGTTATCAAAGATATGATCCCGAGATACCGTACTATGAAAGGTTACATGGTACCTCGTAAAGCTGGATGGGATACCCACGGACTTCCGGTAGAGCTGGAAGTAGAGAAGAAACTTGGTCTGGACGGCAAAGAACAGATCGAGGAATATGGTATGGAACCATTTATCCAGCAGTGTAAAGAAAGTGTCTGGAAATACAAAGGAATGTGGGAAGACTTTTCCTCAACCGTTGGTTTCTGGGCTGATATGGAGAATCCATATGTTACTTACCATGATGACTATATTGAGTCTGAATGGTGGGCACTGAAAGAAATCTGGAACAAGAAACTCCTGTACAAAGGATTCAAGATCGTTCCTTACTGTCCGCGTTGTGGTACACCACTTTCCGCACAGGAAGTTTCACAGGGTTATAAAACAGTCAAAGAACGTTCTGCGATCGTTCGCTTCAAGGTTGTCGGAGAAGATGCATACTTCCTGGCATGGACCACAACACCGTGGACACTGCCATCCAACGTTGCACTCTGCGTAAACCCGACAGAGACTTACTGCAAAGTAAAAGCAGCAGATGGCTATACTTATTATATGGCAGAAGCACTGCTTGACAAAGTTCTCGGCAAACTTGGTTCCGAAGAGACACCGGCGTACGAAGTTCTTGAGAAATATGTCGGAAAAGATCTGGAATACAAAGAATATGAGCCGCTCTTCGCATGCGCAGGAGAGGCAGCAGCAAAACAGAAAAAGAAAGCTCATTTTGTTACAGCAGATAACTATGTAACGATGAGTGATGGTACCGGTATCGTTCATATCGCACCGGCATTCGGTGAAGACGACAGCCGTGTAGGACGCGACTATGACCTTCCGTTCGTACAGTTTGTAGACGGCAAAGGTGATATGACAGCAGAAACTCCATATGCCGGCGTTTTTGTTAAGAAAGCTGATCCGCTTGTACTTCAGGATCTGGATAAAGAGGGCAAACTCTTTGATGCTCCGAAATTCGAGCATGATTATCCGCACTGCTGGAGATGTGACACACCACTGATCTACTATGCACGTGAGTCCTGGTTCATCAAGATGACAGCAGTTAAGGATGATCTGATCCGTAACAACAATACTATCAATTGGATTCCAGAGAGCATCGGTAAGGGACGTTTCGGCGACTGGCTTGAAAACGTTCAGGACTGGGGGTATTTCCAGAAACCGTTATTGGGGAACACCACTGAACATCTGGCAGTGTGAATGCGGACATATGCATTCTATCGGAAGCCGTCAGGAACTGTTTGAGATGAGCGGTGATGAAAGAGCCAAGACAGTAGAACTCCATCGTCCATACATCGATGAGATCACACTGAAATGCCCGGAATGTGGTGGAACCATGCATCGTGTACCGGAGGTTATTGACTGCTGGTTCGATTCAGGAGCAATGCCTTTTGCACAGCATCATTATCCATTTGAAAATAAAGAACTTTTTGAAAAACAGTTCCCGGCAGACTTTATCTCTGAGGCTGTTGACCAGACAAGAGGATGGTTCTATTCTCTGCTTGCTGAGTCCACGATCCTGTTCAAGCAGGCTCCATATAAGAATGTTATCGTTCTTGGACACGTACAGGATGAAAATGGCCAGAAAATGAGTAAATCCAAAGGAAATGCAGTTGATCCGTTCGATGCACTTGAGAAATACGGTGCAGATGCGATCCGCTGGTACTTCTATATCAACAGTGCTCCGTGGCTGCCGAACCGCTTCCATGGCAAGGCTGTTCAGGAAGGTCAGCGTAAGTTCATGGGTACTCTGTGGAACACTTATGCATTCTTTGTTCTTTATGCAAATATTGACAATTTTGACCCAACAAAATATACTTTAGATTATGACAATCTTCCTGTTATGGATAAATGGCTGTTAAGCAAGCTGAATTCTGTAGTGAAGACTGTCGATGACTGCCTTGCAAACTACAAGATCCCGGAAAGCGCAAGAGCTCTTCAGGAGTTTGTAGATGAGATGAGTAACTGGTATGTAAGAAGAAGCCGTGAGCGTTTCTGGGCAAAGGGCATGGAGCAGGATAAGATCAATGCTTACATGACACTTTACACAGCACTGGTAACAGTTGCCAAGGCTGCAGCTCCGATGATCCCGTTCATGACTGAGGATATCTACCAGAACCTTGTAAGAAGCATTGATGCAGACGCTCCGGAGAGTATCCATCTCTGCGATTACCCGGAGGTAAACGAAGCATGGATCGACAAGGATCTTGAGGCAAACATGGAAGAGCTTCTTGAGATCGTTGTTCTCGGACGTGCATGCAGAAATACCGCAAACATCAAGAACCGTCAGCCGATCGGAACCATGTATGTAAAAGCTGAGAAAGCTATGGATAAATTCTACACAGATATCATCGCAGATGAGCTTAACGTAAAAGAAGTGAAATTCGCAGATGATGTAGAGTCCTTCATTTCCTACAGCTTCAAGCCGCAGCTTCGTACAGTAGGACCGAAATACGGCAAGCTTCTGAACGGCATCCGTACCGCACTCTCCGAGATCGACGGAACCGCAGCAATGAAAGAGCTGAGAGATAATGGTGTTCTCGTTCTTGACATTGACGGAAACAGAGTCGAGCTTGCAGAGGAAGACTTATTGATCGAAACAGCCCAGAGCGAGGGCTATGTGACAGAGACAGACGGTGAGACATCCGTTGTCCTTGATACAAACCTTACACCCGAACTGATCCAGGAGGGCTTTGTCCGCGAGATCATCAGCAAGGTTCAGACTATGCGTAAAGAGGCTGGTTTCGAAGTCATGGACAAGATCATTGTCTATGCAAAAGATAACGATAAGATCATGGATATCATGAAAGCAAACCAGGATGAGATCAAACGTGAAGTACTGGCAGAAAACATTATTCTGGGAGAAGCAGAGGGTTACACCAAGGAGTGGAACATCAATAAAGAGGCTGTAACACTGGGAGTATCCAAAGTACAGGAGGAAAACTAATGATTGACAAGCAGTTTGAGAAAGAGGAATTCAAAAAAAGTAGTAAAAGAAAACGTAAAATTACCTTTATCGAAAAACACTGGAAGAGGCTACACAGGAGCAGATCTTTCAGGCTGTAAGCTACACTGTGAAGGACGTGATCATTGACAACTGGCTCAAGAGCCAGAAGGCGTATGAAAAACAGGACCCGAAGATCGTATATTATATGTCCATGGAGTTCCTTATGGGCCGTGCCCTTGGAAACAACCTGATCAACCTTGGTGCATACGGCGAGGTTAAGGAGGCTCTTGAGGAGCTTGGACTTGACATTAACTGCATCGAAGACCAGGAGCCGGATCCGGCTCTTGGAAACGGTGGACTCGGAAGACTGGCAGCATGCTTCCTGGATTCTCTTGCAACTCTGAACTACTGTGCATACGGATGCGGAATCCGTTACCGTTATGGTATGTTCAAGCAGGAGATCCGTGACGGTTATCAGGTAGAGGCACCGGATAACTGGCTGAAGAACGGCTATCCTTTCGAGCTCCGTCGTCCGGAGTATGCAAAAGAGGTACATTTCGGCGGATATGTACGCGTTGAGTGGGATCCGGTGAAGAACGAGAATAAATTCATCCATGAAGGATATCAGGCAGTTAAGGCTGTTCCTTACGATATGCCGATTACAGGTTATAATAATGATGTTGTAAACACACTTCGTATCTGGGATGCAGAGCCGATCGTAGACTTCAACCTTGACTCTTTTGACAAGGGTGATTATCACAACGCAGTAGAGCAGGAGAACCTTGCACGTACTATCGTTGAGGTACTTTATCCGAATGATAACCATATGGCAGGTAAAGAGCTTCGTCTGAAACAGCAGTACTTCTTCGTATCTGCCAGCCTTCAGGCAGCGATTGCCAAATATAAGAAAACACACGATGACATCACAAAGCTTCATGAGAAGGTTGTATTCCAGATGAATGATACTCATCCGACAGTTGCAGTTGCAGAGCTGATGCGTATTCTTATCGATGAGGAAGGTCTTGGCTGGGATCAGGCATGGGATATCACAACAAAATGCTGTGCTTACACCAACCACACCATCATGTCCGAGGCACTTGAGAAATGGCCGATCGAGCTGTTCTCCAGACTGCTTCCGCGTGTATACCAGATCATCGAAGAGATCAACCGTCGTTTCATCCTTGAGATCCAGGCAAAATATCCGGGAAATTATGAGAAGATCAAAAAGATGGCTATCATCTATGACGGACAGGTTAAGATGGCTCACCTTGCAATCGCAGCAGGCTACTCTGTAAACGGTGTTGCACGCCTTCATACAGAGATCCTGAAGAATCAGGAATTAAAAGACTTCTATGAAATGATGCCTGAGAAATTCAACAACAAGACAAACGGTATCACTCAGAGACGTTTCCTGCTCCACGCAAATCCACTCCTTGCAGACTGGATCACAGAGCACATCGGACCGGACTGGATTACAGACCTTCCACAGTTAAAGAAACTTGCAGTTTATGCTGATGATGAGAAAGCACTCCAGGAATTCATGAACATTAAGTTCAAGAACAAAGAGCGTCTGGCTAAATACATCCTTGAGCACAATGGCGTAGAAGTAGACCCGCACTCCATCTTCGATGTACAGGTTAAGAGACTTCACGAGTACAAACGTCAGCTCCTGAACATCCTGCATGTTATCTATCTGTACAACCAGATCAAGATGCATCCGGAAATGGAATTCTATCCAAGAACATTCATCTTCGGTGCAAAAGCATCCGCAGGTTACGCAACAGCCAAGAAGATCATCAAACTCATCAACTCCGTAGCAGATGTAGTAAACAATGACGCTTCCATCAACGGCAAGATCAAAGTTGTATTCATCGAAAACTACAGAGTATCCAACGCTGAGTGGATCTTCGCAGCAGCAGACGTTTCCGAGCAGATCTCCACAGCAAGTAAAGAAGCATCCGGTACAGGTAACATGAAGTTCATGCTCAACGGTGCTCCTACACTTGGAACAATGGACGGTGCTAACGTAGAGATCGTAGAAGAAGTTGGCGCAGAAAACGCATTCATCTTCGGTTTAAGCTCCGACGAAGTAATCAACTACGAAAACAACGGCGGATACGATCCAAATGTGATCTACAACACAGACGAAGAAATCCGTCAGGTACTGATGCAGCTCATCAACGGAACCTTCTCCAATGATACAGAACTCTTCCGCGACCTGTACGATTCACTTCTCAACACAAAGAACACAGACAGAGCAGACCGCTACTTCATCCTCGCAGACTTCCGTTCCTATGCAGACGCACAGAAACGCGTAGAAGCAGCATACAGAGACGAAAAAGGCTGGGCTAAGAAAGCACTCCTCAACACAGCATGCAGCGGTAAATTCACATCCGACAGAACTATCCAGGAATATGTAGATGATATCTGGCATCTGGATAAGGTTATTGTCAGAAAGAAATAATACGCTATATTTATAGAAGTAATTGCTTCTGAATAAAAATAAAGCCCCTGGCAGTACAGTTATCAGGACTGTATTGCAGGGGCTTTTTGCTGCAGTAGTGACATAATATATTAATTCATTTGTGCGGGAAAACTTTTGCGTACAGACATATAATACAAAAGAACAAAAAGTTCTTGAGAACAGAGATTTGACTGGAAAAATGAGAAGGCATCTGTTACAATAGAAAATACAAAACAGAGTGCAAAGAGGGTGATTGAAAACAAAAACACTTTGCACAAAAGATAAAATTTCATAGATGCGAAGCATCTGGAAATAAGAATACGTCCGAAAACATGATCAAAATACAAAAGCGAACGATAACTAACAGCCAGGAAAGGTGTATCAGATGGCAAATAACACCATATTTGATAATGTTTTCAGAACAATGCTGGAGAAAATGCCAGAGCTTGTGGTTCCACTGATAAACGAGGTATTTGGCACAAATTATCCCGCAGATATAGCAGTTGAGCAGCAGAGAAACGAACACCAGACAAAGAACGGAGAAAAGATTACAGATTCCCGGTTGAAAATAGCAGATAAGATCTATCATATAGAATGTCAGAGTACCGGAGATGCAGAAATGGTAATCCGAATGATAGAATATGATTTTGCTGTCAGTCTGGAAACAAAGCAGATTGAGAATGGACGGTACAAAATATATTTTCCTCATTCCTGTGTATTATATTTACGTGGAAAAGGCAGAAAAGATACTCTCGGAATGGATATTATCATGCCAGACGGGCGGGTAATAAAATATGAACTGCCGGCTATTTACATAGAAAGATATACACAGGATGTAATCTTTCAGAAGAAACTGCTCTTTCTCCTGCCATTTTATGTCATAAGATATGAAAAAAGCAGAGAAGATATAGAGAAAGATCCGGAAAAACTTCAGAAATTGCTGGATGAATATGTGACAATATCCAGAAGACTGGAAGAAAGTCTGATTGAAAATGGAAAAGAGGCACTGCATCGTTACCTTGTGGAAGTGATCATAAAAAATTGCAGACTACATTTTCTCAGATTCAGAAAAAACAAAGAAGGGAGTTGATCGAGCTATGGGCGGAGAAGTATTAGAGCTGAAAACAGATAAGCTGATAAATGAAATAAGGCAAGACGTGAAAGAAGAAGTGAAAGAAGAAATAAAAACAGAGACGAAAGAAAAAATAGTAATCTGTATGCTGAAAAGAGGCAAAAGTACATTGGAAGAAATCGCTGCAGATACACAGATGCCGATTGAGCAGGTTGAAAGAATAAAAAAAGAACAACAGTTATAAAATGAGAAAATGGCAGAGAATTATAGAGGGTTCTCTGCCATTTGACCATACAGGGGTTGATACATCATCTTGTGATTAGAATGAACAACTCACCACATTTGTAACAAATTATAGATTTTTAGCATGAAAAATCAAGGAAAATAAATGCTTTTGAAGTGTATGAAATTTAAAAAAATCGTAAAATTCTTGAGCATTTCCCTTGACAAAAAGTGGTGAAAGCACTATTATTAACCATAACAGACAGATTATGTCTAGGAATCTTTACCCAAAAAGAAATAGTTATATTAAGGAAAGGGGAACTATAATCATGACAAAGATTAAAAACACAAAGAAGGGCATGGCAAAAAAGACATTAAGTATGTCACTTGTTGTTGCAATGCTTGCTACTTCTAATGTGCCGGTATGGGCTGCTGAGTTCAGCGATGGTTCTGACGTTGCTGTAACATCTGACGCAGAAGCTTCAGTTGCTGAAACATTCTCTGATGACGTGACAGAAACTCCGGTTGTAGAAGATACTACGGACAATACTGCTGTAGCTACTGCTGCAGAAGTATCTAGCGATTCATTCAGTGTGACTCCAGAATTTACTGATAACGCAAATAATGCTATTAAAGATAATGCTGTAACATGGGGAACAACTGTTAAAGCTAAATTCAAAGTAACCGCTAAAGATAATAAAGCCATTGATTCAAATATTAAATTTCATTATGCTTGGAAAGTAAATGGAACTGCTGATTCAGCCACTGATATCGAAACACCTACAAATGAGCAGACGGTAACACGCGCTACTGTAGCAGCTGAAGCAGGAAAGACACTTACATTGTTTGTATATGCTACAGATTCTAATGATAATAACAGAACTGTATGGTCTTACACTTCAGAAGGTATTGCTGTAAAAGCAATTGATGTATCTCAGGTATATCTTAGCGCATCTGTTGATGGAACACATACCTATAATGGAAAGCCTCAGGAAATAGCTAGTTCCGATATTACATTAACATTAAACGATGGAAAACAAACACATGAAACAGTAAAAGCAAATGCTGCAACAGTGGGCGCTAACTTTAAAGTAGTTCAGTCTGGTGATCATACAAATGCAACTAAAAAAGCAACTGTTACTTTAGTTCCACAGGCAGATGGATATACAGGACAGATTTCTACAACATATGAAATTGAGCCAAAAACATTAGATGGTACTAACGACAAGCTCATTTCTGAACATATGGAAGCAACTTTATTAACATCTGCTTTCACTTATACCGGAAAAGTTATTCGTGTAAAAAAAGATGATATTAAACTAATTGATAAAGAGACAAAAGAAGATTTATCAAACTATATTTATGCAGATAAAGATGGATATGTATCTATTTCTGCAGGAAACGCCAATAATTTAGCAACAAATGTTGACGATGTCGCTTATGCACGTATTAATCTGATTATCGGTACTCCGGAAACTGGTAAATTTAAAAATTACAATATTACTGCTGAAGGAGACAACCATAGAACAATCGAAACAACAAATACTTTCAAAGTAACCAGTAGAGATTTATCAGACGTTAATGTTTCTATAAAAGCCAAAACATATAACGATAAGAAGAAAGTAACCATTGACAAAAATGATATTACATTTACTGATAAAAATGGTAATACTTTAGACCTGTACAAGGATGTTGTTATTACTGTACCGGATAATGCAACAGACATTGGTAGTTACAAAGTAACAATCACTCCAAAAGAACTTAATAAAAATGTTACGGGAACAACTACTGCGGACTTCAATATTGTAGGAACTGATATTTCCGGTGGTACATTTGCAAACGAAAAAAATGGTAAACTTGACAATAAAGAATATACGGGAGAACAGATTGTCATTACAAAAGATGACTTAGGTACTCTTACAATTGGCGGAAAGGCAGTTTCCCCGACCTTATATGAATTAGTAAATGGTACTAATACGAACGTAGAAGATGGCGGTTATGTAATCGTTAAAGGTCTTGGCGATTATGCTGGAAGTGAAAAGAAAATCACATTTGCAATTAATCCTGCCGTAATTTCTGAGGTCAAAGTTACAAATGAGAAGGTTGAAAAGCTGGATACTACAGATTTCTCTGATTATAAAGATTCTATGAAACTTGTAGTAAAAGCTAAAAATGGTGCAAAACCAGCTAAAGAATTTACTCTTGTAGAAGGAAAAGATTACAAAGTTAAATACGAATGCAAAGAAGGAAATATAATTGGTAAAGATGTTACTGCGACAGTAGAAATTACAAATAAAAACTTCATTAATAAAAACGTAACACTGAGTGATACATCTACATTAACTGCAAAAACAATCAAGTCAGAAAACATTAAATTAAAAGAAACAAACTTCACTTATACCGGAAAAGCTGTTGAACCGAAATTTGATGTTGTAATTGATGGAAAAGTAATTAATCCTCAGTATTATACAGCAACTTATAGCAATAATCTGAATGCAGGAACAGCAACATTAACAGTTAAAGGCGATGGAACACATTACAGTGACGTCGAAGCAAAAATAACTTATGAAATCAAACCTGCAAATGCAGCAGACTTAAAAGCAGTTATTGGAAGTAAAGAATACACTGGTTACAGTATTGAAGTTTCTGCCAGTGATATTGACTTGACCTTAAAAGGAAATCCTATTGATGTAGCAAGCAACTTTACATTAACATCTGGAGAGAATATCCAGATTGGTGAGGGTACTGTTACATTAACACCTAAAAACGGAAACTTTACAGGTACCTTAACAGCAACATTCCAGATTTCAGGTGAAATGTTGAATGAGGGTGGAAAATTTACTTTCTATGACGAAAATGGTATAAAAGTTGCTTCTCCATACTTTACTTATAATGGTAAAGAACATCAGTATACAAAAACTACATTTACATACTTTGATTCTAATAAAAAATTAACAGAAGGCCAGGATTATGAGATTAAATATGTAGATAATGTATATGGAAAAGAAGGAAAATACACTAGTGAATTCCCTAAAGCTCAGTATGTAGCTGTAATTTGCTGTTGACCAAAGGAAAATA
>ENA-OQII01000182-OQII01000182.1-human-gut-metagenome-genome-assembly--contig:-NODE-182-length-11327-cov-3.094196_pt1 | contig 11327 bp, 13 predicted proteins | sample MGYA00242577_ERZ504742 | MGnify/ENA primary metagenome ERZ504742 (study PRJEB26092, sample SAMD00036443) | human gut metagenome | host: Homo sapiens | study: EMG produced TPA metagenomics assembly of...
AGTGAATCCCTCCTTTGGGTTATTATGTACTCTGAGAGTACATTATTTAATTATAGTAATCGTAAATCGTTCTGCTTAAGGTAGCGATCGTATTCTGTGCGGAACCGGCACTTGAGAGATTCTGGGACATAAATACGATTACTACGTCATTTTTGGAATCATAGATGATTCCGGCATCATTTTCCACGTTGTCAAGTTCTCCGGTTTTATTTGCGGTTTTGACTCCTTCCGGAAGCTGTGCGGGAATTTTGTTACAGCGTGTCTGTGCCTTGAGCAGATTAAACATATCAGTGGCATGGGTGTAGCCGGATGTATCCTGTTTATAAATCTCCTGCAGGAGATGACCACAGTCTCCTACAGATGTGTAGTTATCATCATTCTCATTGCTGGCAAGGAGCATACGTCCCATGTGAGTCTGGTCATAGCCATGTGCCTGGCAGAAACTGTTGACAGCCTGCATACCTGCTGCGGAATCACCGCCGCCAAGATAAGTTGTCAGGGTATTGGCTGCATCATTATCGCTGACTGTGATCATGGAGTACAGATTGGAGTCTACAGAATCCCTGCCGTATTGTCCGGTTATCTGATCATAATTCTCGTAGACAGCTCCCATGATATAGAGCTTGATCAGGCTTGCAGCCTGCATTTTCTGATCATTAAGACTGCCCTCGGTTCCATTTACAAGATCGGATATGAAAACAGCCCAGGTTCCGTTTTCAGCGGGAAGCTGACTTTGAACCTGTTTTAAAATTGTCTCCAGTTTCTCATCTGTGACCGGTTCTGAAGATGTGCCTGCCCCGGAACCGTTAAAGACGCTTTCAGAATTCTCTGAAGATGAAGAAGGGGAAGCATTCCTGACCTTCTACGGATGTTTCCACGGCCTCTGTATTTTCAGCAGCATGACTGCTGTATGCAGGAGTAACAAGAAGGCTGAGCGATAGCAGAGGTATTAATAATTTTTTTGTAAAACATTGTGTTCACCACCTGTTAAATATTTACTGTAAAACATTCGGAATCTGTTGATCTGTTATATAAATCGTATTTCTTCATGTTTAGATAAATCAGGTTTAAAAGTCTTATTGTGCACAAATGATTTTAAAATCTGATATCTGTATGTACAAAATTATACAGTGTTTAGAGTTGTGTTACAAGTGTATTTACGGTTGATTTTAAAATTTATTATATGGCTGCCGGTTACTGTTGGCACAATACTTGAGATGCATTCATACAATTTGTAGGAATGCGGGCGTGAAAAATCCGCATATCTGATTATATATTTTGGATTGTATAAATGCTACAATAAAATCATCAGAAACGAGATAAAGAACGACAAATTAAACAAACAAATGTGGGAATGTGGGGGCATTTTCATATTGCATGAGGAGGTAGATTATATGTTAACACCGAAACAGAATATGCTGGAAGTTATAAAAGGCGGAAATCCTGACAGATTTGTTAATCAGTATGAAGCAGTGCAGCTTCTTTTTCATCCGTTTATGTTTACAAACCCGCTGCTTCAGCCGGGACAGGAAAATGTAGTGAATGCATGGGGGGTAACCAATACTTTCCCGAAAGGAGTTCCGGGTTCTTTTCCTGTACATACTCCTGACAAGATCGTGGTAAAGGATATTGAAGACTGGAAAGACTATGTACATGCACCGTCTTTGAAATTTACCCAGGATCAGTGGGATATGGTGAAGGCTCAGTATGATGCAGTTGACGGAGAACAGGCATTTAAAGCAGCTTTCGTTGCACCGGGATTATTTGAGCAGACTCATCATCTGTGTGAGATCAGTAATGCGTTGGTTTATTATATTACTAATCCGGATGAAATGCATGATCTGATCAAATATCTGACAGAGTGGGAACTGGAACTTGCTGAAGGTATCTGTTCCAACCTTCATCCTGATGCATTATTCCATCATGATGACTGGGGTGGACTGGACAGTACATTTATGAGTCCTGCAATGTTTGATGAATTTTTACTTGAGCCATATAAAGAAATTTACGGATATTATCACAGTCATGGCGTTGAGCTGGTTATCCATCATTCTGACAGTTACGCAGCAACACTGGTTCCTTCTATGATTGAGATGGGGATCGATGTATGGCAGGGATGTATGGAAACCAATAATCTTCCGGAACTGATCAGGAAATATGGCGGAAAGATCAGCTTCATGGGCGGTATCGAAAATCGTGCAGTTGATTTTGAGGGCTGGACAGATGAGAATTGTGATGCAGTGGTACGTCGTGTCTGCGAAGAATGTGGAAACAAATACTTTATTCCATGTATCGCTCAGGGTGGCCCTGGTTCTGTTTATCCGGGTGTTTATAAATCTCTCTGTGATTCCATTGACAAGCTGAATGAAGAGAAATTTGGCATTAAGGCATCTGAATCTACAAGGCTTCCATGGCAGATTATGTTCTGATCTCAGGTATTTGTCAGTGGCAAAACGGAATACAAATATCTGTCCGACATTTAGATGAAATTTCAGGTGTTGCAGAGGATGATGCTATGGAGGTGTTTGAAAAATGATTATTATTGGTGAGAAAATTAATGGTTCTATCCCGATCGTTGCAGAAGCGATCGCAAAAAGAGACTCTGAATTTATTAAAGCAAGAGCAAAGCTTCAGGCGGAAAGCGGAGCTACTTATATTGACTGTTGCGCTTCTGTTCCGGAAGCGGAAGAAGTGGAAACATTGAAATGGATGATCGACTGTATCCAGGAGGTTACAGATCTTCCGATCTCAATTGACAGCCCGAGTCCGGATGTTCTGGCACAGGCTTATAAGTTCTGTAAGAAACCTGGAATTTTTAACTCTGTATCAGGAGAGGGACATAAGATTGATACGATTTTCCCGATCATGGCTGAGCCGGGAAATGAGGGATGGCAGGTAATTGCGCTGCTGAGTGACAATACAGGTATTCCGAAATGTGCAGCAGATCGTCTGAAAGTTTTTGACAAGATCATGGCGAAAGCGAAAGAGTACGGAATTGCTTCGGACAGGATTCACATTGATCCGCTGGTTGAAATGCTTTGTACTTCTGAAGATGGTATTGCAACGAATATTGAGACGATCACAAGTGTACGTGAGCAGTATCCGACCATTCATATTACGGCAGCAATCAGTAATATTTCCTTTAATCTGCCGGTTCGTAAGCTGATTAATTACGGGTTCCTGGTACTGGCAATGAATGCAGGACTGGACAGTGGAATTATGGATCCGACAAATAAGGATATGCTTGGACTGGTTTATGCAACAGAAGCATTACTTGGTCTGGATGATTATTGTATGGAATATATAGGGGCTTACAGAGAAGGCTTAATTGGTACAACAAAGAAGAAGTAGGTTGAATCTGCAGAAACTGTGTAAATGAATTAAGTGGTTGGAATCTGAAATTGAGAAATAACAGGAGGATTTGATTATGTCTAAGATAAATGAAGTTGCGGAATTAGTTGAAAAAGGGAAAGCGAAATTAGTAGGACCGGCTGTACAGGAAGCCATTGATGAGGGTGATGATCCGGTTGCGATTCTGAATGATGGTATGATCAGTGCGATGTCTGTAGTTGGTGAGAAATTCAAAAATGGTGAGATCTTTGTTCCGGAGATGCTGGTTGCAGCTCGTGCTATGAAGAAAGGTGTTGAGGTTCTGAAACCGCATCTGGCATCTGGTTCTACAGGTGCACTTGGTAAGGTTATCATTGCTACGGTTTCCGGTGACCTTCATGATATTGGTAAGAATCTGGTTGCCATGATGATCGAGAGTGCCGGATTTGAGGTGATCGATCTTGGAGTCGATGTTCCGGCGGCTAAGATTATTGAGTGCTATAAAGAGAATCCGGATGTTAAGATCATTGCTCTTTCTGCGCTGCTGACTACTACTATGCCGGCTCTGAAGGAGACTGTTGAGGCGTTGAATGCGGCGGATTTCAGAGGTAATATTAAGGTTATGGTTGGCGGAGCGCCGATTACAGAAGCTTTTGCTGAGGAAATTGGTGCTGACGGATATTCTGATGATGCGGCTAGTGCGGCTTCACTGGCTAAGAAGTTGGCGGCCTGATTTGATTGCTTGTGCGGGTTTAGTATAACATGAAAATATTATGAGGGGACTGCTCTGGGGAGTGGTCCTTTCGTGTATTTTGGGATTTTTTTGGAGTATGTTATAATGGAAAAAGGGGACGCTCAGAAAAATATTTTATTTCATGTGCGGTTTCGGGGTCTAAGATATTCTAATCTCTCAGAAATCTGCTAAAGGCATGAGCAGCCTTCTCAAACTCGCTCCGTTGCAAACTTCGCTCAGACAGTGATACAGTCTGCTCATAACGCAGATTTCTGAGAGCTAAGAATATCTAAGACCCCTGCAAATGCACATGAAATAAAATATTTTTCTGAGCTGGCTGTTGGCTGTTGTGATGTTTGGATTGGATATGTGGGAGGTTTTTATGGCTTGGGTTAAGTTTGTGCGTGAGGATATTGAGATAGAGGTGGAGGATGGGATATCGGTACTGGAGGCGGAGATTCAGGCAGGACTGAGGCCGGATGCGCCTTGTGGCGGTCTGGGGAAATGTGGGAAGTGTCTGGTTAAGATTAATGGTGAAGTGGTTAAGGCGTGTCAGATTCGGATTGGTGAAGGTGAGACTTGTGTAGTGGAGACATTGGACAGGGCTGGCAATGAAAAGATTTTGACGGATGGATTTAACAGAGAAGTTGTGTTTGAACCGGGACTACGGATGGCTCAGGTTGAGCTGGAGAAGGCGAAAACAGGGGAGAAGCGGTCGGACTGGCAGAGGCTGCTGGATACGCTGGCGGAGACAGATGGTGAGGTTGAGCCGGGGCAGATGGAGGTGGATCTGAAGCTGGCGGGTGAATTGTATGGGATGCGCAGGGATTCTGATGAATGGTATGTGATTTACAGTAGACGGCGGATTCTGGAAATGAGGAAGGAAGCTGGTCGGAGGTGTCTGGCAGCGTTTGATATTGGGACGACTACCATTGCGGGGTATTTGCTGGATGGTGCGGATGGGAGGACTCTGGCAGTTGAGAGCAGGATGAATCCGCAGGCGCAGTATGGTGCGGATGTGATCATGCGGGCGAATTATGCGCTGGAGCATGGAACAGAAGCGTTAAGTATGTGTGTTCGGAAAGCGGTTAATGAGATGTTGGGAAGTCTGGCAGAGGATGCAGGGATAAGGAGAGAGGATGTTTTTCAGGTGTGTGTTGTGGGAAATACTTGTATGCATCATCTGTTTCTGGGGATTTCTCCGGCTTCGCTGGTACATGCGCCCTATACTCCGGCTGTGAGTGAGAGGCTGGTGCTGAATGCGGGGGATTATGGTCTGGCTGTGCAGGAGCGTGCAGAGTTGATCATGCTTTCGGATATTGCAGGATATGTGGGAGCGGATACCTGTGGATGTCTGCTGGCTATCAGGCAGGATCAGCAGGAAGAGATTTCTCTGATGATCGATATTGGAACGAATGGTGAGATGGTTCTGGGAAACAGGGAGCGGATGGTGACCTGTTCTACTGCGGCCGGGCCTGCTTTTGAGGGTGCGAAGATTGAGTGTGGAATGCGTGGCGCGGCCGGGGCTGTGGATCATGTGAAGTATGAGGATGGGAAGTGGAACTATACAACTGTTGGGAATAAGCCGGCGGTTGGTTTGTGTGGTTCGGGATTGATCGATCTGGTGGCGGGTCTTCTGGATGCTGGAATGCTGGATGAGAATGGTGTGCTGAGAAGCGGACAGGAGAAGCAAGGTGTGTTTATTCTGGTACTGCCAGAGCGGGGCGGTAATGAGAGAGGGGTTTATCTGACGCAGAAGGATCTCGGAGAGGTTCAGCTTGCGAAAGCTGCGATTGCAGCGGGAATTCAGATGCTTATGGAGCGGCTTGGGATTACAGAAGATGATATCTGTTCGGTATATATTGCAGGTGCTTTTGGCAACTATATGGATCCGGTCAGTGCCGGGAAGATTGGCTTGCTTCCGGCGACGCTTGTGAAGAAAGTGAAACCAGTGGGAAACGCTGCTGGTGAGGGTGCGAAGATCGCACTTGTGAATGAGAAGGAAATGCTGGAGATGGATGAGCTGGTGAGAAAGATTGAATTCGTTGAACTGGCTGCTTCGGCTGATTTTCAGGATCATTTTATTGATGAACTGGGATTTGAGACAGGTGAATGATTTTATCCGCCTGATTGAATTATTGAGAAGTGCAGATTTCTTCTGATAAACTGCGGAGCAGTTATTCGGTGCAGAACTGAGGCGCGAAGAGGATAATTTTATCTGCCTGATGAGGTTGCTATAGATTATACAAGAGAGTAAGGGGTTAGATTATGGATATAAAAAAAATGAGCAAATGGGAATGGAGCAGGGGTTTTCGCATGTGGTGTTGCTGGATTGTGATACGATTGAGCTGAAGCCGGAGGTTCGACAGATGTGTGCAGCAGATACCTGTCATAAGTATGATAAGTGCTGGAGCTGTCCTCCGGGATGTGGCTCTCTTGAGGAATGTGAAGCGAAAGTCCGGCAGTATAAGTATGGGATTATTGTTCAGACAGTTGGTGAATTGGAGGATGCTTTTGATGGCGAGGGAATGATGGAAACGGAAGCCAGACATAAGGAGTATTTTTGTGGAATTTGAGAAGAAACTTCGGGAGATTTATCCGGATATGCTGGCGATTGGTGCGGGATGCTGTACGAAATGTAAGGTCTGTACTTATCCGGATGCTCCATGCAGGTTTCCGAAACAGGCTTTCTCATCGATGGAGGCTTACGGGATGCTGGTAACACAGGTCTGCCAGGCCAATGAGCTACAGTATTATTATGGGGATTGTACGATTGCTTATACGAGCTGTTACCTTCTGGAATAATGTTACTGTTCACTCCGTTCTCAGTAACGTAGCCAAAATTCATTCCAGATTGCCTGCGGCAATGGAATTTTGGCTTGTATGTCTCGGGATTTTGGCATATTCATGCCAAAACACCTCGCGGGACAGTGGTGTGTGAACAGTAACGGAATAACATTTTAGCCGAATCAGGTAAGTCAGTTTTCGTTGTAAATAACAGTGAGCTATGATAAAATACAGATATTGAAAGCGCAGAGCGTGTTTGAAAAAACAAAAAATCCTTCGCCGCAGGGCGGGGGATTTTTGGCAGAAGGTATTAAGGGTGGCTTGAGGATATGACAGTACTGGAACAGTTAAGAAAAACAATTGAAGACGGACATCCGGGGGAGACAGAGAAGCTGGTGAGGGAGGCATTGAAGCAGCATATTCCTGCAGGGCGGATTGTGGAAGAGGCCATGACTCCGGCTATGCGAACAGTGGGGGAGAATTACAAATCCAATGGTGCGGATATTATTAAAATTCTGGCAGCAGCCCGAAGTGTGCGCAAGGGTTTTGAATTGTTGGAGGAACAGGACTCGCAGTTTGGCAGGAGGAATATCGGAACTGTGATCCTTGGAACGGTGGAAGGTGATCTGCATGATGTAGGTAAGAATCTGGTTGCGATTATGTTTCGTAGTGCCGGATTTAAGGTGATCGATCTGGGAGTGGATATTTCTGAGAAGCAGTTTCTGCGTGCAGTGAAGCAGAATCCTGATGTGTCGATCGTGTGTATCTCCTCGCTTTTGAGTACTTCAATCCCGGAGATGGAGCAGGTGGTGAAGTCTCTGAAACGAAGCAACAGTAAGCATAAATTTAAGATTATGGTTGGTGGAGGTGCAGTAACGGAGCAGCTGGCGAAGAATATGGGAGCAGATGCCTATACGGAAAACTGTATTGAGGCTGTGGAAGTTGCGAAGACGTTTATTGTGTGAGAACCGGGCTGACAGGTGCGTATGAGAAAGACATAGTGTGAGTTAAATTGCTATAGAATTGACTGGTAAAATAGGTGCTTCAATTATGTGACAGGAGGATTGTAGACTTGCAGCTGTCATCAGTTTATTTATATGAAAAAATAAAAGAGAAATATGAAATTACGGAAAGGGGAACTTTATCCGGTTCAGACGGATATCTGCGCCCCTTTTTGTGTTATGAAAAAAAAGAACATTTCGACATGGGCATGTTTATGTGGTACAGAGATATGACAAAGAGTGGGAATCGGCAGTTCTGACTGCTGAAAATATACTCTGGGTATTTTGTGGGAGAGAGGAAATTGATGCTGCATCAGAAGAGCTTCAGCAGATTCCGTATATTCATATTGCACTTGATAGTCTGGAAGAAATAGCAGAATTTATGAATGATGTGCAGGAGATTTTTGATGCGGCTGATGAATGGGAACGGAAGATTCATGATCTGATGTTAGAACATGCCGGAATGGACAGGCTTTTGCAGGTGACATCGGAATTTCTGCAGAATCCGATGACTGTAACAGGACTGGATTTTACCTTTGTGGCGGAAGCGGGAAGCGAGTATCTGCCGCCGAGGGCGCGGCTGTATACAGATGACGGGTTGAATATGGAATATGTAAATGCACTTTTGCAGAATGAGACTTATCGAGATATGGCAGATACGCATGAATATGTGATGTTTCCGGCTTACATCAGTGGATGTCGTTCGATGAACAGAAATCTGTTTGTGGATGGGAAAGCAACTCACAGGCTGGTTTTGACTGAGTGCAGATCAGAGATTACACTGAGAGTTATCTGTGTACTGGATATTCTGGTGGAGAAACTGGAGTATCTGCTTGCGCATGAAGCGGAGGAAGAAGATCCGGACAGGGATATGGAGCAGTATTTTTGTGAGAATTCTGTCGGACAGGACTGCGGATTATATGCAGGTGAGTAGAGAACTGAGTGAACTGGGATGGAGCGGAAATCATGAATATATGTGCCTGATCCTGCAGATTACCTATCTGAATCAGCAGAATCTTTCCACAAAGGCAATCTGCCGATATATTAAGAAGAAATTTGAGGATTCTGTGAGTTTTCTTTATCAGGATGAAATTGTGGCATTTTTTTGACCTTACCAGACTTGGAAAAAGCCAGGAGGAAGTAGCCGGAAAACTGGTTTATTTTATCAGGGATACTTATCTGAAAGCCGGATACAGCAGGGTGATGACAGGACATATGAATCTGAGACGGCAGTATGTGCAGGCGAAGACGGCTCTGGATGTAGGAAGCCGTAAGAAGCCTTATCTGTGGATTCATTATTTCGGTCAGGTGGCATTGACGTATATTCTGGAACAGGCAACAAGAAGACTGCCGGGAACAATGATCTGTCATGAAGGGCTGCTGGAATTGAAGAAACATGATAAGGAGAATCAGACTCAGTATATGGAAACATTGAGAGTGTATCTGGAGCAGCATCTCAGTGCAACCCAGGCGGCAAGGGAATTGTTTATCCACCGCAGTACGTTTCTTTACAGACTGGACAGGATTAAGGAAATCCTGCAGTCGGAGCTGGATGATCCAGAGGAGATTTTTTTATCTGGAATTGTCATTCAGGCTGCTGGAGCAGGAGCAAGAGAAAGAATAGTACGGGAACAGAATAGTGCAGATATCTGGAAAGGTCAATTATTTGTGAGGGAGATATTTTGATAAAAAAATTCAGGTACGCTTGAGCGTACCTGAATAAATGTTAAAAGAGATATTATGTTATTTAGCTTCTTCTTCGGGCAGCAGCCTCTTCTTCAGCTTCCAGAGCCGGGTCTACGTGAACGGCGGCTACGGATACAACTGCAGCTTCAAGGTCTGTCTTTAAGTCTACATCTTTGTCCTGGGCGATGGCGAGGTCTTTGACTTTGATTACGTCGCCGACTTTCATGTCACCGACATCTACCATAATTTTGTCTACCAGTGCTGATGGGAGAGCTCTGAAGGAGATTTCTTCCAGATGCTGCTGTAATACACCGGCTTCCAGTTTGTCGTGGTTTACAAGTACGATCTCTGCTACGGAATGTACTTTCTCGTTGCTTACCAGTGCCTGGAAATCTATTTCATCCACCTGTCCTTTTAACGGATTGAACTGAATCTCTTTGATCAGTACGTCATATGACTGACCATCTACATCCAGCATAATCTGGCTTCCTTTGTTATTTGTCTTGAGAAGTTTCTCGACAGCAGATTTCTCGATTTTAACAGGAAGAGAACCTTCCATCTCTCTGCCAAATACGTTACCTGTAACGTAGCCTTCTCTTCTTAATCTTTTTGGCCTTTGTGTCCATTTGTTCTTTTTTCAGCTTTTAAAGTATTCATTTGACTTTTCCTCCATTTTACAGCTGAGGTGACACGCTTGACACTATCTTTAATTTATGAGCATCCGAAATGCTCCAGGTGGTGTTAAGTATTTTTGAGTATTCAGTTGTTTGTTCTTTATCTTTGTTACAACTGTATTATAACACGCTAGAAATAAAATGCAAGAGGAAAATGTGAAGAGTTTGTGAAATTTAAGTAAACACAAACAAAGCCCTCCGGAAGTGACCGCTTCCGGGGGGGGCTTTGCATTTAATCTAATTAATCATTAATTACAGAGTATCATTTCTTCTGATATAACCAGGCTGTTCAGCCGGGGAAACGATTTCTTTTTTATGAACGAGTTTCGCCCATTTGTCGACTACTTCATTCTCTACGTGAACACCCTCACCTACAGTGACTTCAGCGAGAACAACACTGTTTCTTACAACAGCACCTTTTTTAATGACGCATCCACGACCGATTACGGAATTCTCAACAGTACCCTCAATCTGGCAACCGTTGGAGATTACTGAATTCTTCACATCTGCAGTATTGAAATACTGAGTCGGGCAGGAATCATTGGTACGTGTATAGATTGGCCAGTTATCATGGAAAAGTTCCTGAGCTGACTTGTAATTAAGGAGAGCCATGTTTGCAGCATAGTAACTTGGGAAGTCTGTAATGCTTGCAAAGAATCCCTTGTGTGCAACGCCGCGGATGTCCAGAGTTTCGCATTTATCATTCAGGATGTCTGCCAGTGTATACATGGAAGAAAGATTCTTGGCTTCTTTGATCAGGCTGATGAAAAGCTCTGTTTTCATAACACAGGTATCCATATAAACATACTGATTCTTCTTATTACCATGATTCGGTTCGATGGATTCCACACCTTTCTGGCGGTTCAGTCCCAGAACATTACAGGTAAGATAAGCCTCTTTTGCATTATCAACAGCGTGATAAAGGAGAGTAACATCTGCACCGGACTCAACGTGTGTATGTAAAAACTGGTCAAAATCAATTGAATAAACCATATAGCTCGGGGCAATGACAACATACGGATGATTCATTCTGCTGAGGGACTCCATGTTGTCCAGATAGCAGGAGATATCGGTGTTATAGATATCATTGTCATTATTGTGCTCTGAGAAGAGAAG
>ENA-OQII01000183-OQII01000183.1-human-gut-metagenome-genome-assembly--contig:-NODE-183-length-11304-cov-2.263935_pt1 | contig 11304 bp, 18 predicted proteins | sample MGYA00242577_ERZ504742 | MGnify/ENA primary metagenome ERZ504742 (study PRJEB26092, sample SAMD00036443) | human gut metagenome | host: Homo sapiens | study: EMG produced TPA metagenomics assembly of...
TGAAAAGCATAATCCGTACCCGTTGAAAGCTGTTGCCATTTTACGGGTCTGCCATAGAGAAACACCAAAGAAATTTCATTGATGAATTGAGGGTAAGGAATAGGGATTTTCCACCGTTTACTCCAACGTAGAAAGTTGCCTTTCTTATCGTAAACGGCTCTATCCTTACGCTCCATCACTTTGTGAGTGTCAATCTTATACTCACGTAAATTATTGGCGGCTTCTTCCGCATGGGCTTTCATCATGGAAAGAGCACGGGTCACATCCTTAGCCGTCAAAAGGTCGGCAAAGTTTTGTTGGTAGCCAATAGCCGCCTTTACCTCGTTAGAAATAATGTTTAATAATCCCATTTTGCTTTATGTTTTTAAGCGGTTATACCTAATCTGCGTTCTATATCATCGGGTATATCATACTCGTTATAGTCAAACCATGCTCGCATCAGAAACATATCCCTCCAGTCCGGGGAACAACCAATATCCATACTTGATTTCTTCTTTGGGTTTCTAATTTTAGTTTCCCGTCCGTAATCAGCTTTCCATCGTTTGCAGTTGTTCCAGTTCCCTTATGATTTCTTCCTTATCGGCAGTGCTTATCAAATCCTCATCTATCCCCACTTCCGTAGCGTTTATGTGGTCTGCCAGCTTGTAGCCGCATTGGGTCTGTAGGTTTTGGTAGTTTTCACCATTGAAAGGGGTAGAGTTGTTCACGAATCCCTGAATGTCGCAATTATCCACCACTCCACCGCCTACACCGTCCTCATCAACGATACATTTATGGTTGGGTATTCTATACTTCTTTTGCTTGTTGATTATCCACGTCTGAATGTCGGTAGTCTTAGACACGGGAAAACATTGTAGCTCTATGATATGCCAACCGTCCCAAACGGCAAGACGGGCATAGTCAGCTCCGAAGCGTGCAATATCGCCTGTAATATAGTTTGTACCTGTCTTGATTGAAATCTTATTCCCGAATATCTCACAGATTGCATCATGTGAACAAAGGGCGTTGGGGTTATCGTCATATTCCCAATTACCTTTCAAAAGACGTTCACGCTTTACTTTATCCTTTGTAGTTTTCAAGCCCTCTATATAATCGGGGTCTATGAATGGATTTTCTTGTACAAGGCAAGCAAGGTAGTACATATATTCGGGCAATTCCCCTTTCTTATCCGGCTTGTAGAATGTATCATACATCCAATTCTTTTTAGGGTTGCACGTAATGAATAACTTTCGCCTCAACCCCAGTTCATTGTTAAGGTGTCGCCCGATACGTGTTTTCAATGTATCATAAGCTCCAAAATTCACCTCGCCACCCTCTTCAATCCAGCCGCCTGTATATTCGATTGAGCCGTAACGCTCATACAGAGGGTCTCCCGGCTTATATTGCAAGTCCAGTAAGTCAATACGTGAACCGTTGAAAAATTCGATATAATTGTATTGCCCGTTATACTTGTACAAGGTATCATCAACCCCGTACTGATTGCAAACCTTGTAAAATGTGATAAGTGTAGATTGTGTGATACGCTTTAACTCGGCACGTCCGATAAACCACTTTGAACCGGGATAACAGAGGCACATAAACAGAAGCCACACCGCACCCGTCCATGATTTTGCACCCCCGGCAGCACCTCCGTACAAAAGTTCAACGTGTTCATTGTCGGTAAGTATCTTCAAAGCGTGTTCTTGCTTCTCATGCTTCAAACCATCCTTTACGGTGATGAAGTCGAAACAACCACGCTTGAAAAGCTCAATCTTCACTGCAAGTGCCATCGGCACGTCTGTAACCTTACTTCGTGCCATTGCCTGCCTTTATTTTTTCCAGCAAGGAATTGTATTGTAGCAACTCATCCGTAGTAAGAGCCGACAAATCCATGCTATTGTTGGTTACTTGTGCGTTTACTTCGCTCTCTATCTGTTGGGTGGGTTTACCGAAAACCCTATCAAACAGACTATCTACCGTATAAGTCCTACCATAGCGAATATCTGCGTTAATGGCAGACACCACATTTAGCACCCACACGGGCGTTTTCTTGTTGGGCGTTCCGTCTTTGTTCTTAACCAACCCCTCCAAAGTTTCGGGCGTACTTTCCATCAAGAAACGGATAACCTTATAGTAGTCCTCTTTGCTCATTTCCGGAGCTACCTTTTTGCCCGTAATATCTTTGATGTATTTATACACGGACGGCTTCCTACCCGAATTTTGGGGTTGGTTATCAGATGAAAATCTATTCCCTATTTTATTTCCTTTCTCAAAAAGTGCCATCCGTTGATTTATCGTTGGTTTATGTGTTCTATAAACACACTTACAAAGTAAAGAAAATCGGATAGCGTGATACCGTCCGATTCCCTTTACCCGGTTAATTATTCTATGATACTCTCTTGTGCCTTGTACTTATCCAAACCAAAGGATGGTATCACCTCCCTTTTCGTCTATCATTTCATCGTAGCATCCAATTCCTCCAAAAGGGCGTTTGCCTTGTCAATTACCGAAGTGAGATGCTTTTTGCTGATAATCATCAGCATTCCAAACCTCGATTTCACCATTTAATTGCTGCTTGATTACCTTAATCTCATCAGCGGTTAATTCTATCTTCTCCATGTTGCATTGAATTAATTTAAGCAAAAATACCTCTATAGTTTGTATTTCTTGCAGATTTCCTTTACTTTCTTGGTATATTTATCACTTTTACCATGTATCGCTTTAGTAACGGTTTCAGCCCAGAACTCCGACACATTGGTTTCCGCATACTTTCCATACCCGGATTTCTTATTGTCTTTCTTCCAAGACTTAAATAATTTATTCACTTCCTTTCCAGCCGCTTTTTGGTTTGCCCCTGTCATATTTGCATTCCATGTAGCGTGCGCCAACTCATGCGTTACGGTATGGGCTACCGCTTTGTTGGTTTTCGTACTCCACCCACTCGCATAGCCTCTCTTGTGTGAGGCTTCCACAGCTTTTTTCGTTTGCATGAAATGCTTTTTGTTAAGGTAAACACCCTCTGACTTCCCATTAGCCGTAACGTGTACGCCATAAGTGCCAGCCGATAGTTCTGCCAACTTTACATTCTTTTGCCTTACACCAAGTACGGAATGATAGCGTGAAATAGCTTCTTTGGTTGCCTTATACAGAGCCGGGTCTTTCATGTTTACCAAAGGCTCAGGCTTACCAACAGAGCCTTTATATGTTGCATCACCCGGTTGCAGTCCTCCACGTGTTCCACTTGAATTTCGTCCCATAATACTTTACTTCTTTTTTGCGTTAATAAAATCTGTGACGTACAACAGCCCATGTTCACGGCAGAACTTCTGAATTTCCGTACCCCCACCATAAACGATAAGGTTTGGTTTTTCAAGCCCGCTTATTTCTTGGGCTACTTGCAAATCAGATTTAAGGCTTTCCATCCAACCGTCCAGCCCACGGGTAAAGAAAGCATTATATCCTTTGGGAATACCCATTTTGTTGTACTCAATAAACTTGTGAGAAACATTCAAGTCAGCATAAACCTTGATTCCGCATTCTTGGAAGTAACGAGAAAGCCAACGTTTCTTGTAGATAAGCTGAATGCCCCACGCTACAGGCGTTTGGTCATGGCAACTACAATTCGGCTCTACCACCGCCTTGCATCCGCTTGTGAGTAAATTTATCGGGTCTTTGAAAAGAGCCTCAAAGCGATAATCGTCCACATAGAAATGATATGTCGCCACATCTTTACGCAAACGGCTGTTAGCACCCCACGGAGATAAAGGCAATTCACCTTTCCAGCTTGCATATCCAATAAGAGATTGGGAATTTCAAAGACGTTATCGCTTTCATAAAGAACGTCCTTAAACATGGAACGGTAGAAAGATTCCTTTTCGGCTTCTTCCTCGCTTTGTTCCTCATCGTCCATTTCTTCCTCTGCGCTTTGGTCGGCTTCCGTTTCCTCTGCCTCTTTAGCCGCTTTCTTCTTACCCTTTCCGGGCTTCTCATCATCGGATGGAAAATCAAGCCCAATAAAGCCGAAATCTACATCTTTCCAAAACTCATCCATTTGTAAGGCATTGTAAGCCCAATCGCCATTGTTGATATTATCCCTCAGAATAATATCCTTTTCCTCATCCGGGGTCAGTTCCGAATAAAGAATAATGGGCACATCGGCAAGTTTCAGCTTTCTTGCAGCCTTCAAGCGTTGGTTTCCTGCCAATACCACCAGTTTACCGTCACGCTCCATAACCGCCAAAGGTCGGTGTTTCCAAAAGCCGTTTATCTTTATGGAATCCACCAGCCTTTCAAAGTCATTCTTCGTAATGGTACGTGGATTTTCAGGCAACAAAACCAGCTCCGAAACTTTCTTGTATGTAATCTCACTACATTTCATTCTCAACCTCCGTTTCGTCTTTGGTTTCGTCATTCTCCGAAGAATGGGAATCCGGCATTAATTGTTCCTCATCATCTTCTACACAGAAGCCCTTTCTAAAAAGTTCACAGAGCTTCACAAAGCGGTAACGCCTGCGGTACTTCACATATACCAGCTTTGCACCTACGGAATCTTTGCCAATGGCATAGAAAGAACCCCGGTAATCAACGGGCAATGACACCGCACCATAGATACTAACCGAATCATCGGACACGCTCGTAATGGTTGCGTGCCTATCGTATTTGCCATTGATATAAACGTGTATCTTTTCCCCTTGCTTCAAATGCTCTTTTGGGGCAAACCTCCAAAAGTTCCTACCTATATACTCGGTCATGAGCAACAAGGCTAAAAAAAACAGCGTTAATCCGATAAGAATATACATACCCATAGCTTATTTGTTTACTTGGTGAATCATATTGCAAATATACTAAATATGCGTTTGCCAAACACACATTTAACCGTAAAAAGAATACTAAAAGCCATAAACCACATTGCACCATCACGTCCATGCTCATTTGTCTGTTTTTGCCATCCAGTCAAAGCCTTAAACCGTTCTTGTGTCAGCTTGGTAACATTGCGTTTCGGGGCAACCATTTCATACTCCACGCCCAACTCTTTTAGATAATCATCCCATATAGAGGCATCCCGTTTCACAGAGCCTACACCTTGCAACTTCTTACGTTCCATTTCACGGCTCATACGCTCCGTTCCGAACCACGTTCTTTGCCGGGGGTCTTCCACCCTTACAATCACTTTGTCACCTATACCAGCCTTATACTCATCATACAAGGAACGTACACGCTCCATCGCTTTATGTATAGGCAAAGAGCATACTTGAAGTAGGGAACGCTGCTTGCTATCCCAAACAGCGAACCCGGTATTTACACCCGTATCAATCCCTACATAAATCATTATTCAGCCTCCATTTCTCCGTTGGGAATCTGATACAGAATAACGCCCTTAATCTCGTTTGCTTCGGCTCTATCTCCGAAAATCTGAGCCATCATAAGGTTATTAGGCAGATACTTGTACCTCACCTCTTTAATGAGCGGCAAACCTATCGGGGCTTCACTTATCACGTGCAACGTCCATAGCCCATCCTCTTTAGATATGGTTACAAAGGCATTCCTATAGAGGAAAGAACCAACTTTATACACTCCGTAATCATCCACATCGGTAAAATCCGCTTTTGCAGTTCTTCCAGCTTCTTTATGAAGTCGGGGCGCATACGCTTCTTTTTCTTCTTGAAGTATTCAGGGTAAACCACCATACCTTTGTTCTCTGCGTTGGCTTTCGCCAATTTTGCTTGCAATTCCTCTTTGCTCATAGGTCAAATAAATTTTTATAATACTCAAAATTCTTGTTTTCTATCTTTATATCTTCCGGGTAATGAGTGGCGCATCCGTACCATTCATTTGTAGCATTTAGGACAAAACCAGCAATTTAGCACAGCTACATAATAGCCAGTGTTAGAAGTGCCGTTACATCTATCGCAAATACCAATACCGCCAATTTTAGCCAACTCGTTTCGGCTCAACTCAACCACCTTAAACCTTTTGGGGTTATCTACTATTTTAGCCATATCAGTATATTGTTTCTTGGTAACTTGAAGTAGGAACTTTCCCGGATAGGATAGCGTTGCCACACGTGATAAGCCCGTTATCTTCATCATAAGAGGGAACAAACACAATAACATCGAATCCGTTGCCTTTCAAATCTTCCTCCACCGCTTTGTATGGGGTAAACAGCTCATAGCCTCCGCTTGTGTGCAAATCATTTTCATCACAGCTATTTGTTCGGTGCAATGGGGTAATCTTACACATAAATTTATCGGGGTTGAAAAGCTCTCTCAAACGCTTGCCGTCTATATGTGTATCATCTGCCAAAGCAAAGTTTAAGGCATATTTCCTGCCAACAGGCATAGGCAGCGATTTCCCAATTTCTGATATTTCACCAAGTGAAAGCGAATTACCCGAAAACAGATAATTTCTTTCTTCATCATTCGTTGTATTGATGGAGAATTGAAGTCCGGCATCACCCTTATAAAGCTCGTTCTTTATGTAACACCACTTATGTAAGAACTCAACCAGCTTCTTATTTCTCTTTGGCAGCATTGTACTTATAACTGGGTGTACCAAAGAATCGCCTATAAACGGTTCTATGTCCTTCTTTATACTGATTACATGAAGTAACACATTTGCGTTCCATGTAGGCTCTCCCATACGTGCATAATGTATGTTTAGACGTTTCGTGTGCTTCACTTCCGGGTGTTGTTTGATAGCCGTTAGCACTTCTCCTTTCAAATCATTAAAAGTGGCATTTCTCCCAATACCCACTTTTGGAACATCGCAGAACTTGCAGCCCATAGAGCAACCGTACTGTGTGGAAATGGTAATCACCCATTTTTCAGTAAGAGGCATCGGTTCGCCATTGGGTACACCGTTCAAATCACGGGTAATTCCCAAAAAGTCCGCTTTGATATTAGCGTTCTTACCATAATCTCCAACCGTAAGGAACTCCAATATTCCCTTTTCACCTATAGCGGTATATATTTCGCCCGTAGGCACTACTATCTTCTTTTTAATTTCCATATCTTCAAATCATTAAAATGCAAATACTACTTTTTCGCCATTCATAGCCCTTTTTCGCAGGGTGGGGTATCGCTCATAAACCTTGTTAGCCATATCCTCAATGTCGAATTTGAAAGCTGGGCAATACTTATATCTGAAAGCCGCATAAAAGCGGTCATTCAGCATTATATCAATCATCAGCGTTTTCATGCCATCTATTTACCACAAGGTAATTTAGTGTTAAACACGTCTTTCAGCCATTGCTTGTACGGGAGAATTGGTTTACCGTATAAAGTCATATTGGCTTTGTAACTCTCATACATTTGTTTGCGGAAATCCGCAGGTATTTGTTCCTTTTCTTTTCTCAGTTTCATTTTATGCCCCCTTTCTTGTATTCTCTCATCGCTTGGCTAAGGCTTTCCGCTTATCCAATAGCCTTGCCAGCTTATCCACGTCCACGATAACCTCACCATCCAAATAAGCCCAAACCTTTCTCAGAGCTTCCGCAATGGCTTTTGCTTCTTTGGAATCTTTCAGAGAATTAAGAACCTCCTTATTGGTAGCTGTAGCCCTACCGTTTTCTTTGGCGTTATCCACAGCCGACTTTGCAGCCTTTACCTGTTCTTTCTCACTGCCATAATTGGCGGCAATCTCCTTAGCTGCCTTAACCGACAATTCCCCTTTCATAATCCTTTCTTGAATGTACGGGGGCAAATCCAACAAGGAAAGGCATTTGCTTATGAAAGCCGGGCTTTTCTTGAACTTATCCGCTATCTCAACTTGGCTATATCCAAATTCCTCTTTGAAACGTCTGAACATGATAGCGCACTCGTATTCGGTAAATTTCTTACCCTCGTTACGCATCATCTGTTGAATATACAATTCTTCAGTAGAAGCGTCCTTTCGGGCTTTCATGGCACGAACATAAGGAATATCCGCACCCTCGGATATAGCCAACATGGTAGCCCTATACCTGCGTTCACCATCCACCAATTTGTATTTCTCGTTGCCCTCATCATCCTTAAAGGCTATAACCGTCAGAGGATTTAAGACGCCCTTTGCCTTTATTTGCTCTTTCAGTTCGTCAAGGTCAAAATCACGTCTTACATTGAAACCGTCCACAACCACGATATTACGGGGGTCAATCAAAAATAGGTCTGTATTCTTCGTTTTATTCGTTTCCATACTACTGTCATTTATTTAGTTCATAGTGCTTACAAAACTTCTTTCTTGCCGTTATCCGCTTCGCCAGTTTATAGCAATACATCTGCATTGACTTAGGCTCGCACCAGTAATATTTGCACTCACTACAATGCTTTATATCATCTTTTCCCATATCAGTACCTAAATGAAGTGAAGTGTAACACAACGCCCTCAAACACGTTACTTTTTGATTCACCAAAGAACCATTCCACAAATTGCTCAACTGTCAGACCATCATTCTTTGCCACTATTTCAATGGGAATTTGTTTACCATCAATCCATATCTGAGGAACGGCATCATCAACACCATAGGTCATAGTAATGTGCTGTAGACCTATTTTATCATACTGGGCAAACTCTCTCTGCTCAGAGTTGTACGGTCTGCCCGTCCATTCACGCACTGAAAGATATTTTTTGCCGGATGCAATATCTTTATATCTTTTATCCCACACGCCATTCTTATTGTATCGTATAGTATGTATCTTCTTATGCTCTTTTAGTTTGCCCTCAAACTCTGTAGGCTTTCCAGCCAAAGAATGTGTAACCGGGAATACACGGCATAAGGTCACAACCACTTTTTTCTTTTCTGATTTTTGGTGTTGCATAGCTTTATTATTTACTTGGTGTATTACTTTCTGAATAATAAGCAAGCGTTATCACATCCCACATTTCGCTCACAATGGCAAACGAAAATGTCTTATCCGGATGGGTACTACTTGGCATATCCAGCATTTCTTTTTGTATCGCCTCGTTCCAATAATGGCAATCGGGCGTGTAGTTAGATTGAAAGCTATTAATGCTTGCAATAAGTTCGTTGTAATACGCTTCACCGAAAGCATTAATGAGCTTTGTTTTGTTTCTGAGCGCAAATCTCATTTTCGATAGCTTTTTTGGCTGTAGTGCAGCCGTTCAAACATTTCTTCCATTCTATCAGCAATACGCTCTCCGTACCTGTCGCCAAATTCCTCATCTGCCAAATTGGAAGTGGCTATAGTGAATAGCTGCCTGTCATATCGGGCATAGATTAATTCAGTAACCGGGGAAAACTCGTTGCCCCAACTTTTCACGCTTGCTGGTTCAGTGCCCACATCATCAATAAACAAAAGTTCTTGATTCTTTAGCTTGTTGAAATAAGTCGGGTCATCGGCTATTGACTTGGCAAGGTTCAGAGCTGATATGCGGTACACTCCCTTTCTTTCGGAAGATAAATCACTATTGTACAAGATACCTATAATGTTGCATATCGCCTTTGCAAGCGTGGTTTTACCACTTCCTACCGTACCATACAGAAGCAAGCCGAACTTTCCGTTTCCGCAAAGGAACTTAGCCGCTTTGCCTATCTTTTCCAACGTGGCTTCATCCGAAACATACTTCATGTTTCTGCGCTCAACTTCTGACTGATAACACATCCTTAGCATTTCCGCTATGTCCTGTTCGGGAAACTTCTCAATCTTAAAGCGTGTCCCTAAAAGTCCTCTTTGCGATTGGTTTGCCAATATCTGTTGCAGCCGTTGTACCAGTTTGTTGTCCATATCTATTCATATTTTCGTAATACTTATCTTTTACCCAGCCCCTAATAGTCAGGTAATCGGATTTATACTTCTTACCCTTAGAACCTTTGTAATTGTTGAGAATATCAATCATCGCTTTAGCGGCTTCTTCGCCATATTCGGTACATAATTTTGCGTATTCATCACGTGTCAAAGTAACGTAATCAGCATAATTGTACTTCTTGGCTTTTGCAATCTTCCGCTGTTGTTCATCAGTCAGTGGCGGTGGATTCTCCGGCAAATCATCGGGAAATAGGTCTGCTTGCGCCCCGTGTTGCGTTTCAGCCGTTGGGGAAGGTGTATGTGGCATTTCTATCGGTGGCGTTTCCACAAGCGCATCAACTTTGGCTAATATCCGTTTACCCATAGTTACACCACCTTTTTTCCCAGCCTCAGACCGTTTTACCCGTATTGATTCCATCTTAACCATATCAGCGTTGTACAAAGCCCCATCATTCCTTACAGACAATAATTCAGCGTTAATCAATGATTCTATCAGCTCCTTTGTTCCACTTCCGTAAAGGGCTTCTAATTCATCAACCGTGTACGCACCGCCAATAGGTTTCAGCATAACCCCACGCTCTATACTCACCCACATACAGCAAAGCATATCCAGCCACAAGCCCTTACAAGCAAATGACAACCTCATAGCCGCATTGTTGGATAACCAAGCGGTGGCATCGAAAGGCATAGGCGGTATGATTTTTTTATAGCCATATTATGAGCTGTTATAAGTGGGGGATTTCTCCCCCACGATATAGTATTTAGATTTCAAGAATAGCAATGTCCGGGGCAATGGCACGAATGCCGTCTAACACCTCGTCAATACACTTATCTCTATAGTCCTCTGCCAGTTCGTTAGCACCGGGCGAAACAAGTTGCAACAACACATCACCATTAGAAAGATAGTGGTCGAACTCAACTTCAATAGGTGTTTTTGCAGTTCCCTTGAAAATGGCGATGTTAATCGTGAAACTCTTGGGCAAATTACTTTCTACTTGTGAACGGTACACCTCAGCCATAGAGCCGGACGGGTCACGCTGTTTCTGAATTTCAGTCTTGGCGTTAGCCGTGAAGTTCTTTAATACCGAAACGAGCTTCATACAATCCTCTTTTTGCATGAATACGCCACGATTCAAACGCAGGAACTGCCCCAGTTTAGCCGGAATCCAGCCACATTCTCCGTCATTGATACCGAACTTTGAAAAGACTTCCGATAATTCCACCGTACCTACAAAGGTGTTTTTGGTGTAATAATCATCCTCATTCACGGTAAGCGTGATACTCATTTTCTCACGGTTTACCTTAATATTCGCACGCTTTTGGTCGATGGTGTCAATACGCTTTTCCAACCAATCTAACGGAGTTCTGATAACACCTGATACAGAAATACTTTCCGGTTGCTTAATGGGCAATTCGTCCAATGCTTTAGGAGCATTACCAATTCTGTACACTACTTCGATAGGTTTTTCACCCTTGTACTCACCGATGTTCACGGTTAATCCTTTTTCTTGATTTTCCATTTTGAAATGTTTTAATTATTAATACTTAATCGTCTGTACCCGTTTTATCCGCACGGATAGCA
>ENA-OQII01000185-OQII01000185.1-human-gut-metagenome-genome-assembly--contig:-NODE-185-length-11233-cov-3.180443_pt1 | contig 11233 bp, 11 predicted proteins | sample MGYA00242577_ERZ504742 | MGnify/ENA primary metagenome ERZ504742 (study PRJEB26092, sample SAMD00036443) | human gut metagenome | host: Homo sapiens | study: EMG produced TPA metagenomics assembly of...
CAGTCCGGCAAAATATTTTGCCAGGAAATAGATCGGGCTTGCCGCCCATGCATGACAGAGGCTCTTGCCAAAATGATCACCGTACATGTCGTACTGTTCTTCCTTCGGCACAGACGGATCGTACTCTTCCCAGAAGGTAATTGCTCCAAGATCCAGCATGCCGCCCCAGTAGGAACGGATCTTGTCCAAAACTTCGGTCAGTTTTCCCATCTGGCACAGTACATCCAGTTCGAAGAAGTTAAAATATGGTGTTGTGATCGCCGGGATCTCATCGTTTTCGAGTACGTTTGTGAGGATTTTTTCCTGCTTATCCTTATCTGCGATAGCAAATAATACAGCAAAAATATTTGCATGTCTTGTCACATTTCGTTTCCCGGAAGTAAAAGAATCGATGTACGCACCTTTTTCCTCATCCCAAAAAAACTCTTCAATGGCAGCAGCCAGTTTCTCATACTCCTGTCTGTAAGCACTTCCGTCCTTGCCAAGCTTTTCGCTGATCTCTGCCATCACACGGAAGCATGCCGCATAAAGCATCTGTTCTGCACAGAGCGGGCCATCTTTGTCCATGTCTGCCCAGTCGATATAAATCCAGTCTTTTTCCTTTCCGATCAGGAAACCGTGTTCATCGCGTCTTCCATTGCAGAATTCCATAAGGGAAACCATCTTTGGATAAACCAGTTCCAGAAAATCCCTGTCACCGTATCCTTCATTGTGATAATTCACCCCCAGAAGCCACAGAAGAGAATAGTCTACGATCGTATTGATATGTCTCGTCATCGGGTCATTGCCGCGCAGTGCCAGAATCGTTCTCTGGTCGATATCTGCATCTGCCATCAGATAACGATTTACAAAAAAGCTCTGGTATGCATCTCCCGACCAGATCCATTTGTCACGTTTGGCACCATCAATAAAAAAGATGCCGCTGCAGAGGCGGAATGTATGCTCTGCCACAGACCAGATCTGGTTCAGGCGTTCCTCTCCGCAGTGGAATGCAGCTTTCACCGGAATGTCGACATACTGATGATTTGCTTTCAGTATGATCTCTCCCGGTTTGCAATCCGGAATGTATGCAAAATGTACTGCACAGCAAGGACATTTGCCAGTCTCCTTGTCCGGCTGCCAGCTATAGTAGCAGTTTACAGGGTCGATTGCCTCTTCTCTGGATTCGCCACAGCAGATCAGTACCGGCTGATATCCGTTTTTGAACTCTGCTTCCAGAACTGCATTCAGCTCTGTCTCAAATTCATAGAGCGTTCCGCTGTTGTATTCTGTTACGTTGACTGGTTCATATATTTTCTCGCTGTATTCCCAGACTGTCGGATTCTGTTCCGGTCTGGTGAAATATCTGCTTCTTCCTGCCGGCTGCGGTTCCTGATCATAATCTTCTGCTATCCAGCCTTTGTCTGAACAGATCACATCACCTTCTACATAAATACATGGAAAAGCCTCAATACATCCTGCGTGAACAGCGATTGCAACTTCTCCCGGTCCACAGGTGATCTTTTTTCCAAATGGGTATTTCTTTTCTCCTGCCAGTACATGCCCGATTGCATTGGAATATACAGTAAAGGAAGTTTCTTTTTCCAAATGATAAGTACGGCGAAAAGCCACGCGGTTGCGGAATCCTTCGCTTTTCCAGAAAGCCGGCCAGCCAAAGCCTCTCTCCACACGGCTGAAATTCTGCTTCATTCCATGATATAATTCAAAATCTCCCGGATACCAGATCCAATAACTTTTGCTCATTCCCGATTCCTCCAAATCTTGTTTGTTTTCATCATATATTTTCTACTTTAACTATACGGGCTGTCCACGCTTAAAGTCAAACACAGTTGACGTTCAAAAAAACAGCTGTTCACGCAAGGCAGGGGCAGCCCGGATTTCTGTTGGAAACTTAAGCATTCTATGATAGACTGGATCTTAAAAAAAAAGTAATCTATATAAAAAGAAAAGAGGGATTTTTATGGGTGAGATCATTGAGGAATTTTTTAACGGATACTGTCGGAATTTTGACATGACACAGACTGTAATCTGTGAATTCGAGCAGTTTCCAGAGGGGCTTCGTCTTCTTGATTCAAGCTGCGAATACGGGGTCTGTCAATACAGCAAAGACTGCACTCTCATGAAACAGGCACTTGCCAGGGAAAAAGAATGATCTGGACACACTACACAAAAACAGCCGGAAGCTTAACTGCTCCCGGCTGTCTGTTTCTCAAATATTCAGTTAATCCCATCCACCATATTCCTGAATGGTTTCTTCGACTCTTCTTCTGACCTCTGCTGCGATCTCTGTTGATTTCATATCCTTGTATTCGTCATAGCACATCGGTTTCAGGAAATGTACCTGAACGGTCAGCGGAGCCGCTGAGCCTGTGTCAAACGCCTTGTAGGTGTCGATCAGTGCTACCGGAACGATCGGGCATCTGGCTTTCATAGCTGCCTTGAAACTTCCCCCCTTAAATTCCTGCGGATGGTTTCCATTCTGCTTCTGGTCCCCTCCGCAAAGATAAGATAATTGCGACCGCTCCTGACTTCCTTCGTGACATTGAGGATTACCTGCATGGACTGTCTGATATCCTCTCTGTCCATGATAAAAGCCTTCATACAGGTAAATACCTGCTTCAGAAATGGTACGTTTGTCAGCTCTTTTTTCGCCACTACCGAGAAAGGTACCGGACACACCTGTATGATTGCAAGTACATCAAATAATCCCTGATGATTGGGAAAGAAAATAAACCCATTTTCTTTTGGAATATTTTCCATACCATGACCGTCAATTACCAGATTACCGCCTTTCACTGCTCTGTTATCTACATATTTAAGAAGCTGATATCTCTGTTCTTCACTGTAACGTTCTGCATGCGATGCATACCAGCATAACTTAAACCATCCATATGGAACAAAAAGAGATTTCTAAATACCATCAGTAATATTCTTTTCATTTTTTTGCCCTCGATATATTACACTCCTGCTTTTTCCGAAATTTTGTCTTCATATCCCGGATTCTTCTTGATAAATGTTTCATATGCTTTGGTATACGTCTTGTAAGCATCTGTCTTCATAAATTGGACATATGCTGTAGCCGCCTGAGTTTTCATATCATCTGTGATCTGTGATGGTGCCATGATATAATAAGTTTTATCCTGTTTACCAACCATATAAGTTCCAACACATGGATATTCCTGATCATCCTCCAGGATCAGATTGTAGGTTATGTATACATAACTGTACTTGTCATTTTCAGAAAGGATCTCACAATCCTGAACAGATACTTTCTTAGGATTATGTGCCGCAAAATATTTGAGTGTTGCTGTAATCTCTGCCTGAAGATCTGCTTCTGTATTATCTGCCTGGTTATAGCACTCCTTCACTTTCTTTTCTTTCCCGTCAGTATAGGACTGAATCAATTCCTCTGTTACTTTTTCCGGTGATTTATGACTCACTCCCCCGCATCCTGCCACACAGAGTGTCAGTAATACCAACACTCCAGCTGCAAGATATCTGTACCATTTCTTCATGGTTATTCCTCTTCCCCTCTGTTCTCATCCTGTGTCTCCTGATCTGTCGGCTGATCAGATTCTTCTGTTTCTGCACTGTCCGTAATTTCCACTGCTGCCTGCTGTGCATTTGTATCTTTTTCTTCTTTATCTCTCACTTTAGCTACACTGGCTACAGTGACACCCTCTGTAAGATTGATCAGTTTTACACCCGATGTAATTCTTCCAAGAATGGAAATATCAGCGCAGGCGATTCTGATGATAATACCTTCCGTAGTGATCAGCATTACTTCATTATCTTCATTTACAGCTCTTGCTCCGATTACATCACCGGTTTTCTCGGTAATCTTATAACATTTTACACCTTTACCGCCACGATTCTGACAGGTAAATTCGCCCATAGAAGTACGTTTACCCATACCATTTGCAGAAACTATCAGCAGACAATCTCCCTGAGAATTCAGCTGCATTGCTACCACTTCGTCTCCATCATCGATATTCATACCGCGTACGCCCATAGAAGTTCTGCCTGTACTTCTTACATCTGTTTCTTTAAAACGGATACACATACCATCTTTTGTAACAAGTATTATATCCTTCTTATCATCTGTAAGCTTAACCTCGATCAGTTCATCATCATCACGCAATGTGATAGCTGCCAGTCCGTTTTTACGCACATTCGCATATTCTTTAATTGGTGTTTTCTTTTACCAGGCCATTCTTCGTAGCCATCATCAGATAATGACCATCTTCAAATTTGCGGAGCGGGATTACTGCAGTGATGCATTCCCCGGCATAAGCTGTAACAGATTAATAATCGCAGTTCCTCTTGCAGTACGTCCTGCCTCCGGAATCTCATATGCCTTCAGACGATATACCCTTCCTGTATTTGTAAAGAACATCAGATAATGATGGGTAGTTGTCATCAGAAGTTCTTCAATGTAGTCATCCTCAAGAGTCTGCATTCCCTTGATTCCTCTTCCACCTCTGTTCTGGCTTCTGAAATTATCTACTGTCATTCTCTTAATATATCCAAGTTTGGTCATTGTGATCACTGTATTCTCTCTCGGAATCAGATCCTCTGTAGAAATATCGTATACATCATATCCGATAGAAGTCTTTCTGTCGTCTCCGTATTTCTCTGCAATTGCAAGAATTTCTTCACGAATCACGCGAAGAAGAAGACTTCTGTCCGCAAGGATAGCCTCGTATTTACGGATTTTTTCCATTAAATCAGCATATTCTGCTTCCAGCTTCTCTCTTTCCAGACCTGTCAGAGCACGCAGACGCATATCTACGATTGCCTGTGCCTGAACATCTGTCAGTTCAAAGCGGTCCATTAACTCCTGTTTTGCAATCTGCACATTCTGCGAAGCTCTGATAATACGGATCACCTCATCAATATTGTCCAGTGCTTTCAGCAGACCTTCTAAAATGTGAGCTCGCTCTCTTGCTTTATTCAGGTCATATTTCGTTCTTCTGGTCACTACATCTTCCTGATGAGCCAGATAATATTCCAGCATCTGTTTCAGGTTTAATACCTTCGGTTCCAGACTTCCGTTATTCGGAATAAGTGAAAGCATATTTACGCCAAAAGTATCCTGTAACTGCGTATGCTTATACAGTAAATTCAAAACTACATTTGCATTTGCATCCTTGCGCAGATCAATACAGATTCTCATTCCCTCACGACTGGAATGGTCATTCAGGTCTGTGATTCCGTCAATCTTTTTATCTCTTACAAGTTCTGCAATCTTTGAGATCAGACGCGCTTTATTTACCAGATACGGAAGCTCTGTGACAATAATTCTGGACTTTCCGTTTGGAAGAGTCTCAATATTTGTCACTGCACGTACACGAATCTTACCACGACCTGTTCTGTATGCTTCTTCAATCCCTCTTCTTCCAAGAATCGTCGCACCTGTAGGAAAATCAGGACCTTTTACAATATCCAGAATCTCTTCCATAGTCGTTTCGCGTTGTTCTTCAATGATATTGTCTATAATCTTGACAACAGCATCCACAACCTCTCTCAGATTATGAGGAGGGATATTGGTAGCCATACCTACTGCAATACCTGAAGTTCCGTTCACCAGAAGATTCGGATAACGGGACGGCAGTACAACCGGCTCTCTCTCTGTTTCATCAAAGTTTGGCTGGAAGTCAACAGTATCTTTGTTAATATCTGCCAGCATTTCCATGGAAATCTTACTCAGACGTGCCTCAGTGTATCGCATGGCCGCTGCCCCGTCACCATCTACGGAACCAAAGTTTCCATGTCCGTCTACCAGCGGATATCTGGTAGACCATTCCTGTGCCATATTTACAAGTGCTCCATAAATAGAACTGTCACCATGTGGATGATATTTACCCATTGTATCACCGACAATACGCGCACATTTACGATGCGGTTTGTCAGGACCATTATTCAGTTCTATCATGGAATACAATACACGTCGCTGAACCGGTTTCAGACCATCTCTTACATCAGGCAGTGCTCTGGAAGCGATAACGCTCATGGCATAGTCAATATAAGAGTCCTTCATGGTCTTTTCCAGATCCACCTCGTGGACTTTGTCAAAAATATTATCTTCCATTTATCTATTCTCCCTATTATCAGATATCCAGATTCTTTACAAATCTTGCATTCTCTTCAATAAATTCACGTCTCGGCTCTACCTTGTCACCCATCAGTGTAGTAAATGTAAGGTCAATCTCAGAAGTCGCAGCCTCATCCATGGTAACCTTAAGCAGGATTCGTTTCTCAGGATCCATTGTCGTCTCCCAAAGCTGGTCTGCATCCATCTCTCCAAGACCTTTATAACGCTGGATCTTGTTATTTCCGTCACGTCCGATTTCTGTCAGAATCTGATTCAGTTCATCATCGTCGTATGCATACCATACTTTCTTGTTCTTCTCCACCTTGTATAATGGCGGCTGTGCAAGATACACATATCCCTGTTTGATAAGCTCAGGCATAAAACGATACAGGAAAGTCAGCAGAAGGGTTGCGATGTGCGCACCATCGACATCGGCATCAGTCATAATAATAATCTTATGATAACGAAGTTTACTGATATCAAAATCTTCATGAATTCCTGTTCCGAAAGCTGTGATCATAGCTTTGATCTCTGCATTTGCATAAATCTTATCCAGACGTGCTTTCTCTACATTCAGGATCTTACCTCTCAGTGGAAGGATAGCCTGTGTTACACGATTTCTGGCTGTTTTTGCAGAGCCACCGGCGGAATCTCCCTCTACAATGTAGATTTCACAGTTCTCAGGATTCTTATCTGAACAGTCTGCAAGCTTTCCAGGAAGTGACATATTATCAAGTGCTGATTTTCTTCTGGTCAGATCACGAGCCTTACGTGCAGCCTCACGTGCTCTCTGTGCAAGAACTGATTTCTCTACTGTAGTTTTCGCTACTGTTGGATTCTGCTCAAGGAAAATCTCAAGCTGCTTGCTCACCACGCTGTCAACAGCCCCTCTTGCTTCACTGTTTCCAAGCTTCTGTTTTGTCTGACCTTCAAACTGGGGATTCTCAATCTTAACACTGACGATTGCAGTCAGACCTTCGCGGATATCATCGCCACTCAAATTGGGTTCACTGTCTTTAAGCAGCTTGTTCTTTCTGGCATAATCATTGAACGTCTTTGTCAGGGCATTTCTGAAACCTACAATATGAGTACCACCCTCAGGTGTATTAATATTATTTACAAATCCATAGCAGTTCTCTGTATAAGAGTCATTGTGCTGCATGGCAACCTCTACAGACACACCGTTCTGCTGTCCTTCGCAGTAAATGATTTCCGGGTAAAGCGCTTCCTTGCTTCTGTTCAGATAGCTTACAAATTCACGGATACCACCTTCATAATGGAAAACTTTCTCTCTTTCCATTCCTTCTCTGGTATCTTTAAGAGAAATCTTCAATCCCTTTGTCAGGAATGCCATCTCTCTCAAACGCTGTTTCAGAATGTCATAATCATATACTGTTTCCTCAAATATTTCTTTATCCGGAAGGAAGACAACTGTTGTTCCGGTCTTATCCGGTTGGCAGTCTCCCACAACCTTCAGAGGATACATAGTTTTACCGCGTTCATATCTCTGCTGATAAATCTTACCTTCATGATAGATCCTTACTTCAAGCCATGTGGAAAGTGCATTTACTACAGACGCACCTACTCCGTGAAGACCACCGGATACCTTGTACCCTCCGCCTCCAAATTTACCGCCGGCATGAAGAATGGTAAATACTACTTCTACAGCAGGAATCCCTGCTTTATGATTGATTCCTACCGGAATACCACGTCCGTTATCTACAACTGTGATAGAGTTGTCCGGATTAATAACTACCTGAATCTCTGTACAAAATCCTGCCAGTGCTTCATCAACCGCGTTATCTACAATCTCATAAACCAGATGATGAAGACCTCTGCCGGATGTACTTCCGATATACATACCTGGTCTCTTTCGTACGGCTTCCAAACCTTCCAGAATCTGGATTTGATCCGCTCCGTATTCTGTATTTTCTCCGCCCATTTCTTTCCTCCTGTTATATATACTTATCACCAGAATATATCTGAAAACCCCTGCGTGAAAATTATAGACAGGTTTTCAAATATATTCTGGTATCTGGACATAATAATACAAATTTATTATAGCACAAAAGCCCGTTCCTTGCCACAGCCTGAATAAAAAAGAATCCCCGAAAACGGGAATTCTTCTGTATGTTAATTTTATTCTTCGGTTTTATTGATGAGGTACTGATAGACATCTCTCTTCGTCATTCCTCTGTCATTTGCTACCATTTTCATAGCTTCTTTTCTTGAATGTCCCTGATTTTCATAGATTTCCATGTGTTCTTCTATGGTAATTTTTTCCCAGGATGCCTTCTGTTCCTCTTCCATCTCCTGTCTGCTTCTGCCTTCGATCACAAGCACACACTCTCCAAGCGGCTTCTCTGTCTGATAATAGAGGATCAGCTCCTCGATAGTCGTATGGAATGCAGTCTCATGTCTTTTCGTCAGTTCCCTGCAAAGAGTCATTCTGCGATTTCCGAGAGTTTCCTTCAATTCCTCCAGAGTTCTTACCAGTCTGTGAGGAGCCTCATAGAGAATGATAGTTCTCGTTTCATTCTTCAGTTCTTCCAGAATCAGTTTTCTTTCTTTTTTATCTGCCGGAAGAAATGCTTCAAAAGCGAATCTTCTGGTTGGAAGTCCGGACAGAGTCAGGGCAGTGATACAGGCAGCAGGTCCCGGAAGAGAAGTTACTTCAATCCCCGCTTCATAACACATTGCCGCAAGCTCCTCTCCCGGATCTGAGATCCCCGGAGTTCCCGCATCTGTGATCAGTGCAATATTCTGCCCTTCCTGCATTTTACTGATCAGAACATATGCCTTATCAATTTTGTTGTACTCATGATAACTGGTCATAGGTGTTTTTATATCAAAATGGTTCAGCAGTTTAATACTGTTTCTGGTATCCTCTGCTGCAATAAGATCCACTTCTTTCAATGTTCGAAGTACCCGGAGTGTAATATCCTCCAGATTTCCTATGGGTGTTGCACATAAATACAATTTACCACTCATAATTTATTTCCTCTCATATTACTTTGCAAATAAAATTCGGTTAAATCATATCATAAATCTTCAGTATATTTTCTGTATAGACTCCCGGCTCTTTATATACGATCAGAGGAGGTTCCACTGTAACTCTGGAATTTCCTCCCTTTAATGCCTCGATCAGAACCATGTTTGGTTCTCTGTCTATGTATGGATATACAAGCTGCATCCTTTTCGGTTCCAGACGATACTTTGTGAGAACATTCATAATCTCAGCCAGTCTGAACGGTCTGTGAACCATATAAAATCTTCCACGTTCTTTCAGAACCTTTGATGCCTGGCTCACCACATCCTCCAGATTACAGAGTACTTCATGTCTGGCAATTGCTTTTGGCATATCCGGATTGCGAAGTCCATGCTGCCCGATCATATAAGGCGGATTACTTGTCACTACATCAAAAGAAGCTGCCCCAAAAATATCAGCAGCCTCCTTAATATCACCCCGTACGATCTCAACATCGTCCTCCAGATGATTATATCTGACACTGCGTCCGGCCATATCTGCACACTCTTTCTGAATCTCAAGACCTGTAAAGTGTTTCCCATTTGTTTTGGTTTTAAGCAGGATCGGGATAATTCCCGTTCCTGTTCCCAGATCCAGAGCAGTCTCACCCTTTTTTACTTTTGCAAAGCCGGAAAGAAGAACTGCATCCATCCCAAAACAGAATTTATCCGGATCCTGTATCACATAATATCCGTTCTGAAGATCATCTATACGTTCATTATCTTTTACCAGCTGATCAGTCATTTAATTTGGAATCTCCTTTTTTATCTTCCAGATTTCCAAGTTCTTTTAATTCTTTTTCAGAGACTTTGACTTTCTTCTTTCTCGGTCTGAATTTCAGGTCATCTACCGGAAATTCCTGAATTTCTTTCTCGTCATTGATCTCTACAATTACCTTTACACGTTGACGAAGCACGTTTACACTGTGTACAGTTCCGGTAAGCCCATCCGGAGTTGTAACTGTATCTCCCAGTCCCGGAAGCTTTTTATTCAGCTCTTCATATGTTTCCTGCTCGTTCTTCAGGCAGCACATCAGTCTTCCGCACACACCGGAAATCTTTGTCTGGTTAAGGGACAGATTCTGCTCTTTTGCCATCTTTATGGATACCGGTGCAAACTCAGACAGATATGTGTGGCAGCACAGACATCTTCCGCAGATACCGATTCCTCCCAGAATCTTTGTCTCATCGCGAACACCAATCTGACGAAGTTCGATACGCGTTTTAAAAATTGCTGCCAGATCTTTTACCAATTGGCGAAAATCAATTCTGCCGTCAGCAGTGAAATAAAACAGCACTTTATTATTATCAAATGTATACTCTGCATCTATCAGTTTCATTTCCAGACCATGTTCACGAATCTTCTTCTGACAGATTTTAAATGCCTCTCTCTCTCTGACTCTGTTCTGTGCCTCTCTCTCGTCGTCCTCCTTTGTTGCCACACGAAGAACTTCTTTGAGAGGGTGAACAACATCTTCCTCACCTACTTCTCTTGGTGCAAGTACGACTTTCCCGTATTCAATTCCCCGGGCTGTCTCCACGATCACGTGATCGCCTGTTTTAATTTCATAATCTTTAGGACTGAAATAATAAATCTTGCCTACATTACGAAATCTCACGCCTACTACTTTTGTCATTCTATTTCTCCCTGATCGTCAGGAACAGCAATTCAAATGCCAGATCAAAATTAACATTTGCTTTCAGACGTACCTTTGTCTTCTGAATAGAATCCAGAATGTTCTCCAGATTCTCGTAGGAACGCTGCTTTGCCTGTTCTCTGATAAAATTAATTTCCTGTTTAAATACCAGATTGTCAATCTCCTGTGTTGCCTTAAACATCAGGACATCCCTGAACCAGAACTGGAAAATATCCAGATAATCGTTGATATTCTGTTTGTCCTCAGAAAGACTTTTAATCGCATCTGACAGTTCATAAACTTCCATGGTGTTTGCATATTTAAGAATCCTCAGTGCATTCTGAGTCATCTCTGCAAACTCCTGAGAAGTAGCTGCTTCTTTTGCCCTTCCAATACTGCCCTGTGCAAAGGATGCGTCAATCTCCGCCTGGTAATCCGGAACATGAAGATGCTCCATCAGATATTTCTTTACAAG
>ENA-OQII01000188-OQII01000188.1-human-gut-metagenome-genome-assembly--contig:-NODE-188-length-11087-cov-1.890328_pt1 | contig 11087 bp, 10 predicted proteins | sample MGYA00242577_ERZ504742 | MGnify/ENA primary metagenome ERZ504742 (study PRJEB26092, sample SAMD00036443) | human gut metagenome | host: Homo sapiens | study: EMG produced TPA metagenomics assembly of...
GACCGCCAGCAGGGAGGCCGTGGCGGCGTCTGCGCCCAGCAGGGTCAGCAACTCGTACCACAGCCAGCCCACAGCGCCTACCAGCGCGCAGTAGGGCAGACAGCGCCGGGGGCACGCAAACAGAATGGCAAAACTCAGCGTGCCCGCCGCGGCCAGAAAAAACTGCGCGGTCAGCTCGCCGATCTGTACAGCTGTAAGGGACATCATACCACGACCACCCCCGTAAGTACCGTGTACAGCCGCAGCACAAGGCCGGTACCTATGGCAATGCTGGCGGCAATGAGCAAAGCATCGATCATGCGGATGGTGCCGGAAAGGTAGTCGCCCTGCACAAAATCCCGGATGCCCATGGTGAAGGCGATACCCGGGGTCAGGATCATCAGCGTACCGATGATGGCGTGGCTGGCAGAGGTGTGCAGCAGATTGCACAGCAGGATGCACACCAGCGTGATCAGCGCGGCGGTGCTGATCTTCTGAAAGCCGCCGGGCACCTCGTGCCGCCCGCACCACAGCAGATACCAGCTGGCCACCAGCCCCGCCCCGGCAGCTGCCAGCGCACTGCGCAGGTTGCCGCCGAACATCATGGCAAAACAGAACGCCCCGCACAGCCCGGAAAGCAGTTGCACATGATCTTTGGGGAAGGGCAGCCGCCGCGCCAGCACCAGACGGCTCTCGGCTTCGTCCAAGGTCATTCCGGTCTGGGCGATCTGACGGGAAAGTTCGTTCACCGCCGCCACCCGCCCCAGATGGGTGGTGCGCACCGGCACGTTGCGCACTTCGCTGATCTCTGCGGTGCCGGCGCTGGCAAAAATGCCGTTGGTCAGTACATAAACATGGAACTCCCGCAGGTGGAAGCTGGCCGCCATGATCTCCATGGTCTGCTCCACCCGGAACACCTCTGCCCCGTTCTCCAAAAGGGTCTGACCAGCCGCCATAATAAAATCCATGATGCGGCGGCGCTGTTCCCCGTCCGGATACAATTCCCTCTCTGCCATGCTGTGGTCTCCTTAAAATTGGCATAAAAAAATGACCGCCTCAACGTTTCAGTGCCTGAGCGGTCATTTTTCTTGACGAATCTATTTGTAGTATAGTCAATCTCCGGCGGCTTGTCAAGCAGGCACGCCGTTTTTTCAGAACTTGAACAGGTTCACGATCCGCTGCCACAGGCGGGTGAAGAAGTTGCCTTCCTGCACATCGGCGGTGGTCTGGGCGGTAACATCCGCAGCGGCGACCGTCTCACCGGTCTTATAGATGAACTTCACACTGCCGGAAGCATCCTCGGACTTACCGGCAAAGCTGGTGTAGTCCTCCAGACGGCTGGTCATCTCGTCCAGCACGGTCTTCAGGCCATGGATCTGCTCCTCGTCCAGAGCGCCGGTCAGCTTGGAGATGCCCTCCTCATTGAACTGGTTCAGGCCATCGTTCAGCCGGACCGTGCCATCGCTGAGCTGGCCTGCGCCATCATTCAGGGTGGTCACGCCGTCATACAGGGTCTTGGTGCCATCGGCCAGCTGGGCGGCACCGTCCTTTGCGGAGTGGGCACCGTCAGCAGCGGTGGCAACACCGTTGGTGTACTGGTTGACGCTGGACACGAAATACTGGATCTGTGCCAGGCTGTTCTTCAGGGCACGGACATCTGCGATATCCTGGCTGTTCTCAGCCTGATACTTCAGCTCGTCATGCACAGTCTGCTTGGCGCTGGCAGTGCTCAGATCAAGCATGGCGCTGAACATGGAGGGGTCGTAGCTCTGCATCAGCCGCAGAGCAGCTTCCAGGTCATGGTTGGTCTTGGTTGCGGAGAGGTACAGGGCAATGTCCAGCTGGCTGGCCTTGAAGCTGGGCTCTTGCTCCCAGACGGTGCGCACCATCTTCTTGCGGGCAGCGGCCAGTGTCTTTTCGTTCATGGTCAGCACTTCGTCAATAACGGAAGCGTAGTTGTCCCAGGTCATATCGGTGTCGATCAGACCGCCCTCTTTCAGGGTCTTGTTGGCAGAAGCCAGCACGCCGTCTGCCACCTGCTGTGCGCCGCTGTTCAGGGCGCTGTTGTTGGAGCTCAGGGTGTCCAGACCGTTGGTCAACTGGCCCAGACCCTTGTCCAGTGCGGCTGCACCATTGTTCAGGGTGTTGGCACCGTCCAGCAGTGCCAGCACACCGCTTCTCAGCTGGGTGGTACCATCCTCCAGCTGAGAAGCACCGTCCAGCAGCTGGCTCATGGCGTCATTCAGCTGGTTGATGCCGTCGGTCAGGTCGTTGAGGCTGCTCAGGTCAAACACATTGTCGGTGCCCAGAGCCGCAGCGCTGGTGGCGCAGGCCATCATCACCTGCGGGCAGGTCAGCCCGGTGACATCTGCCTCCACCGTGATGGTGTCCTGCAGATAGTCCTCAATGGTGTCCAGTTCGTCCGGCAGCAGACCGGACAGGGAGTCCTTCACGCCCGGCAGGGTGACAAAGGCAGCCACATTGCTCTTGGCGGCGCTTTCCACCAGACCGTGGGCAGCCACCACGTTGGTGGCATCCTGCCCGAAGATCACGCCCACAGCGGTGACCAGCGGGGTGACGATGGTGCGGTCGGTACCGTTCACATTCACGGTGCCGGTCTCGTTGTTCTTCAGGGCGATGGTCATGGTCAGATGACCGCTCTTGCCGATCAGATTTTCCAGCGCGGCTTCCTGACCGTCCAGCGCGTAGGTGACGGTAGCCTGAATGGGCAGGGCGCGGTCGGTGTCACCTTTATAATACACATCGGTATCATCGGTGTTCCACACCAGCTCGTCGCCGTTCTGGGTGAACTCGGCGCTGCTCTCGGTGTTCTGGATGTTGGTCAGGGTGCTCTGGTCGGTCACCTTGGACAGGCCGGAGGCGCTGTAAACATGCTCGCTGACGGTGGTGCTCTGGATGGAGCCATCGGCGTTCATCACAGCGTACACGGTCTCAGACTTGGTAAAGCTGCTGCCGCCTGCGGCAAAAGCCGGGGCTGCACAGCTGGCGGCAAGGGCAACTGCCAGCGCCGCACTGGCGAAACGAAGCGATTTTTTCATAACGCATTACTCCTTTTCAGACTTCTTGGCGTTGGCAGATTCAGGGACCATCCATTTCAGGGTGGTGTGGCGGATGAGCCAGTCACACAGCATCAGGGCGGCGGGCAGCACCACCAGAATGACCAGCATACTGATCAGAGCGCCGCGGGAGATCAGCAGGCAGATGCTCCGCAGCAGCTCCATCTTACTGATGGCAGCCACGCCGACCGTAGCGGCAAAGAAGGTCAGGCCGCTGGTCAGAATGGACTGGCTGCAATGCTCCAGCGACTGCTGGGCAGCTTCCTTGGGGGTGCGGCCAAAGGCGCGCTCCTCGTGATAACGGGTGGTCATCAGGATGGAGTAGTCCACGGTAGCGCCCAGCTGGATGGTGCCGATGACGATGCTGGCGATAAAGGGCAGCTGCGTACCGGTAAAGTACGGGATGCCCATGTTGATGGCGATAGCGGCTTCGATGCTGGCAACCAGCAGCACCGGGATGGAGATGCTCTTGAAGGAGATGGCGATGATGACCAGCACCGCCATGATCGACCAGACGTTGACGTTCTTGAAGTCCACGTCTGCCACCTCGATCAGGTCTTTGGTCATGGCACCTTCACCGGTGATGACGCCCTCGGGATCTACATTTTTGATCAGGCCGATCATCTCGTCCAGCTGGCTGTTGATGGCGTCCGTGCCGGTCTTGTAGGAGCTGTTGGCCAAAATCAGCTTGTAGCCGCCGGACTGCAGGATCTCCATCACGCTGTCGGGCAGCAGCTCGGTGTCAAGCCGGGGCCGGTAATGGAATCCAGACCTTACCACCTGCGTGATACCATCCACGTCCTTCAGCTCATCACACAGGTCGGACACCTGCGTAGCGGTCAGATCGTCATGCACCAGAATGAAGTGGCTGGTGGTCATGCCGAAGTCCTCGCCCAGCTTGTTGGTGCCCACGATGCCGGTCAGGTCTTGGGGCAGGGAGTCGAACAGGGTGTAGTACACGCTGGTCTTGTTCTGCGCAATGGCAAAGGGGATAAGGATGAGGATAAAGACAGCCACGATGGGCACGGAATGCTTGGAAACAAAGTAGCTCAGCTTGGTCAGCCGGGGGATAACGGTGCGGTGCTTGTATTTTTCCACCCACTTATCAAAGGTAAGGATCAAAGAGGGCAGAATGACCACGGTGCAGATGACGCCCAGTGCCACGCCCTTTGCCATGACAAGGCCGATATCGCGGCCCAGCGTCAGGCGCATGGCGCACAGTGCAAGGAAGCCTGCAATGGTGGTCAGGCTGGAAGCGGAGATGGAGGTCATGGTCTTGCAGATGGCGGTCACCATGGCTTCCTCGTTGGAGGAGCGGAGTTCCTTTTCCTCCTGATAACGGTGGAGAAGGAAAATGGAGAAGTCCATCGTCACGCCCAGCTGCAGCACCGTGGAAAGCGCCTGGGTGATGTAGCTGATCTGACCCAGGAAGATGTTGGTGCCAAAGTTGTACGCAATGGGGAACAGCAGGCCCAGCATGAACAGCAGCGGGGTGATGGTACTTTCCAGCGAGAGGAACAGCACCAGCAGGCTGGCACCCACGGCGATCAGGATGTACAGGGGCATTTCCTGATTGACTAGTGCCTTGGTGTCCTGCAGAATGACGCTCATGCCGCCGAAGAAGCAGTCCTTGCGCAGCAGCTTTTCGATCTGCTGGACGGCTTCCATGGTTTCGTCGCTGGCGCTGGGGGCGTCAAAGCGGACGATCAGCATGGTGGAATCGTTTTTTGCCGAACATGAACTGCTGCACATCGGCGGGCAGCATCTCGGTGGGGATGCTGGGGTCGATCACATCGCTGAGCCAGAAGGTCTGTGTGACACCGGGCACCGCATCAATGTCCTTCTTCATGGCGATCAGTTCATTGGTAGGCAGGCCTTCCACCGTGATCATGCCGGTGGAGGCCAGATGGAAGTCGTCCTCAAGCGCTACCTCGCCGATCATGGAGTCGAGCTCCTGCGGCAGATAGGTCAGGACATCATAGTTGATGCGGGTAGCAACCGCGCCGATTGCGGAAGGGATCAACAGCAGGACCGCTACTGTTAAGATCAGCTTGCGCAGACGCACGATGCTCTGTGCGATCTTTTTCATGGGAACCCTCCATACGAAAGTTGATTGGATCTGCCCTAAAATGACCCGTGGTCATTTCTGAGCAAGCACTATTATAACCAATCGACGCAAGGTGTCAAGATAAAAAATGACCAAAAGTCAGTTTTCTTATCACAAAGCAAAAATTGTATAGCTTGTCCGGGGGCTTTTGCTCTTGCGCTCTTCCCTTCTCCCTGCTAAAATATTGTTTACACGACAAAACAACGTCAGAAAAGAGGATGCAGCAAGCTATGAGCACCGTGGAAGGAAAGAAACAGGAAAAGCGCCGTGCGCTTCTGGACGCAGCTTACGAGCTGTTTCTGGAGCGGGGCACCGCCAAGACCAGCGTGGAGGATATCACCAGCCGTGCCAAGGTGGGCAAGGGAACGTTTTACCTGTATTTTCAGGATAAGGGCGCGGTAATGCAGGCGCTGCTGGGGCGGGTGAGCTACCAGCTGCTGAACGATGCCTGCCTTGCAGTCGAGCAGCACCCCGAGCTGCCCGACTTTACCGCGCAGGTAGTGTTCGTCATCGACCATATCATCGAGGCTTTGCGGCAGGATGTGCTGGTGCTGCGTTTTCTGGAGCGCAACTTCGTCTGGCCCGGGTTGGACCAGATCGAAGCCAGCAGGGAAGCCGAGCCCCTGATGCGCAAGCTGCTGGCCATCGTGCTTTCCAGCCCGGAGATGGCCGGACGTAGTGAGCGGGAGGTCTACCAGCGCATCACCGCCCTTGGCAGTATGTGTATGTCGGTGTGCTATTCCAGCATTCTGGAGGGCAAGCCGGACAACATCGACGCCATGAAGCCGGTGCTGTACGATATCATCCGCCGGGCGCTTTCGCCGGAAAAGTAAAAAAGAACGCATAAAAAGCACAAAAGGTCTTGCTTTTTGCAAAAAGCTGTGGTAAACTATCCAAGTCGATATAACATGGACGGTTAGCTCAGCTGGTAGAGCATCTGCTTGACGTGCAGGAGGTCACAGGTTCGAGTCCTGTACCGTCCACCACATCCCCAGACCATTCGGTCTGGGGATTTTTTTGTGGCGGACGGTACAGAACGAGAACCGGAACAAGTAAAGGCAGGGTATCACTATGGTAGTGGTATCCTGCCTTTTGCTATTTTTAACAGTGTATGATATACTCGGCTTAGCCCAGTAAATTGGAAGTTATGGAGGTAACAATACTTATGAAAAAATTTCTTTCTTTGTTTTTGTGTCTTACCTGTATACTGACTTTAGCTGCGTGTGGAAAAAAAGCAGCGCCCATTACGCTACCTCAAGCCGATAAGATTACATCTATTGATATAACGATTGAAGAAAACACAGTAAGTCATTCAGATAAAACTTGGATGAGTGAAATAATCGCCGATATTTCTAGTTCTAAACCGACTAAGAAGGAAAGCGTTCAAGATGTCCCGCAAGCGGAAAGTTATATCAGGATTGACTTCCGGCATGAGACAGGAACAATTACTATCTTTGCGTATGAGGACAGGGGGAAGTACTATCTTGAACAACCTTATCAAGGAATTTATAAAATTGAACGCAGACTGTTCGAAAGGCTAAAAGAAACGGATTGATTTCAGGTTGCCGTACTCGTTCCCTGCAGGGTTTGGGGCTCCGCACGCCCCAGCAAGAGCATCCGCCTTGCGCATGTAGTCATTTTGTGATACAATGACTCTGACAGGAGGTGTCCCGTATGATGCAGACATTCGTTCGCCCTTCCCGGGATCTGCGCAACCATTACGCTGAGCTTTCGGAGATGCTCAAAGACCACAACCATGTGATCATCACGAATCATGGCCGTGGAGAATCCGTACTCATCAACATTGAGGACTACGCCAAGTACGAGGAGTTTTTGCACCAGCGATATGTTGCCGAGGCACTTGCCAAGGCAACACAGCAGGCGGCTGACCCCGACACGCAGTGGGAAGACCACGAAAGCGTATGGGAGACGCTGAGCAAGCAGTATGACGTATAAGATCAAATATCTGCCCCTTGCTGTGCAGGACTTGAACGATATCGCCCGGTATCTGTCTGGCTTTTACCCTAAAACAGCCAGCCGTGTGCTGCGAGGTGCTTGGAATCTGCCGCAGTATCTGGAATAAATTCAACTTCGACTGCTGTGAACGGTACAGAACCCCCCCGGCAGGCAATCACCATTACGGTGGCAGCCTGCCGGGGGTATTATAATATTATGCTGTCAAAAGCTTTCTTGCCTTACACCTCGTGCTCAGCCCAGTCCTGACTGCGGCCCACGGCCTTGTGCCAGCCCCTGACCAGCTTTTCCCGCTGGGCAGCGTCCATTTTGGGCTCAAACAGCTGGTTGCAGCTCCACAGGTGGCTGATCTCCTCCCGGCTCTTCCACACGCCGGTGGCAAGGCCGGCCAGATACGCCGCGCCAAGGGCGGTAGTCTCCCGGATGGCCGGGCGCAGCACCTCCTTGTTCAGGATGTCGGACTGGAACTGCATCAGGAAGTGGTCGCGGCTGGCGCCGCCGTCCACCTTCAGGGTGCTGATGGTGATGTCGGTGTCCTTCTCCATGGCCCACATCAGGTCGGCGCTCTGGTAGGCGATGGATTCCTCTGCTGCGCGGATGATGTGGTTCTGGGTGGTGCCGCGGGTGATGCCCAGAATGGCACCCCGGGCGTACATATCCCAATAAGGTGCGCCCAGACCGGTAAAGGCGGGCACGATGTACACACCGCCGTTGTCCGGCACCTTCTGGGCGTAGTACTCGGAATCGCAGCTGTCCTGGATCAGGTGCATCCCGTCCCGGATCCACTGGATGACCGCGCCGCCCACAAAGACGGAGCCTTCCAGCGCATATTCTACCTCGCCGTCAAGGCTGATGGCAATGGTGGTGACCAGACCGTTCTTGCTCTGGTAGATCTTGTTGCCGGTGTTCATCAACAGGAAACAGCCGGTGCCATAGGTATTTTTCACGTCGCCGGGCTTAAAGCAGCCCTGCCCGAACAGCGCGGCCTGCTGGTCGCCTGCAATACCGGCCACCGGCACGTCCACGCCCTGAATGTTGGTGTAGCCGTACACCTCGCTGGAGTCCTTCACGCTGGGCAGGATGCAGCGGGGGATGTCCAGCGCCTTGAGCAGGGTGTCGTCCCAGTCCAGCGTGCGGATATTGTACAGCATGGTGCGGCTGGCGTTGGTGCGGTCGGTAACGTGCACCTTGCCGCCGGTCAGCTTCCAGACCAGCCAAGTGTCCACCGTGCCGAACAAAAGCTCCCCGGCCTCGGCCTTTTCCCGCGCACCGGGGACGTTTTCCAGGATCCACTTGATCTTGGTGGCAGAGAAATAGGCGTCCGGCACAAGGCCAGTGTTTTCCCGGATATAGTCCGCCATGCCGGGGGTCTTGAGCAGCTCGTCCACAAGGGGCGCGGTGCGGCGGCACTGCCAGACGATGGCGTGGTAAATGGGCTCGCCGGTGTCACGGTCCCACACGATGGTGGTCTCGCGCTGGTTGGTGATGCCGATGGCCGCAATGTCCGCCGCGCTGGCTCCCACCTGGTTCATAGCCGAAAGCGCCACGCCCAGTTGGGTGGTCCAGATCTCATTGGCGTCGTGCTCCACCCAGCCCGGTTTCGGGAAATACTGGGTAAATTCTCTCTGTGCAACACTTAAACGTTCTCCCTTTTCATTAAACAGGATACAGCGGTTGCTGGTTGTCCCAGCATCCAGTGCCATAATATATTTTCCCATAAAAGATTTCCTCCGTTCTCTTTCATTATTATAACCATACCACAAACATCTGAAGGTTGCTATTCTTTTTTATTCATGTTATGATGCAGACAAAACGAAACGTTACTGCTATTATAGAAAGATGGAGTACAATATTTGAAGAAAAAGTAATTTATTTTTATAGGTGGTATTCTTATTCTTGCACTGGCGATGTGGGGAGGGAATGTCTCTTATAAATAAGGGCAGTCATGGTTCCATCCGCATTACTGTAGACGGAGAAGAATATGGAACTTATTCTCTGGAAAAGGATCAGATGATTAAAATCAACGATACAAATGTCTGTGAGATCAAAGACGGTCAGGCACGTATGATCTCTGCACAATGCCCCGATCATCTGTGTATGAAACAGAAGGCAATCGATGAAAAAGGAGGCACCATCGTATGCCTCCCTAATAAAGTCGTTATTGAAGGGGAAAAAAGTACTGACAGTAAAAAAACTGACGAACCGGTAATTGACGCAGTAACCTGAGCTCTCCGTTGCCTGTAACTAAATAACTGTTTCACAGTTCGGCTAAAAAGCAAAATTAAAAGGAACCATATTATACGGCAGCTATATGATGATACACACCAGCCCGCCCTTACTGTCATTGACAATTTTCTGCATGGTATCCTGAAGCTTTACCTGGCTTTCTTCGCTGATAGCTGCAATCTTGCTTCGGATGCCATCCTGTACCAGCTGCTCAATGGATTTACCGAAAATATTAGTCTCCCAGATACTCTCCCCCCTCTGGCTGCCTTCGTCAATATACTGGATCAGATCCTTTGCCTGCTGTTCTGTTCCTACTATGGGAGCAATTTCAGTTTCTATATTTGCCTTTATCATATGGATAGACGGACTCTTTGATTTTATCTTTACTCCATATTTATTCCCCTGTCGGATCACTTCAGGCTGTGCGATCTCAATCTCATCCAGATTCGGGACAACCACACCATAACCGGTTCCACGCACTGCTTCCAGTGCAGCCTGCACTTTTACATATTCCTCTTTCATATGTACCAGTTCCTGCATTGTATGGATCAGTTCATATTCACTCTCCATTTCGATTCCACTCATCTGACTGAGCATCCTGTAATAATATTCTTCCTTTATGCGTATTCTTACCTTTACTGTTCCATCGGATAAGCCTACATCTTCCAGAAGGGAATCCTGTACATAAGGTCCGGATAATTTTACAGATTCCTTTGTGATATCACGTATATGCTGCATACTTTTCATTTTATCCCTGATCTGTGAAAGGATCTGCTGTTTTAATTCATGCTCCAGGGGAAGCATTTCTACCCAGCGCGGAATAAAAAACTGAATCTGACTGACAGGAAATTCATATAAAACCTTCTCCAGAATCCTGGCAATATCTTCTTTTCTCAATTGGTCACAGTTTACTGTCAGAGCAGTTACCTTATATTTCTGTTGGATTTCTTCCGCTGTTTTCAGAGCCGCATCTTTATATGGCATCTGCGAATTTACCAGCACGATAAATGGTTTCTGCTGTTTTTTCAGTTCCTGAATAGTCTTCTCTTCTGCCTCCGGAAAATTGTCTCTGGGAAGTTCACCGAAACTTCCGTCAGTTGTGACCACAATACCTATTGTGGAATGCTCCTGAATTACTTTCTGTGTTCCGATGCGTGCGGCCTCGCGAAATGGGATTGCCTGCTCAAACCAGGGAGTTTTTACCATTCGTTCTTTCCCGTCCTCCGTCTGCCCGGATGCACCCTTTACCAGAAAACCCACACTGTCGATCAGGCGGATCTTTACCTGCTGATCTTCTCCGAGAGTGATGGGAACTGCTTCTTTGGGAATAAATTTTGTTTCTGCTGTGGTGATGATTTTGCCTGATCCGCTTAAAGGAAGCTGATCTCTGATCTCTGCCTGCTTTGTATCTGACATCTGCGGCAATGCAACAAGTTCCATGAATCTGCGGATAAATGTAGATTTTCCTGTGCGGACAGGTCCTACGACCCCTATGTATATATCTCCCCCTGTACGGGCCTGGATATCACGATACACCTGAAAATTTTCCATAAAAATAGCCCCCTTGCATATTTACACATAACCTTCATGTATTGTTATAAAATATGCAAGGAAGCTTTAAAATATTCTATTTATCATTTGGACATATTGTTACTGTTCACACACCACTATCCCGAGACATACAAGCCAAAATTCCATTGCCGCAGGCAATCTGGAATGAATTT
>ENA-OQII01000190-OQII01000190.1-human-gut-metagenome-genome-assembly--contig:-NODE-190-length-10977-cov-2.182396_pt1 | contig 10977 bp, 9 predicted proteins | sample MGYA00242577_ERZ504742 | MGnify/ENA primary metagenome ERZ504742 (study PRJEB26092, sample SAMD00036443) | human gut metagenome | host: Homo sapiens | study: EMG produced TPA metagenomics assembly of...
GCTTGATTTGGGATCAAGAGGTCGCAGGTTCGAATCCTGTCACCCCGACTGTAAGCGGGTGTAGTTCAATGGTAGAACTCCAGCCTTCCAAGCTGATCACGTGGGTTCGATTCCCATCACCCGCTTTCATGAGTCTGTAGCTCAGTTGGATAGAGCAACGGCCTTCTAAGCCGTGGGTCGGGGGTTCGAATCCCTTCAGGCTCGTTTTTTATATATGGTGGGTATAGCGCAGCTGGTTAGCGCGCCAGATTGTGGCTCTGGAGGCCGTGGGTTCGAATCCCATTACCCACCCTATTATTTTGCCTAATAGATGTGTGGTGAAGTAATTTAATTATATAAGGGTGTGTAGCTCAGGTGGTAGAGCACTTGACTTTTAATCAAGTTGTCCGGGGTTCGAATCCCCGCACGCTCACTATGCGGATGTGGCGGAATTGGCAGACGCGCTAGATTTAGGTTCTAGTGTCTACGACGTGCAGGTTCAACTCCTGTCATCCGCAGTTCTTTTAAGGATTGACAAGCATAACAAGATATGATAGAATATTTTTGTTATGAGTTACAAAATCATATAACACTTACGGGGTGTGGCTCAGCTTGGCTAGAGCGCTTGATTTGGGATCAAGAGGTCGCAGGTTCGAATCCTGTCACCCCGACTGTAAGCGGGTGTAGTTCAATGGTAGAACTCCAGCCTTCCAAGCTGATCACGTGGGTTCGATTCCCATCACCCGCTTTTTAATTTTATAGAAATCCTATAAAGTTTGAGTCTGTAGCTCAGTTGGATAGAGCAACGGCCTTCTAAGCCGTGGGTCGGGGGTTCGAATCCCTTCAGGCTCGTTTTTCTATGTTTAAACATATTTTGATAGATAGAAGCAATACATTACGGTGGGTATAGCGCAGCTGGTTAGCGCGCCAGATTGTGGCTCTGGAGGCCGTGGGTTCGAATCCCATTACCCACCCTGTTATTTTGCTTATTTTAGCTAAAAGACAATGATATATGGGTGTGTAGCTCAGGTGGTAGAGCACTTGACTTTTAATCAAGTTGTCCGGGGTTCGAATCCCCGCACGCTCACTATTAGATAAGAAGAGACAGAGTTTTAGAGAATTTAGAACTCTGTCTCTTCTTATGTCATAGGAAATTTCGATGAAATCCCCTATGATATAAAAAGACATCAATGGAAAAAACAAAATTTACCAAAAAAGTAAAAAATAATATTGAACATACAAAAAGAAACGAATATACTAAGCATATCACATATGATCAATTGAAGGGAGGAAATACGTATGAAAAAATTACTCACAAGACTGTTCATTGCAATGCTGATATTGACATTTACTCCAACAATGAACACTCAGGCAAAGGCAAAGATCAAATTGAATAAAACAAAGATTTCTTTACAAAGAGGGAAAACTTACACCTTGAAAGTAAAAGGAACAAAGAAAAAAGTAAAGTGGTCAAGCAACAAGAAAACGATCGCAACTGTAACAAGAAAAGGAAAAGTTACAGCCCAAAAGCCAGGAACAGCAGTGATCACAGCCAAGATCGGAAAGAAGAAATACAAATGTAAAGTAAAAGTATGGAAGAAAACAACAAAGAAACCGACAAAGACTAATACAGAGCCGAATCCGATAGGGACAAGAGTCAATCCGGCTGATCCAAGAACAGGAATCACATTAGATACAACAGGAGGAACCGTTTACTTCAAACTGACAGAAACTTTAAAGGGACAAGAAGCAGAAAACCGATTATTACAGATGAATCAATCATTAGAAGAAATCAAACAAGGAGAATATGAACATACAGGAACAACCTTAGTAATGTTTGTTTATGATGTGCAGGCTGTGAATGGGTTTGCTGCTTATCCATTAAATGGTCTGGATATCATCAATTCCTATGCACTATATGATGGAACATGCTCGAAAAATATAAAGAATATAGAAAGTTTCTATTTATCAGAAGGTTATGAAGCAATGATACCAACAAATCTGAACTTATATACAGGAGCAAGTAGTAAAATGTACGAAGCTCTCTGGGTTCCAGATGAAATGACCTCATTTAGTAACCAGCTATATACAAGAAAACTTACACCATATTGGGTAAAATATCAATTTTAACATAATATAGCATCATTTATATACAAACAATCTGCTATAGCCAAAAACTATATCGAACTAAAAGAAATACATATTTTACAAAATCCTAATACACTGTTATACTAGACTCAATCAGTTGAAACAATACAATATAAATAACAAAAAAATAGAAAGAGTATGAGGTGAAAAGTATGAGAAAAGGAACATTAAAAAAAGCATTAGCATTAGCACTGACAGGAGCAGTTTTAGTCGGAGCATTCGCAGGATGCGGAGCAAAGAAAGATAGCGGTGATAAAAAAGAAACAAAGAAGATCGTTATTGGAGCAAGTCCATCTCCACATGCTGATATCTTAAAAGTAGCGAAGAAAGAATTAAAGAAAGAAGGATACGAATTAGAAATTAAAGAATACTCTGATTACGTACAGCCAAATACAGCACTCGAATCTGGAGATTTAGATGCAAACTATTTCCAGCACAAACCATATTTAGATGACTTCAACAAACAAAAGAAGACACATTTAGTATCCGCTGGAACAATCCATTATGAACCATTTGGAATCTTCCCAGGAAAGACAAAGACATTAAAAGCATTAAAGAACGGTGCAACAGTTGCAGTTCCTAACGATACAACAAATGAAGCAAGAGCGTTATTATTGTTACAGGATCAGGGACTTATCAAATTAAAAGACGGAGCAGGATTAACAGCAACAAAGAAAGATATCGTAGAGAACAAAAAAGATTTAGCAATCAAAGAAATCGAAGCGGCTCAGATTCCAAGATCATTAAAAGATGTTGATATCGCAGTTGTGAATGGAAACTATGCTTTAGAAGCAGGATTAAAAGTCAACAAAGATGCATTAGCAACAGAAGATGCTGATTCTATCGGAGCTAAAACATATGGAAATGTTGTAGCAGTGAAAAAGGGAAATGAAAAAACAGATGCAACAAAAGCACTGATCAAAGCTCTAAAGAGTGATACAGTGAAAAAATATATCAATGACAAATATGATGGAGCTGTTGTACCTCTGTTCTAAGAGTACAGGATTGCTATAAACCATAAATAATTTATGGAAGTAACAAGAAATTATTGAAAAAATCAACTGAAATTGTTATGATTAAGCTATTGTCTGTCAGGAAAACTGATAGGCGATAGCTTATCTGATTTTACAGGATAAGAAGAAAGTCCGATGAGGTGATCAAAGGACAATGAAAAATAAGAAAGGATAAAGTCATGATTGAATTAAAAATATAGATGTTACCTTCCAAAATGGCAGTCATGAATTCAAAGCAGTTGATAATGTAAGCTTAAAGATCAACAAAGGAGAGATTTTTGGAATCGTAGGACCAAGTGGTGCTGGAAAGAGTACTCTGGTACGTGTGATCAATTTGTTACAGAGACCAACGAATGGAGAAGTGATCATTGAAGGATCAGATATTACGAAGTTTAACCGAAAGCAATTAAGAAAAACAAGATTGAATATTGGAATGATCTTCCAGCATTTTAATCTGATCAGTGGATCAACGATCGCTGAAAATGTTGCATTTTCATTGTATGCCAATAACTATCCAAAGGATAAGATCAAAGACAGAGTGAAAGAACTCTTAGAGATCGTACATCTTCCAGAAAAAGCAGATGCATATCCAGCAAACTTAAGTGGAGGACAGAAACAAAGAGTTGCGATTGCAAGAGCATTGGCGAACAATCCAGATATCTTGTTATGCGATGAAGCAACCTCCGCATTGGATATTGAGAATACAGAAGAAATCGTGGAATTATTACGAGAGATCAATGAAAAAACACATATCACGATCGTATTTATCACACATGAGATGGATGTAGCAAAGAAATTATTTGATCGTATTGCATTTATGGAAGATGGAAAGCTGAAAGAAGTTACAGATATCTATTCTGCCTTTGCAAATCCTAAGTCAGATATTGCAAAGAGTCTGGTACAACGCGTATTAAATGTAGAGGTTCCAGAGGGATTAAAAGCAAAAACAAATGAAGAGATCCTTCGTTTAAGTTATACAGGAGATGATTCTTATGATCCTGTGATCAGTGTTGCTTCTAAGAACTATGATATTACAATGGATATCATCAATGGGAAAGTCGATTACATCAGGAATAAACCATTTGGTATGTTGATCGTGATCCTTAGAGGAGAAGATGCAGAACGTAAGAAAGCATTAGAATACATTAGTAAGAATGTATATAAATTAGAGAGGTTAGGAGGAAGATAATATGAATGAAACATTAGAGATCATCCAGTCAGAATTTGCTCAGGCATCTTTTGAGACCTTTGAGATGGTATTGATTTCCATGATCGCAGCAGCAATTCTTGGAACGATCTTAGGACTAGTATTACATCTGGCATCGAATCCGATTTTTTATAAAAACAGGGTAGTTAATGGCATTACAGGAACGATCATCAATGTGATCAGGTCTTTACCATTTATCATTTTGATCATTGTATTACAGCCGTTGGCAAGACTGGTTGTAGGAACAATGATCGGACCAATCGCAGCATCTGTATCTTTGGCAATCGCAGCAATCGCATTCTATGCAAGACTTGTGGAAGGTGCATTTAGTGAGGTTGATAAGGGTGTGATCGAAGCAGCGATTGCAACAGGAGCAAGTATGCCTCTTATTATTCGTAAGGTTTTATTTGTAGAAGCAACACCAGCACTGGTTCGTGCTTTAACTGTAACTTTTGTTAGTGTGATCGGATATTCAGCAATGGCTGGAGGAGCTGTTGGAGGCGGCGGGATCGGTAATCTTGCGATCATGTATGGATATAACCGCTATCAGACAGGAGTGCTATTAGTAACAGTTGTTGCACTTGTCATCATCGTTCAGGTTGGACAATGGATCGGAGATAAGATCGCACTGAAGCTTACAAGAAAATAAGATCAGCCAAAATATAAAACAAAAATAAGAATTTTTCATATCAAAATAAATATTTTCTTTTCTTCTGGACAGAATATAAGTATCAAGATGTTAAAGAGAAAAGGAGATACAAGATGAAAAAGACGTTAAAACTTACGAGTCTTTTGTTTACACTGATCCTTGCAGTATCCGTTGTATTTACTGGATGTGGCAACGGCAGAAAGGATTCTACGACAAAAAGGACAACAGAAAATAATAATGCATCAGCTACAACGGAAGATAATCTGGTAGACGATGCTGAGGATGCCGTTGATGATGTGGCAGATGGAGTTGGAGATGCGGTAGATGATATCGCAAATGGTTTTGATAACTATGACGATGCACATGATTATTTATTAAACCGTCTGCAAAATGACGATAAAGATGGTAAGTATGAAGTTCGAAATGAGACAAAAGACGAACAGGAATACAGGGATGGAGCCAGTGGATATCATTTTGAAATCTATGATACATCCGATGATTCTGGGAAGAAATACGGAGATTTCTATGTAGATAAAGATACAGGAAAGATCTACAAACGAAATACAAAACAGAGAAATTAGAAGAATATAAGAAATAAAAAGAAGGCACAGGGGTGTTAATCCTGTGCCTTCTTTAATGCATTTTTGATCGCTTGTTTTAATAATGTATACGTATACTGGCTTTGCCCGTCAAATTTGATATCATCAATATTTTGAACTTTGGGAAGTTGTTTATTGATCTCATTTAGAGAAGGTTCGATCAGAGGATACATTGTTTTGATCGATTTATTTAAATGTTTTAAAGAAATCGATCTTGCTTTGCCGTCCTTTACCGTGACCGAAAGTTTTAATTCGTTTTTCTCCAAGTTTTTAATGGAGAAGAATAGACACCTTGTGTGTAACCGGAAGTTTCTTTGTTTTCTTTGATTTATGGGAAGGAACAAACATAAAGATCAAAAGTAAGATCAAAAGTATTCCAAGTAAGATAAAGATTCCGGTGTAAATAAGTTCCCGTGCTTTCAATACGACAATTTTCGTTTTTGATGACATAGTTATCCTCCTAAAAGATTCTATCTATAGTTTATGAATGGAATGAGATATTTAGAACATCTTTACGGAAAATAAAGGATAAGATATAATGATAGAAAATGGAGGAAATGATATGGCATTACAGTTTATACTAGGGTCTGCGAGATCCGGAAAAACAGATTTTTATTTATGATCAGATGATCAAAGACTCCATGGAACACGAAGATGAGGAGTCTTTTTTATTGTGCCGGACCAGTCAACGCTAAATGCACAAAAACAACTGGTCACAAGACATCCACGTCATGGAACGTTTAACATTGATGTGGTGGGATTTTTCAGATTAACTTATCGTGTATTCGAAGAATTATCATATATTCCGAAAGACCTTTTGGAAGATGAAGGAAAATCTATGGTGATCCGAAAGATTATGGAGCAGCATAAAGAAGAATTAAAAGTATTTGCGTCCAGCATGAAAAAACAGGGATTTATTGATGAATTAAAATCTTTTTTTGCAGAGGTCTATCAGTATGACGTGTCCATGGAAGATTTAAAGAAGATTACAGATGGGATGAAAGAAGAAGGATTACGCTACAAAGATGGAAGATATTCTTCTTGTGATGGAGAATTTTGAAGATTATATCAAGGAACGGTACTTGATCTCTGAACAATTGTTAGATGTTCTGGCACAGAAAGTGGAACGATCAGAGAAATTAAAGAATGCAACATTCTACCTGGATGGATTTACAGGATTTACGCCGATCCAGAGAAAAGTACTGGAAAAGCTATTAAAGATTGGGAAAAATGTATATGTTGGACTGACTTTAGATGGGCGTTACGTGAGAAGTCAGTACCGTGAATATGAATTATTTGCCATGTCAAAGAAAGAAAAATATGAACTGATCAAACTTGCGCAGGATGCAGGAACCCCGGTGATGTCAGATATCATCTGTTGGCCGGATGAGAGAGATTCTAAGGAATTACGCCATCTGGAGCAGAATATCGAGCGTTATCCATATGAGATATACAAGGATGAACCAGAAGATATTAAAATCCGTTGTTTTATGAATCCAAGGCAGGAAAGTAGAACAGTGGCAAATGAGATTGAACGATTTGTGAGGGAAGAAGGATATCGATATAAAGATATTGTTGTATTAACAGCGGATCTTGACAGCTATCAAAATGAATTGGAAAAAAGTTTTGATGATCTGCATATTCCATATTTCGTAGATGTGAATCGAAAACTGTTAAATAATCCATGTATAGAAACACTCCTTTCTGTTCTGAAGATGATCCAGAAAGATTTTTCATATGATATGGTATTTCGTTATTTAAAATCAGGTTTCTCGAATTTTACAATGGAAGAAGCAGATTTTCTGGAAAATTATGTGCTGGCTTGTGGAATTCGTGGATTTGCCAGATGGAACCGCCCATTTGCATCGAAGTTATTTTCCGATGAAGATGTTGGAAGAGCGGAAGCCTTAAGGATTCGTTTTATTGAGGAAGTTGGAACATTAAAAACTGGATTAAAGCGAAGAGGCAGTACGGTCAAGAGAAAGCTTATCTATCTATATGAATTTCTGGAAACATTGGATGTTGAAGGAAAGATGGTAAAGAAACAGGAGATGTTTGAGGCGTCAGGAGATCTCATTGCGGCAGCAACCTATGCAAAGGTTTATGAACAGGTCATTGACCTGTTAGAACAGATGGCAGAGATTTTGGGAGAAGAAAAGCTTTCTTATGATGACTTTTTAAGTGTTTTGGAAAGTGGACTGGAAGAGATGCAGATTGGTGTGATCCCGCCAAGTCTTGATCAGGTCATGATCGGTGATATGAAACGAACGAGAACCGAAGAAGTAAAAATCTTATTTTTCCTAGGTATCAATGAAGGTGTGATTCCTGCAGCCAATGGCGGTGGAGGGGTTGTCAATGACCATCAAAGAGAAGTGCTTGAAACCTATTGGAATAAATCTGGCGCCTGGCATCAAACAGTCTGCCTATATGGAACAGTTTTATTGTATCTTACGGTGTCAAAACCAACCGATCGTTTGTATTTATCCTATCGCATGATGGATGCAGCAGGAAATAATAACCGTCCGTCCTATTTTATTGAAAGGATTCAACGCATTTTTCCAAAATTTAAAGGTTACGATGCAGGAAGAAGAGGTGCAGACGGGCTATACAAGGGAAGAAGCGTTAGATCAGATGATTCTTTGTCTGCAGGAGATGGAATTTGATGAAAGAGACGATGATCCGGAGAAAATGAAATGGATGCAGACGTTATATCATGCTCTAAAAGAGTTGGAACCTGTGGGTGATTATGTAGATGCAAGATTTTACACCAATCAGGCGTTGCCATTGAGCAAGGAACTGATTCATGATCTGTATGGAGATACGATTTCAGGAAGTGTAACGAGAATGGAGAAGTTTGCCGGTTGTGCATTTTCTCATTTTATGCAGTATGGGTTAAGACTTCGAAAACGTCTGGTGTATGAAATCCTGCCGACCGATATGGGAAAAGTTTTCCATAAGACGATGGAATTAGTTGGAAAGCGCAGTGATTGGAAGTTTGCGGATGATGCATCAAGAGATGAATTTGTAGAACTGATGGTCGAGCAGGCAGTTACGGATATTCAAAAAGAATTGTTTGAGAGCAGCCACAGAAATGAATATGTCCTGGAGCGGATGAAACGAATCTCTAAACGAGCGGTATGGGCGATGGAACAACATATCAAGAGGGGTGATTTTACACCAGAAGAATATGAGATTGCCTTTGGAGAGGAAAATCATTTAGATTCCATGACGTTTGCTTTAGAAGATGGAGAGAAAATGTTCTTTTCTGGAGTGGTTGACCGTATGGACAGTATAGAAGATGATGAAAATAAATATTTAAAGATCATCGATTACAAATCAGGTAAACAGAAGTTTGATTTTGCCAAGATTTTTCATGGATTGCAGATGCAGCTGATCATTTATATGAACGCAATGATGGAATTATACGAAAAGAAAACAGGAAAGCGGGTATATCCGGCAGGAATGTTTTATTTTCATATGGATGATCCGATCGTCAATGTAGAACACGAGAATGAGGTGGAAGATAAGATTTTAAAAGATCTTAAGATGAGCGGCGTCGTCAATGAAGATTTTCAGTTGATCGATCATATGGAACATACGGGATCAGAAGGATATCTGACACTGCCGGTCCGTGCAACGAAGAATGGATATGACAAGAGATCTTCTGTTTTAAATACAACACAGTTGTTCAATCTGGGAAGAATTGTGGAAAAGAAAATGACAGAGCTTGGGAATTCGTTGATGCATGGAGATATTTCTATAAAACCATATGAATATGAAGGAAGAAAACCGTGTGAGTATTGTGAGTTTAAGAATATCTGCGCCTATGAAGATGGTGTTGATCAGGTAGAGAAGATTAAGAAAGTATCACTAGAGGAGGGAAAACATGCCTTGGACCAAACAACAGCAGAAAGTCATTGATCAAAGAGATGCCGACATCTTAGTATCTGCTGCGGCAGGTTCTGGAAAGACGGCGGTACTGGTAGAACGTATTATACAAAAGATCACGGACGAAAAACATCCGATCGATGTGGATCATCTGCTTGTCGTGACATTTACGAAAGCAGCAGCAGGGGAGATGAAAGAAAGGATTATGGCGGCACTTGATGAAAAGGTGCGGGAATTTCCGGGAAATCAGCATTTTGTTAAGCAACTGTCATTGATCCACAAGGCACAGATCACAACGATCCATAGTTTTTGTATGAATCTGATCCGTGATTATTTTTATGTGCTTGGTATTGATCCGAATACAGCACCGGGGGATGAAGGAAGATTATCTGCAATAAGAAAAGAAATATTGGATGATCTGTTGGAAGAAGCTTATGAGAAAAAAGAAGAAGATTTTATCAATTTGATCGAATCTTATTCTCCAGGAAAAAATGATAATATCATCAGTGAATATATTTTAAAGTTATATGAAAATGCAAGAAGCCACAGAGAACCAGAAAAATGGCTTGATCAGGCAGAAAATAATATTTCAGTAGAGACAAAAGAACAGTTTGATCAGGCACCATTTATGAAGATCATCTTAAGAGATGCAAGATTTTCGATAGATGGTGCATATGATACGATTCAGGAAGCATTAGAACTGGCACTTTCTCCTGGTGGACCATATTTTTATGAAAAAACACTGCGAAAAGATTTAGAGATCATCATAAAGATCAAAGAAGCACAGACATTTTCTGAATTATGTGAAAGCTTTGTAAAGATGGAGAAACCACGACTTTCTGGACGTAAGAAAAAAACAGATAAGATTGATGAAATGCTTCAGGATCAGTGTAAGTATGAAAGAAATCAGGCGTACAATCTGCTTGATGATCTGAAAGCAGCATATTTTTATGAAAATGAGTCAGAAATTTTTCATGAATTAAGAAGGATCAAAAGTCCATTAAAAGGATTGATCGATTTGACGAGAGAATTTATGATCCGTTATGATGAGAAAAAGAAGAATGAAAATATCATGGATTTCGATGATATGGAACATTTTGCGCTGGAACTTTTGATCGATCATTATGATGAGGAAGGCAATCCAGTGCCAAGTAAGATCGCAAGAGAAAAGTCCGATGGATACGAAGAAATCTATATCGATGAATATCAAGACAGTAACTATATTCAGGATGCGATCTTAAGGAGTGTATCCAAAGAATCCGAAGGCGGTCATAATATGTTTATGGTAGGGGATGTTAAGCAGAGTATTTATAGTTTCCGACTGGCAAGGCCAGAGCTGTTTCTTGAAAAATATCATGGATATCAGCAAAAAGGGGGAAGAATATCAGCTCATTGAGCTCCGTAATAATTTCCGAAGCCGCAGTGAGGTCCTTACATTTGTCAATGACGTGTTTTACCAGATCATGCATGAAGATCTTGGAAATATCGAATATA
>ENA-OQII01000192-OQII01000192.1-human-gut-metagenome-genome-assembly--contig:-NODE-192-length-10894-cov-6.078388_pt1 | contig 10894 bp, 7 predicted proteins | sample MGYA00242577_ERZ504742 | MGnify/ENA primary metagenome ERZ504742 (study PRJEB26092, sample SAMD00036443) | human gut metagenome | host: Homo sapiens | study: EMG produced TPA metagenomics assembly of...
TTGACAAATATATGCCTAATCTTCAGGCAGTTTTTGAGAAATATCCTGAATATAGGACAATGTGTACCGCACCTGACGGACATATCTATTCATTTCCATGGATAGAGCAGCTTGGTGCAGGAAAAGAGGCAATTCAGGCAATCGGAGATATACCTTATATCAACAAGAAATGGCTTGATTATCTGGGACTTGAGGTGCCGACCACTACAGATGAGCTCGAGCAGGTGCTTATTGCATTCAGAGATCATGCAGACGAGCTTGAGAAAGAGTTTGATATCGAGGGCGGGGTTATTCCTATGTCATTTATTATAAACAACGGTGACCAGGATCCAGCCATCCTCATGAACGGCTTTGGTGAGGGTTATGGTGATACAGGTGACCACTTTGCAGTAACAGATGAGGGAAAAGTCATCTATGCTCCGACACAGGAGGGCTACAAGGAGGGGATCGAGTGGCTTCACAAGCTTGTCACAGAGGATTTGATTGACCCTGAGGCATTTACACAGGAGTGGTCAACCTACGTAGCAAAGGGTAAAAACCACAGATACGGGCTTTGCTTTACATGGGACATTGCAAACATTGACAATAACACAGATTACGTCATGCTTCCTGCTCTCACAGGACCTGACGGAGTCAGAAATATCACCAGACAGAACAACAGTGAGACGAGTGGTTTCGACAGAGGACGATGCGTACTGACATCAAGCTGCAGGGATACGGCTTTGGCAGCCGCGTGGATTGATCAGATGTATGCTCCAATCCAGTCTCCACAGAATAACTGGGGAACATACGGTGAGAAAGATTCGTTCAATATATTTGAGATGAGTACAAACGCTAACGGCGGACAGATGTTAAAGCATATGGATCTGGGCGATCAGTCACCGGTTGAAGTGCGTGAGGCACAGTCAGTAAACGGACCGCTTGCTGTTTTAAACGAGTACTATGATGTTTATGTGACAGAGCCTGCAGATGCCAAGTGGCGTCTTGACAACATGCATGAGGCTTATCTGAAGGACATGAACAGTAAGTATGTCTATCCAAACGTGTTCATGAGCATAGATGACACCAACAAGGTGTCACAGTACGACACAGACATCAAGAAATATGCTGAGCAGAAAAAGGCCGACTGGATATTAAACGGCGGCATTGATAAGGAATGGGATTCATACCTTAAGAAACTTGATAAATATGGTTTACAGGATTATTTGAAGATAAAGCAGAAATATTTTGACAGCTATCAGAAATCCCTTGAGAGTACGTCAGAGGGCAAATAGGTTACTGTTCATAATTCTGTATTACCGGCAAAGCAAACAGAATGGGAGGATTTGCATGAGCGAATTATTGGAAAAAGCAAGAAGCTACGAGGCAAAAAAAATAGCTGCTACAGATAAAGAGAGTAAACCTTTGTTTCATATCAGTGCACCGGCAGGATGGATTAATGATCCGAATGGATTTTCTGTCTATAACGGAAAAATTCATCTGTTTTATCAGTACTATCCATATCTGCGTGAGTGGGGACCTATGCATTGGGGGCATAGTACGACAAGCGATATGATTAAATGGGAGCAGCTTCCGTGTGTGCTGGCACCTGACGAGGAATATGATAAAAAAGGATGTTTCTCAGGAAGTGCCATTGAGGCAGATGGTAAGCATGTGCTTGTATACACAGGTGTCACAAGGATTAAACTTCCTGACGGCAGTGAGCAGGAGAGACAGAACCAGTGCATCGCATTTGGAGACGGACTTAATTATGTGAAGCATGAGAATAATCCTGTTGTGACAGGCGATATGCTTCCTGAAAACTGCAGCAGAATCGATTTCCGTGACCCTAAAATATGGAAAGAGGATGACACATATTATCTTATAGTTGGAAGCAAGGACTTAAACAATGTGGGACAGGTAGTGCTCTGCTCTTCAAAAAACCTGATCGATTGGCAGTTTGAGACAATCCTTGCGGCAAACAGCACAGGCAAAATAGGTACCATGTGGGAGTGCCCGGACTTCTTTGGGCTGGAGGATAAGCATGTGCTCATCTGTTCACCGCAGAGTATGAAGGCAGACAAATATGAGTTTCATAACGGACACAACTCTGTATATTTTCTGGGGGATTATGATAAAGAAAATCATGTATTTATCAAGGAAGAGCCGCACACACTTGACTATGGCATGGACTTTTATGCACCGCAGACTACACTGCTTCCGGACGGACGTCGCGTGATGATTGCCTGGATGAAGTCGTGGGATGCATGTGTCGTTCCTGATTCGCAGGATTGGCAGGGCATGATGACACTGCCTCGTGAGCTTGAAATAAAGGACGGCCGTATCTGGCAGAAGCCGGTTAAGGAAATAGAAAATTATCGTGCAAACAAGTGTCATTATACAGATAAAAAAATAGACTGCTACACGACCTTTGATGGCATAAAAGGCCGTACTCTCGACATGACAGTGGAGCTTTCAGGCGAGGAGTACCATGACTTCACTGTTGAAATGGCATGCGATGATGAGTATAGCACAGCGTTTACCTACAACAGAGTCGCAGGCGTGCTCGAGATTGATCGTACCTGCTGTGGCGTCACAAAGGATGTCGTCTGTGTCAGAAAAATTAAGATCGCAGATACAGACAGAAAGCTAAAGCTTCGTTTCATCATGGACAGACAGTCTATAGAGCTCTTTATCAATGACGGACAGCAGGTCGCAACCACAGCTATCTGTACACCTCTTCAGGCAGACGGAATCAGCTTTAACTGTGACGGAAGTGCTGTTGTGGATATTGAAAAATATGATATAATTTTGTAATATGACAGCATATCAGTAGAGCATACAAATAATAACCGGACAAATTATTGGTCCGGTTATTTGTAGAATAATATACAGGATATTTTGACAGGAAAGAAAGAGGTACAATATGGATGTAGTTGCATTAGGTGAATTACTTATAGATTTTACAGAAAACGGTACAAGTGCGCAGGACAATAAGCTTTTTGAGGCTAATCCGGGTGGAGCTCCATGTAACGTGCTTGCCATGCTTCAAAAGCTCGGTCATCAGACTGCTTTCATCGGAAAAGTGGGACAGGATGCGTTCGGAAGGCTGCTTGTTGATGCCGTAAAGGAGCAGGGCATCGACACAACAGGCGTGCGCTATGATGACAATGTACATACCACTCTTGCATTTGTACAGACCGCAGCAGACGGAGACAGAGATTTCTCATTTTACAGAAATCCGGGAGCAGATATGATGCTGACAGCGGATGAGGTGGATTTATCCCTTGTGAGAAACGCAAAAATTTTCCACTTCGGAAGTCTTTCAATGACAGATAAGACCTGTGAGAATGCGACAAAGCATGCAATAGCTGCCGCAAAAGAGGCAGGCGCACTGATTTCCTTTGACCCTAATCTGCGCAAACCGCTCTGGAAGAGCATGGACGATGCAAAAGAGAAGATAAGCTGGGGCCTGAGTCAGTGTGACATCTTAAAAATATCTGATGATGAGATTGAATTCATGACAGGCGAAAAGGATATAAAGACAGGTGTGAAGAAGCTCATAGATGAGTATCACATTCCGTTTATCTGTGCCACCATGGGCAAAAACGGAAGTATGGCATTTTTTGACGGACATATCGTGGAGGCAGCTCCGTTCCTGCGAGATGACACTGTCGAGACTACAGGTGCAGGAGATACTTTCTGTGCATGCTTGCTTCACGATGTGCTGGAGCATGGTATCAATGACCGGAAGGATGACGATGTGAAAAAGATGCTCACATTCGCAAATGCGGCAGCCTCTCTTATTACCACGAGAAAGGGCGCACTTCGCGTGATGCCTGAGAAGGGTGAGGTTGAGGCTGTAATTAAGTAGTTATAATTTAATACGATAAAAGAGATTATACTCTTCTTAATCTATGTTTAAAAACGTGATTAAGAAGAGTATATTTGTTTCTTGCAGTGCATAATTGTATTGGCTATAATATCATATATAAAACAATGATTTGAGACTATACAGGGAGTCAGATATGGTAAAAACGATTGGTATTGGGAAACAGGATTTTGCTTCTGTTATAGAAGATAATTGCTTTTTTGTGGACAAAACGAGCTTTATAAAGGAATGGTGGGATTCAAAGGATGATGTGACTCTCATCACGCGTCCGAGGCGTTTTGGAAAAACACTTAATATGAGCATGCTTAACTGCTTTTTTTCAAATCAGTATAAGGACAGGAGCGATTTGTTTGATTCATTGTCTATATGGGAGGATGAGGACTATCGAAAAATTCAGGGTACTTATCCTGTGATTTTTATGAGCTTTGCTTCGGTTAAGGCCGACAATCTGGGAGATGCAAAAATCCAGATAAAAGCACAGATAGAGGCTGTTTACAAAAGGCACAGATATCTGCTTGAGGGGGATACTCTGACAGCAGACGAAATAGCTGATTTTGAAGGAACAAATACCAGGATGGGTGATGCTGAGAGTGGATTAAAATTAAATATTTTGTGTGAGTATTTTCATCGTTACTGGGGAAAGAAGACGATAATTATCCTTGATGAGTATGATACTCCTATACAGGAGGCATATCTTCATGGATATTGGAATGAGTTTACTGCATATATAAGAAGCCTGTTTAATGCAACGTTCAAGACAAATCCGTATATGGAGCGTGCTATTATGACAGGAATCACGCGTGTATCAAAGGAATCAATTTTTTCAGACCTCAATAATCTGAATGTAATAACCACGACCTCAAGCAGTTATGCAACGAGCTTTGGATTTACAGAGAATGAAGTTTTTGATGCAATGGAAGAGTATGGTCTGTCCGGTGAAAAAGATACTGTAAAAAAATGGTATGACGGTTTTAAATTTGGAAATCACAGTGATATTTATAATCCATGGTCTATAACGAATTTTCTAAAGGAAAAACAGATAAGTCCATACTGGGCATCTACCAGCTCAAACGGTCTGGTAAATCGTTTGATCAGAACAGCATCTGCAGAAATAAAATCTATGATGGAAACACTTCTGGAAGGCGATTCTGTGGAGGTTAGCATTGACGAACAACTGGTGTTTGAACAGCTCGATAACGATGAAAATGCCATTTGGAGTCTTTTGCTTGCCAGCGGTTATTTAAAGGTTGATTCCTTAGAAAAAAGAGGTCTTACGCTTGAACCGTGGTATCATCTGAGCATTACAAATCTTGAAACCGTAAGTATGTTTTCAAATATGTTCAGAGGATGGTTTAATGCCTCTGTTTCGAATTATAATGGATTCATAAGGGCATTGCTTAGAGGCAATGTAAAGGAAATGAACATATACATGAATGAGGTCGCTTTATCTACCTTCAGCAGCTTTGACAGCGGAAAGCATCCTTCGGGAAAATCTGAACCGGAGAGATTTTATCATGGTTTTGTCTTAGGCCTGCTGGTCGAGCTTAGAGATAAATATGAAGTGCAGTCAAACCGTGAAAGTGGCTATGGCAGATATGATGTGATGATCATTCCACGTGATAAAAATTCGCAGGCTGTAATAATAGAATTTAAGGTTATTGATTCGCAAGAGGAGACATCACTGGATATGACTGCGGATAGTGCTTTGAAGCAGATTGAAGAGAAAAATTATGATGCAAAGCTTTTGGAACGAGGATATAAAAGAGAAGCAATTCAACATTATGGTTTCGCATTTGAAGGAAAGAAAGTATTGATAAAGAAGGCACAAATCTAAATGAAACAAAAATTATCAGTTGCACCAACACTCAAAAACTACGACAAGAAAAATTTCCCAAAGGACATTCTTGCGGGAATCATCATCATGGCGGTTTCGATTCCTATATCGATGGGCTATGCGCAGATATCCGGGCTACCGGCGGTATATGGCTTGTATGGCTCGGTATTCCCAATCATATTGTTTGCTCTGTTTTCCACATCACCGCAGTTTATATTCGGTGTGGATGCTGCTCCGGCGGCGCTTGTCGGAGCAGCAGTGCTTGGCATGGGAATAGAGGCAGGAAGCAAAGAGGCCATGACGGTTGTACCGGTGTTTACATTTTTTGTGGCACTGTGGCTTTTGGCATTTTACTTCATGAATGCCGGAAAGCTGGTGAACTACATATCTGCGCCGGTTATGGGCGGATTTATCACAGGCATATGTACTACAATCATACTGATGCAGGTGCCAAAGCTCATGGGCTCTGCGGCAGGAACCGGAGAGCTTTTTGAACTGTCTGAGCATATATGGGAGGCCTTACACCACATAAATGCAGCCGCACTTGTCATGGGGATTGTAGCGCTTGCCATTTTGGTTGTGAGTAAGAGGCTTGTTCCAAAGTTTCCTATGGCGGTTGTGCTCATGGTAACAGGCGCGCTTTTTACATATTTTGGACCGGTAAAGGAGTGGGGAGTGCCGACTCTTTCAGCAGTTGAGCCCGGCATGCCGCGGTGGTATATACCGGATTTCGAGGCAGTTTTTTCAGTTCAAAAGGCCTCAGAGGTAATAGTTTTAAGTCTTTCGGTTGCTGTTGTCATCATGGCAGAGACACTTCTGGCAGAAAACAATTTCGCACAGAAAAACGGATACAGAATAGATGATAACACGGAGCTTTTGGCATTTTCCATAGGAAATATGGCTGCGGCTTTTACGGGCTGCTGTCCGATAAACGGTTCAGTGTCACGAACTGCGATGAGCGAGCAGTACGAGGGTAAGACACAGCTCACAGGGCTTGTTGCAGGCGTTTCCATGATAGCAGTGCTTCTTTTTTGCACAGGCTTTATAGGATATCTGCCGGTTCCGGTGCTCACGGCGATTGTCATATCAGCGCTCATGGGTGCCACGGAGTTTCATCTGGCAAAGAGACTGTGGAAGGTCAGCAGGACAGAATTTTTCATATTTGTTGGTGCTTTTTTCGGAGTACTTATTCTGGGTACGATAAACGGAGTTTTGATAGGAATCATTTTGTCTTTTGCCGAGATGATAATCAGAAGCGCAAAGCCGGCCACCTGCTTTCTCGGTGTGCAGCCGGGACACAGTCATTTCCGCGATATCAGGGAGAGCACAAACATCCACGAGATTGACGGTGTGATTATTTACAGATTTTCGAGCGGCCTGTTTTTTGCAAATGCAAAGGTACTTGTGCGCGATATTGAGGACCACCTAAAGCATGATACAAAAGCTGTCATAATCGATGCCGGAGCTATCGGAAGTATTGATATCACAGGAGCTGACAGCATAGAGTCACTTTACCGCTCACTGAAACAAAAAGGTGTAAAGCTATACATAACAGAGCACATTGCAGAGCTCAACGAGCAACTCAGGAAGCTGGGCTTAGGCTATTTAATTGAGCAGGGCTGTGTCAGAAGGACAATACATATTGCGCTAAAGGATATGGGAATAAACAGACCTTATCCGCTTGAGGGTGGCGTAGATAACGAGGAGCGCAGTGCCTCAAGAAAGCGTGCTGACAACAGAGTGCAGGAGTTTGTCTGGGCGTTTGGCGCCGAGAGTGAGGAGCAGATTGAAAAGCAGATAAAGCTTCAGATAGAACAGCTCAAAAAGACAAAGGATATAGAGGAAATCATGCATGGCCGCTGGGCGCATATGGATGAGTTTGACCAGGATGAGTGGCTGGAGCATCTGGAGGAGCATCTGAAAGAAATCGTCAACATATCAGGAAAGGATGTGCACACGCTTGCGGCAGATATCGAGATGCACCGTCGCGAGGTGCATGAGCGTATAGCAAGAGAGCATCCGGAGCTTGCAGAGCGGTTTGCACAGAGGAGACACCTGCTTGATAAGCATCTGAAGGAGAGAAGGCCTGAGGTCTACAGGATTATCGTGCAGCTAAGGGAGGGCAACAAGCATAAATGAACATAAACCAGACACTCAAACAATACTTTGGCTACGACAGTCTTAGAACAGGGCAGGAGGAGCTCATAAACGGCATACTTGCAGGGCACGATGTGCTCGGTATCATGCCGACAGGCGCAGGAAAATCGCTGTGCTACCAGCTTCCGGCGCTTATGCTTAAAGGAATTACGCTTGTCATTTCGCCACTTATCTCGCTTATGTCAGATCAGGTCAAGGCTTTAAACCAGGCAGGAGTGCATGCCGCCTATATCAACAGCTCACTGACCGAAAACCAGATAAGGATAGCACTTTCATATGCCTCACAGGGGCGCTACAAGATAATCTATGTCGCTCCGGAGCGCCTCAACACGCCACGTTTTCTGGATTTTGCCTGCAACGCGGACATATCAATGCTGACAGTTGATGAGGCACACTGTATATCGCAGTGGGGGCAGGATTTTAGGCCGAGCTATCTGGAAATTGCCGGATTTTTAACGAGACTTCCAAGACGACCGATAGTCAGTACGTTTACAGCGACCGCCACGGAGCGCGTGAAAAATGATATAGTGGCTTCGCTTGGACTTAACAATCCGGTTACTATGGTGACAGGGTTTGACAGACCTAACTTATTTTTCAGGGTTGTTACAAGAAAGGGAGGCAGTCAGAAGGACAACAGTATCATCAACTATGTGAAAAAGCATGAGGACGAAAGTGGAATAATATACTGCGCAACGAAAAAGAATGTGGATAAGCTGTATACTCTTTTAAATGAGCAGGGCATTTCGGCGGGCCGTTACCACGCAGGGCTTTCAAATGATGAGCGTAAGCAGAATCAGGAGGATTTTACATATGACAGAATCCGTGTGATGGTTGCCACAAACGCATTTGGAATGGGAATTGACAAGTCAAATGTGAGATATGTGCTGCATTACAACATGCCACAGAGCCTCGAGTATTACTATCAGGAGGCCGGAAGAGCGGGGCGAGACGGTGAGGAAGCGGAATGTGTGCTGTTTTTCTCAAAGCAGGATATCATGATAAACAAGTTCCTTCTGCAGAATAAGGCCTCAGCTGGCGATGTGGCATCCGACATGCAAAAGACAGCCAATGACCAAAGAAAGCTGCAGCAGATGATAAATTACTGTGAGACGGACAAATGCCTGAGGGAGTTTATACTTTCATATTTCGGAGACACAACGCCATGCATCTGCAACAAATGCAGCAACTGTGTGGTTGTGGAGGATGAAGAGGAGGAGACATACGTTGAAACCGGCAAAAAGCGCAAGAAGGCAGCACAGCTTGCAGGGCTTAACGAGCTTGGTGTTGCGCTGTTTGAAAAGCTGCGCAGCATGCGTACAGAACTTGCTGCAGAAAAGTCGGTGCCACCGTATATCATCTGTTCTGATAAGACCTTAAAGGATATGTGCGCAAAGTTGCCGCGGGATAAGGAACAGCTTGCCGATGTGTATGGAATGGGCGAGCAGAAGATACAAAATTACGGTGAAGTGTTTGTGACGGCGGTAAATTCATTTGTTGCAGATAACCCAAATCCATCAGGCAGCACGACCGGTGAAAGACCACAGACTGTTTTAAGCGATGAGGAGGCTGCTGAAACCGGCAGCACGAGAAAAAAGAAGCTTCCGTTTTACATCGAGCCACAGAGGCTTGATGAGGTAGAACTCACCGACAAATGCAGGCTTACAGAGCTTACAAACAAAATAAATGAGCTGTGCCCTGCGGATAAGGAGCACAAAAAGCTTGCAGCCTCGTTTATAAACGAGCTTCTTATTGCAGAGGGATATCTGGAGGAAGTTACAGAAGACGAGAACAAGATAAAGCGTGTCACCGAAAAAGGACGAAGCGTAGGGATAGATGAGGAAGAACGCAAGGCAAAATTTGGTGGAAGCTATTACGCTATCACCCACTCGAAGCAGAGCCAGCAGGTGATAATAGAAATGCTGAAAAAACACTATAGCGGAATTAAACCACAGGAGTAAATGGACTTTAGATAAACTGGATATATAAATTTATATAAAATTGGATATATACTTGATGCCACATAAGAGTATTATATAGTTTAATTGTAATATTTAGGAGGCATTTTATGAGAAACGAAAAAGTTCAAAAACTCACACTTACAGCACTTATGGCAGCTTTATCATATGTCATATTCACATTTTTACAGATTAAGGTCACATTACCGGGTGGCAGCGCCACATCCTTTCACCTTGGCAACGCAGTCGTAGTACTTGCAGCTTTGCTCTTAGGCGGAGTATACGGAGGAATCGGTGGAGCAATAGGAATGACAATCGGCGATTTACTTGACCCGATATACATCACCGGAGCACCAAAGACATTTTTTCTCAAGCTTATGATTGGTATTATCACCGGTCTTGTAGCACACAAGCTTGGAAAGATTACATATTCAACCGACAGGAAGCATGTATTTAAATGGACAGTCCTTGCAGCATGTGCAGGAATGCTCTTCAACTTTATTTTTGACCCGATAATAAGCTATTTCTACGATATGCTTATCCTCGGAAAGCCGATGGCACAGCTCAAAATCGCGTGGAGCGTGACCACAACAGGAGTCAATGCAGTGATATCAGTGATTGCTGCGACAATCGTGTATATGGCACTGAGACCGGTGCTCATCAAGGCAAATCTGTTTTTTTAAGACTTGGCAAAGAAAAATAATTGTTACATAATTTTTATAAAAAAAAATCACATAAATCTCAAATAATGAGAATCGTTACTATTATTATTTAACCTTATTCAAAAAAACGACAGGAGCATTCATGGAAAAAAATAAAGACCTCGAGATCAGTCTGCTTGACGCACCGGTCGGTGCAGTCGTTGATCTTGTGAGCTGGGGCAGTTTGAGTCAGGAAGATATTCGCAAACTGACGGATGTCGGTATTTATTTAGACCTTCCGCTGACTGTTTCCAGCGTCACTATTTCCGGCCCTGTAGTCGTTGCGATCAGCAACGTGCACGTCGCCATAGGACGTCCCGTTGCAAAGGAGCTCAAAGTTCGTTGGAACAAAGAGGTAGATGAATAAATGCTGCTT
>ENA-OQII01000196-OQII01000196.1-human-gut-metagenome-genome-assembly--contig:-NODE-196-length-10808-cov-2.428143_pt1 | contig 10808 bp, 10 predicted proteins | sample MGYA00242577_ERZ504742 | MGnify/ENA primary metagenome ERZ504742 (study PRJEB26092, sample SAMD00036443) | human gut metagenome | host: Homo sapiens | study: EMG produced TPA metagenomics assembly of...
ATATACAACAGGAGAGAAACTTCAAGATGGTATAAAATAAGTATTACAATCTACAAAGAAGAAAGAATTCTGAATCTTGGAAAGAACACGGTTTCTAGGAGGATACAAGTTTACAATTTATAAAAAGGGAAAGAAAAAAGCAATTAAAACAATTAAGGTAACAGGAAATGCAAATGCGAAGACAGCGAAAATGCCAAAGAAAAAAGGAACATATTATATCAGAATCTCAAAGCTTACAAAGAAAACAAATGGAACGTATGAAATAGGGTATTATTAATCCAAATCAAAATATAAGGAGGAATTTCTATGGCAAGAAGGGAAATCAAGAAAATGGGAGCAGTTCTGATAGCAGCAGGTTTAAGCATTGCAATGTGTAGCCCATCAGTATCTGCAAATGTAAGGACAAATATTAATACAGACAAGATAACACAGAAAAAGACAGCCAGATATGTTGAACCAGAAGAATGGAACAAAGAGGAATTGACTGCATATCAGTTTGATTCAGAAGTAGATATGATGAAATATCTGGTGAGCGGTGGAATGCATTTATATAATAAGAATTATAAAGGCAGTGACCGCTGGGTAAAGATTAAAGTTGCAGATCCAGGGCTGTTTATGGTTGGTGTCGTAAGTAACGATGAGACAAAAATACCAGTATATGATGCGGCAAAGAAAAGAATTATAGTAAATAATTTAAAATGATGGCGGGGACAAAGAATATGTAGGTATCGTGAAAACAGGAGATGAATTTTATGTAAAACTGCCAGAGAAGATAGACAAAGTGATCATTTTAACTGGTGTGATCAAAACCGAATTTACTTCCATGGCGAATCAGAAAAGTTATTATGAACTTGGAAAAGGGACAACAACCTATCATCCATTTTCCGTAGCGAAACGCTCAAAAGTACAATTTGATATTACATCCATCGGAAAGAAACATGAAAAAGTTGGAGTATACATTGAGAAAAATGTAAATGGGACATGGAAAAAAGTCGGATACAGCACAACGGTAAAACCAGATAAATATGACAGTACAGTGCTCTATGGATTAGAGGCAGGAAAATATCGTCTGGCGTTAAAAACACCGAAAGATCAGATCATTAATGTAGAATATACAAGGGATAAATCAAAGAAAAAGGCAGCTTATAAGAAATCTAAAGCGATCCATCTAAAATCAGATATTGACAGTATATATACTTCCACAGAAAAAGCAGCTCGTTGGTATAAGGTTTCTGTTTCATCTACCAAAAAAAGAAAAGCAGTTACGTTGTCCAAAGATTCTGTAGGCGGAGGTTTTAAATTCTGTGTTTATCAAAAGGGAAAACGATTAAAAACAGTAAAAGTCACAAAGAATGATAAAGTTAAGACAGTAAAACTTCCAAAGAAAAAAGGAGCATATTATGTGAAAGTTACGAAACTTACAAGCAAAAACAACAGGGGCATATTATTTGGGAACATATACATATTAAGAATCACAAGGAGGGAAACAGGATGAAAAAAATGAAAAGTAGGTCATTTCGTATTCTTATGGCAGCAGTCATATCAGCAGCGATGCTGTGTCCGCAGGTTAAAATATCAGCAGCGGATGGCTTAGTATCAAAAGCAGTTACATCATATTTTCCGAGTAAAACAGTAATGAAGAAAACAGCAAGAAAAACAGAGCCGGAAGAATGGAATCAAAAAGAAATTAAAGCATACAAATTTGGAACTCTTGAAGATGCCTTATATTATGCGCTGACTGGCGGGATCAAATATTATGATCAGAATTATTTTAAAAATCCAGATCTGATCAAGCTCACTCCAGTAGAATCAGGAGCTTTAGGACTGGCAGTTGTTGGGGATAATAAACAGAAAGCAATTCTATATGATTCCAATAAAAAAATGATCAAGAAATTGCCACTGTCCTATGTAAAGGCGCAGGTAAATGCAGGAGAAACTTATTATATAGAATTTCCAAAGAACTGTAAAGAAGGATTGATCACAGCTTACGTATTACAAAATGAATGTGGTGGGTTAGCAAAAAACGACCTCAATATGCAAAAAGGTGAAGAAAAAGAAACTTATCACACATTTAAAATGACAAAAAGAGGATTTGCAGGTTTTGTTGTTGCATCCATGGTAGAAGATGGTGGAAATACAAGCTATAAAGTTCAGAAAAATGAAAAAGGAAAATGGATCACAATCGGAAGAACAAAGTCATTTAAACCAACAAACGAAGACGAAACACAGATTACAGTAGGTTATGGACTTAGTAAAGGAAATTACCGTCTAGTATTGAAGGCTCCAAAAGAGCAGCTCAATACAATGTTGTATACGACAAAAAATTATGCCAAAAAGAAAGTTGCCTATAAGAAATCCAAAGCAAAGAATCTAAATGCAACAGAGATGTATACAATGAATGAAAAAGCAGCCCGTTGGTATAAAGTATCTGTAAAATCTAGCAAAAAGCAAAGCAAATTGAAGATTTTAACAGTTGCAGATCAAGGTGGATTTAAGTTTACGATCCATGAGAGAGGTAAGAAAAAACCAGTTAAGACAGTAAAAACATCTGCAAAACACTTAGAAAAGACAGTAAAACTTCCAAAGAAAAAAGGAATGTATTATGTCAAAGTAAGCAAGCGTACTAAGAAGACAAATGGATACTATGAGATTAAGAAATAACGGTTAGAATAGAACGTCAAAAAAAGGAATTGTCAGAAAAGACAGTTCCTTTTTTTCTTAATGAAAAAAAAACTCACTTACTATTCTTGAAACGAAATTAAAAAAATTATAAACTATAGGTTAGGAAATACTAACCTATAAGGATGAAATAAATGAAACTAAAAAAGTTAATATGCATAGTGATGGTCAGTGTTTTAGGGGGTACTATCATTCGCCGGATGTGCCAAGAAACAGGACGAAAAGAAGACAGAAACAAGTAGTGAAGCAAGTACACAGGAAGCAAGTGCGCAAGTTTTTGCCATGGACACCTATATGAATCTGAAAGCATATGGAAAGAATGCACAAAAAGCAGTGGATGATGCTAAGAGTGAGATTGAGCGATTAGATCAGCTATGGTCAGCGGTAGATAAAAACAGTGAGATCTATCAGCTGAATCAGAAGAAAAAAATGAAAGTATCTGATGAGACATTAGAATTGATCGAATTTGCAAAGAAAAAATCAAAAGAATCAAACGATGCTTTTGATATTTCTATCTATCCGATCGTGGAATTATGGGGATTTCCGACACAGAAATATCGTGTGCCATCGGACAGAGAAATTCAGAAACTTCTGAAAAACGTAAATAGTCAGAAAATCAAAATTAATAAGAAAACAAATGTTGTGACATTAGAGAAAAATATGAAGATTGATCTTGGAGGAATTGCTAAAGGATACACATCACAAAGAATTGCAAAAATCTATAAAAAGGATGGTGTGAAAAGCGGTGTAATCAGTCTTGGTGGTAACGTACAGGCAATCGGAACAAAAACAGATGGAAGCCGATGGAAAGTCGGAGTGCAGTCACCAGATGATACAGAAAGTATGATCGGTGCATATGAAGCTGCTGATGAAGCAGTCATTACATCTGGAGCATATGAAAGATACTTTGAGAAAGATGGGAAAACATATCATCATATCATTGATCCAGCAACTGGAAAACCATCCGAAAAAGATCTGAAATCAGTAACGATCATCAGTAAAAATGGTACATTATCTGATACGTTGTCAACAACATTATTTGTTATGGGGAAGGATAAAGCTATTTCTTACTGGCAGGAACACAGCAAAGAATTCAATATGATCCTTGTTGATGAAAATAATAAGGTATATATTTCACAGGGAATCAAAGATCATTTTAGTTCAGATAGTGATTTTACAGTAATAAAAAAATAAAACGTTAACAGATAGAAAGAGAGAAGGAAAAACAAAAATGAAGATCATTGATCAGTTAAAGAAAGTCAATCTGATTCAGTTTGTGCCTGCGATTTTTGTGATCAGTCTGGTTGGAAACAGTGTTTTTGGATATACGGCACCAAAGTCAGAAAAATCAAAAAATAATTCTGAAAATCAGGTAGAAGCTGCAACGACACAAGCGAAAAAGAAAACAAAGAAAGCAAATGCTGGGGATATTGATCTAAGCAAGATCAAGGATGGAACTTATGAAGGACAGGCAAACGGATATCGCGGTTTGGTAAAGGTTTCAGTTACTGTAAAAGATCATAAGATCACAGCGATCAAAGTATTAAGTAATTCCGATGATGCCGCATTTTTCAATCGTGCATCAGCAGGTGTGATCAAAAATAATTCTGGCAAAGCAGTCATTAAAAGTTGATGTTGTCAGTGGAGCAACTTACAGTTCAAATGGAATCATTAAGGCAGTAAAAAAATGCGTTAACAGGGGAAGAAGATAAATCATCTGCAAAAGCAGGCGGATCTTCTGCAAAATCTGCAGGAAGTGTTGGTACAGCGGATGAATCAGGAACATACAAAGATGGTACATTTGTTGGTACAGCCGCTGGATATCATGGTACTGTAAAAGTTTCTGTGACGATCAAAAAGAATAAGATCAAATCATTAAAATTTGGAAAATCATGATGATGCAGCGTATTTTAACCGTGCAAAAGGTATTTTACTTCCATTGATGGTTAAGAAGCAGAGCACAAATGTAGATGCTGTCAGTGGGGCTACATTTAGTTCCAATGGTATTATCAAAGCCGTGCGTAATGCGTTAAGCAAAGCGGTCGTTAATAAATCATCTAGTGACAGTAGTTCTATATCTACAACAAAGGACACAACGAAGAAAGATACAACAGAGAAAGTATCAGGAACATACAAAGATGGTGTTTACGAAGGAACTGGAACAGGATTCAGAGGAAAGATCACTGTCAGTGTTCGTATCAAGAAGAGCAAGATCGTAGAGATTAAACTTGTTAAAAATGAAAAAGATGATGCGGCATATTTTGAACGTGCATGGTCCGAAGTTCCATTTAGTATTATTGCAATGCAGAGTGCAGATACAGATAAAGTTGATGCAGTTAGTGGTGCTACATATAGCTCAAAAGGTATCATGGCAGCAGTCAGAGATGCGTTAAAGAAAGCATTGGCGAAAAAAGATACGGAAACTACAGTAGAAACAAATAATACGAACAACAGTACAAATGATAATAATACGAATACTGATAATTCATCTGAGGATAATACAACAACTGTACCAACAACACCGACAGATCAAACGTATACAGGAAGTGCAGTATGTGAGCCAGATGAAGATGGAGATTTTGACGCATATGATCTTACTTTAGAAGTTGTAGTTTCATCTGATGGAAAAGTAAAAGGAATCCAAAATATAAAATGGTCAGATAAAAGCATGCAATCATGGTATAAGGATGCGGAAAAAAAGATAGTTCCTCAATTGATCGCAAATGGATTGGATACTTCAAAAAATTATGACGTGGTAACAGGAGCAACATGTTCAAGCAATGCCTTGATTAATGCATATAAGAATGCAATTTCAAAGATTAACCAATAGGTAGAGGAACAAGAAAGAGATATGAAACAATTAAAACAATATAAGCATTTCTTAATGAAACTTCTAAACCTTGTGCTGATCGTTGGAGTATGTTTTGCATATCATAATATTGCAACGATCCGAGCAGAAAAAGAAGCGAAGATCGCAGCTGAGAACAATGGTTCGGGTTCATGGAAGGACGGAACTTATGAAGGCAGCGGTCAGGGATTTGGAGGTCAGATCGTTGTGAGTGTGACCATAAAAAATGGTTCCATCGATGACATTCAGATCAAAGAAGCGAAAAATGAAGATAGTGCATATTTTGATAATGCAAAAAAAATCATAGATACAATGAAACAAAAGCAGACAGCCGATGTTGATGTAGCAAGTGGAGCGACATACAGTTCAAAAGGTATTATTGCAGCGGTACGAAATGCTTTGAAGGAGGCGTCATAATGAACCTTAGACAAAAGAGAGATATAAGACGTCTCGCCCGGCAGATCATCCAGATCATCTTTTTCCTATGGATGCCGGCATTATATACATCAGCATTTTCTGGTGTGAGGTATGTGATCGAACAGATCAGGGCAGGCAAGCCGATCGAGCAGAATGCATTTCTTGTAATGCTGATCGCATTATGTGGATTTACCATTTTGTTTGGCAGATTCTTCTGCGGATATGCCTGTGCATTTGGAACCTTGGGGGATGGAATGTATGCCCTATCCCAATGGATTCAGAAAAAAGTAAAAAGAAGCTTCCGTGGGTATCAGAAGAAACCGGACGGAAACTGCAAAAAATGAAATATATAGTGTTATTAGTCTTAATGCTGATTTATGCATTAGGATTTACGAAAAAGTTCCACGGAACCAGTCCTTGGGAAGTATTTTCCATGTTGTACACAGGTAAGATTCCAGACGCCAGTTATTTAGCCGGATGGGTCATCTTTGTACTTATACTGGTAGGTATGTGCCTTAAAGAAAGATTTTTCTGCCAATATCTATGTCCAATGGGAGCAATCTTTGCATGGTTACCGACATTGCCGTTTTCCGTACTCGACAGAGACCGAAGCAACTGCATTCCAAAGTGCCGTGCATGTGAAATCAAGTGCCCTGTAGATTATCAGATCAAAAGGGACCAGAAGAATGCTGGGGAATGTATCCACTGTATGCAATGTGTGGATGTGTGCCCGAAACAAAACATTCATCTGGGTTCAGGTAAGAAATTAAAAGGTAATGAAATCGTTATCATTCTCCTGAAGCTTGTATTATTTATTGGAGTCTGTATTTTTGCACAAAGTTTGTAAGATAATTGACGAAATAGGAAGGTGTCTGATCACTTATAAAGGCACCTTTCTTAAAAAATGACAGTTAGCTAAAACTAACTAAATGCGAAAAATTCTCAATTAGATTCGGAATATGCAAAAATCAAGATAAATATACAAAGATATTTCAGTACTTATATTTTTGTATGAAGCTATTAATTATTATAACTTGAAGGAGGTTCACATGAGAAAAGGAATGTGGAAAAAAGGTTTAACAGTAGCTATGGCTGCTGCAATGTTGGCAGGACCTGTAAGTGTGCCAGCAGTATTTAACAATGGGGTAGCTGTTGTTAAGGCAGATGAAACGAACAAGGAACAAGATATCTATGTGTTGATGAATATCCCATATGCTGATTTTTACAAGGCAGAATTAAATAAAAATGATGTGAAAGTAGATGTGACAACTTCAGCAACAAAGGCAAAAACAAGAAGTACATTAGCCAATGGATCTTATCATGCAGACAATACTGGAGAGCATATTTCAGGAATCACTTATCCTGTAAAGATCAAAGCAGGAACAGATCTATCTAATTTACAAAAATTACAGACGCTTCTAAAGTTTCAATTACAGTAAATATGAAAGGAAAAGAAATAACAACAGAATATAAAGGCAAAGATGCTTTATTTGAAAGTGCAGATTATTCATATTATGTATTAAGTACAGCACCAGCGTACTATAAAGAATTAACTGTAAATGAAGATGGGACTTATTCTTTTGGCAAGACTACAGCAACTGAAAAAACAGTAGAAGGTGCAGCAATTGAGAAGTTTAAGACATCATCTAATTATGGAGATTATCAATTAAATTTAAACTTTGATAAGGTTGCGGATAGTGATCAGATCAGTGGGAATACGAAAGTTCTTGCAGCAGTGATCACAACAACTGATGGAACACAATATGGATTAAGACATGTAGAAAATATCTGGAAAGGGACAGAATTTGCATGGGGAACAGGATTTACAACACAGTCTCATGGTTGCCCAATTTCTGGAGAACATTATGCATCTATGATGGGAAAAAAAATTGATGCAGTAACATATTATACAGAAAATGGTGTAGTGAAATATGATATTGATGATACATATGTACCATATAAGTTTGATACAAGTGCATTTAAAGTTGAAAATGCAGATGTAACTTCAGGAAGTGCAAAAGTAACTGTGCCAACATTACCAGAAGCGTATGATGCAGAATATGCAGCAGAAGGGTTAACAAACGTCAGTGTTGAAAATGGAACATTAAAATATAATGCAACAGGTGTGAAACCAGGACAGTATACATTAAATGTAACAGATAAAAGCTCAAAATATGCACCATTTAGCACAAGTTTTACCTTAACTACAGATAATGTTGTAGCAGCATATAACAATGATGTTAAAGCACCTGCATTAGTGGCAGCAAAAGATGTGCAGGCAGATGATTTTGCAAACTTTGTAAAAAATATTCAGAAAGTTTCTGTGAACGGAAAAGAGTATGCAGCATCAGGAAAAGGAGCTGTAAAATTGATCAATGCAGATGGAACATTGGTGACAACAGCAGATGCATTAAAAGCAGAAGGTACATATAACATTGTTGTAACAGCGACTGGATATAATAAGACATTAGAATTTACATATACAAACAAGTCAGATACAACAGCAACAAAGCCATCAGATGCTACAACAGCAACAAAGCCTGCAGCTACAACAACAGCAACAAAGCCTGCAGCTACAACAACAGCAACAAAACCAGCAGTAAAACCAGTCAAAAAAGTAACAGTTAAGAAACAGACAGTAAAAGTAAAAGCAGGAAAGAAAAAATTAACAGTTACATGGAAGAAAGACAAAAACGTATCTGGATACCAGATCAAGATCGCAACTAAGAAAAACTTCAAAGGTGCAAAGACATACACAGTAAAATCTTACAAGACATATAAGAAAGTCATCAAGAAGTTAAAAGCAAAGAAAAAATATTTTGTAAAAGTACGTGCATACAAGACAGTAGGAAAATCTAAAGTTTACGGTGCATACAGTGCAGTAAGATCTTGCAAAGTGAAATAATGAAAAAATAAATAGTAGCGTATAGTTTTTTCTGAAAAATAAAAACACGAGATTGCCATAGAAGGTAGCAGTCTCGTGTTTTGTTGTTATCTAATCATAAAGTTTTTAAAAGATCTAAATCCAAATCATATTTATGAGGTATATCAGATCGTAATAGTGTTTTGATGGAATCTTTCTTCAAACGATTATTAATCGTAACATAAGATTTATCAAGCATTTCAGCAATTTCTCTGGCAGACAATGGTTCCAGACCAAATAAAGAATTCTGTAATAGTAAATGAAGAATTCCATAATCCGTTTTATCTTTAAAATTAGACAATAATATTCGCTCGAAATAATGCAAACGTTCTATTTTGTCTTCTAGAGAATCGATTAATGTTTCAATGGATGCAAGAATAATTTCTAGAAAATTTGTAATAAAACCAGTCAGGTCACCACGATTATCAGTATCATTTGTATAATCAAAACTTTTATAATATTTGGAAATATTTTGTTTTATTGTTTTTGCTAAATGATAGCTGATCAGAGGCTCTAACTCCTTGGATAAAAGATAACTGCTGATAAAACGATTTGTTCTTCCGTTTCCATCATAAAATGGATGGATATATCCAAATAGATAATGAAAGACGGAGATTCGAATCAAAGGAGGAATGGATTTATTATGCAATATAAATAAAGCTTTTTCCATACAGGCAATAATTTCGGTTTCTCCAGATATTCCACGGTGAATTTCTTTCATATGTGGACTGTAAACGGAAACAGATTTTTTTCGAAAAAAAATTCCATCTGGAAGATTCAAAGGATCATTATTTTTAATTTCTTCACTCACTAATTCATTGTAAATATTTCGAATGTCAGAACAATTATGAATTGAAATTTTTTCAGAATTTTTTAGTAAATTATATTTTTGAACTAATCCATAAAGACGCATATTTTTTTGTGTGATCGATTGTGTATTTAATATATCTTGGATCTCACGTCGAGTACTGTTTACACCTTCAATCTCATTTGTAAGTTTTACTTCATCTATAAGACAGGTTTGAGTATACTGTTCCAGAGCAATCTGAGGGAGTCTTGATTTTAAATAGATTAAAGTCTGGGTAAGTTTATAGATTCTTGATGTTAAATTTAAAATTTCGGTAGTTGGGAGTGAAAAGCATGGAAAACCATGAATTTCAAAATCATAATGTAATACTAATTCATTTTCATATCGGGAAGAATAGATAGATTCAAATTGATTTCGGTTTGTATATCGATATTTTTTTAAAATGTGATAATCCATAGTTGTCCTCCTTAAAAAATATAAAGCAGCCATATTTTATTACTGCTTATTATCCTGATTTTCTTTCTGATTCTTTCTTTTTTCTGAGCAGTACTGTCGGACTCTGCAGAATCTCCCTGCATGATCTTATTCAGTTCCTGGATCATCTCTTCATCCTTCAAACGGAATTTTACCTCTACACGTCTGGACGCATCCTTATCTACATTTCCTTCTGCATCCAAAACCGGATCTGACATGGAATGCCCATTCACTGTCAGACAATCCTTCAGTTCCTGAACCTGTGAATCCTTCAGAAAATCACTCTTAATATCCAAAAGATACTGCGCTACCGCCAGAGACCTCTTCTGTGACAGCTCCAGGTTATAACTGTAATCTCCGTCTGTATCCGTATAACCATCAATAATGATCTCGCCAAGATATTTCTTATAGGAATCATCCAGCAATACCTTACAATATGTCGGCAGTACCATAGACAATGTCATCTTACCGGAATCGGTAAGCTCTGCCTGATCATAATCAAACATAACATTGGCATTCAACGTCAGCGCACCTGTCTGTGGATCAATATCCACATTGAGGTTCTTTTTTTCTAAATTCCTTCTGCAAAGCTTCCACAACCTCCGCTTTCACGCCGATGATCTTGTCGATCTTCTCCTGCTGCTCTTCCAGAAGCTCTG
>ENA-OQII01000198-OQII01000198.1-human-gut-metagenome-genome-assembly--contig:-NODE-198-length-10775-cov-2.620962_pt1 | contig 10775 bp, 8 predicted proteins | sample MGYA00242577_ERZ504742 | MGnify/ENA primary metagenome ERZ504742 (study PRJEB26092, sample SAMD00036443) | human gut metagenome | host: Homo sapiens | study: EMG produced TPA metagenomics assembly of...
CGCACGAAAATCAATGTAAATCTCGGTGTTTCGAAAGACTGTAAAGATTACGATGTGGAGATGCAGAAGGTACTCTCCGCGGTCAATATGGGCGCAGAAGCCATCATGGACCTGTCGAGCCACGGCAATACGCAGCCGTTCCGGCGGAAACTGACCTCCGAATGTCCGGCCATGATCGGCACCGTGCCGGTATATGACAGTGTGATCCATTACCAGAGAGACCTGGATACGCTGACCGCCAAAGATTTTATTGACGTCATCCGCCTCCATGCCGAGGACGGTGTCGATTTCGTCACCCTGCACTGCGGCATCACCAGAAAAACCATCGATCAGATCCGCAAACACAAACGGAAAATGAATATTGTTTCCCGCGGCGGCTCCCTCGTGTTCGCCTGGATGTGCATGACCGGCGAGGAGAATCCGTTCTACGAGTATTACGATGAGATTCTCGATATCTGCCGTGAATACGATGTGACCATTTCTCTCGGCGACGCCTGCCGTCCTGGCTGCCTTGCCGACGCAACGGATGTCTGCCAGATTGAGGAGCTGGTGCGCCTCGGCGAACTCACCAAACGTGCCTGGGAGAAAGACGTTCAGGTTATGGTTGAGGGACCGGGCCACGTTCCGATGGATCAGATTGCGGCCAATATGAAAGTACAGCAGACCATCTGCATGGGCGCTCCGTTCTATGTTCTCGGACCTCTCGTAACCGATATCGCACCGGGCTATGACCACATCACCGCTGCCATCGGAGGCGCAATTGCCGCTATGAACGGCGCTGCTTTCCTGTGCTACGTAACGCCGGCAGAACATCTGGCTCTTCCGAACCTGGATGACGTAAAGCAGGGCATCATCGCAAGCAAAATCGCCGCACACGCTGCCGACATTGCCAAAGGCGTGCCGCATGCGCGTGATATTGACGACAAGATGGGAGACGCCCGCCGCGTGCTCGACTGGGAAGCACAGTGGGACTGTGCACTGGACCCGGAGACCGCAAAAGCCATCCGCGCCGACCGCTCGCCGGAACAGGAAGATACCTGCTCGATGTGCGGTAAATTCTGTGCCGTGCGAAGCATGAACAAAGCTTTAAACGGCGAACATATCGACATTCTTTAACGTCAGTAGACAAGAAGTCACAGTACGCGAAAAGGAACGGTTTTCATTACGAAACCGTTCCTTTTCTGCATTTCCAAAATCTTTTTCTATTTTGCCCATCCTTCGGCGTAACGGACTGCTTTGTGCCATCCGTTCATCTTCTCATCGCGCTCCTCTTTCGAGAGCTCCGGCTCAAACGTACGGTCAATGGCTCCGTTCTGTTTTACCGTCTCCTGATCCGGCCAGTAGCCGACGGCGAGTCCCGCAAGATAAGCTGCTCCCATCGCGGTCGTCTCGATGCAGCACGGCCGCTCCACCGGCGCCTGGCTGATGTCCGCCTGGCACTGCATCAGGAAGTTGTTGGCGCTTGCTCCGCCGTCCACACGCAGCGCAGAGAGCTTCATGCCGGAATCTGCCTCCATCGCTTTTAAGACATCATCCACCTGATACGTGATCGACTCCAGCGTTGCGCGGATCACATGGTATTTGTTGACGCCGCGGGTCAGGCCGAGAATGGTTCCTCGCGCATACTGATCCCAGTACGGTGCGCCAAGGCCGGTAAACGCCGGCACGACGTAGCAGCCGTTCGTGTCGTTCACCTTCTGCGCCATGTACTCGGAATCCGCCGAGGACTCGATCAGCTTCATCTCATCGCGCAGCCACTGGATTGCGGCTCCGCCGACGAAAATGGATCCCTCGAGCGCATACGTAATCTTGTCCCCGATGCCCCATGCAATCGTGGTAACAAGACCGTGTGTCGAAGAAACCGGCTTTTCTCCCGTGTTCATCAGCAGGAAGCAGCCTGTTCCGTATGTATTTTTCGCTTCGCCCGGCGCATAGCAGGTCTGGCCGAACAGCGCCGCCTGCTGGTCTCCCGCTGCTCCCGCAATCGGAATCGGGCCGCCGAAATATGTGGATGCCGTCTCCCCGTAGACACAGCTCGACGGGCGGACTTCCGGCAGCATACAGAGCGGAATGTTCAGCTCTTTTAAGATATCCTCATCCCATTTCAGGGTATGGATATTGAACAGCATTGTACGGGACGCGTTGGTGTAATCGGTGACATGTATCTTTCCCTTTGTCATCTTCCAGATCAGCCACGTCTCCACTGTTCCAAAATAGAGATCGCCTCGCTCCGCCCGCTCGCGCACGCCCGGAACTTCATCTAGAATCCATTTCAGCTTCGTGGCTGAAAAATACGCATCGATCACAAGACCTGTTTTCTCCCGGAAGCGGTCAACCAGTCCGCGCTCCATCAGGGAATCGCAGTATTCCGATGTTCTGCGGCACTGCCATACAATTGCATTGTAGACCGGCTCTCCCGTCTTTTTTGTCCCAGACGATCGTCGTCTCTCTCTGGTTTGTGATGCCGATTGCCGCGATATCCTCGTAGGACGCGCCCGCTTTCTGCATTGCCTCCACGGCTACACCGAGCATCGTGGACCAGATTTCATTGGCATCGTGCTCCACCCAGCCCGGTTTCGGGAAACGCTGGGTAAACTCCTTCTGCGCAAGGCTTACGATCTGTCCTTTCTGATCAAACAGAATACAGCGGTTGCTCGTTGTGCCGGCATCAAGTGCCATGATGTATTTTCCCACGTTTAAAAATCCTCCTGTCTCACATTTCAAGAAGAGAGCCTGACAGAATCCACTGCCACGCTCTCTTCCTTTTCTTTGTATGTATCGTATCACAGAATTCTTTTTCTGTAAATCAAATCGTGTTTTTCTGCAGCAATTTATGCCGTAATGATCTCCAGCAGCGCACCGCGCAGATCATTTGAAAGTTCCATGCTCTGCAGCTCTGCAGCCAGAATTGCTACCTTTCCGTCTGCTTTGTGAAGAAGATTTGCGATCTGCTCTTTGGTGATGTAGCTGATTTCGGCGTGCAGCAGCAGATCCATCGCACGTGTCATGACATCGTTCTTTGCAATCTCCGTATCTTCCGGCAGACAGATTGTCACAGTATCCTGCGGTTTTACATCTGTTACCGCGATCGTAAGAAGTCCGTCTTTCTCTTTGACTTCTGCATCCGCTTCCACGCCGTTTACAAAGACCTTCGCCTCTTTTGCCGTACTTCCGCCGAATTCTACGCAGTACATTCTGCTTTCCGGAACGAGGCTCTGATTGCCCTCAACCGGTGCAATCGTAAATTTCCGCGCACCCCAGTCGAGCGTCATCGATGTTTTTGCACAGTCATCCTTCTCATATGCCATGGTAGTATTGTCATCCTCGTACAGGACAAATGTATTGTCCGCGCCCGCATAAACGCGTACCGTCAGCTCATCCGGGTTGGATTCTACATCCAGCGCACTGATCTTCTCTGTCATCGGGATAATCGCACCTGCTTTAGCAAGAACCGGGATCTCCTCGAGCGTACGGTACAGATCCATACTTCTGCCGCCCTCGTAAATCATTCCGTTGAAGAAATCAAACCACGTACCTTCCGGCAGCCACACCTTTGTTTTTGCACGCTTCAGCTCCGGAATGCATTTCGTTGTCACCGGTGTTACCATCAGCTCGCTTCCGAAGAAATACTGATTCGGTGCCTGATTTTTGCCCCAGAAAACTGTCTCCGGGTAATCATAATACATCGGAACAACGATCGGTGTGTCTTCTTTCCATGCACGGTAGTTCATCGTGTACAGATACGGTACGAGTTTATGACGCAGACGAAGGAAATCATCCATTGTGCTGCGCACTTCCATACTGAAGTTCCAAGGCTCTTTTCCACTGAAGGCACTGTTAGAACTGTGCAGACGGTTGATCGGAGAAAAGACTCCGTACTGATACCATCTTGCTTCAAGCTCATCGTCACGGTAGCCGAGCATATGGCCGCCGATATCATGACTCCACCATCCGTAGCCGATGTTGGAGGCTGTGCTGGTAAAGTATGGCTGGAAATCCAGGGATTCCCAGGTGATGTGGGTGTCTCCGGAAAATCCGACCGGATAGCGGTGGGAGCCCGGTCCTGCATAGCGGGAGAAGGTCATCGGACGTTTTCCGTCTCTTCCACTGTCAAGAAAATGATAGTGATTCAGCATCCACAGCGGATCAAGACCCTCGATCTTGGTACTTTGTCCCTGCTGCCAGTCAATCCACCAGAAATCGACGCCCTCTTTTTCCATCGGATGATGAACTTTGTCGAAATATACATCAACAAATTTCGGATCCGCAATGTCAAAATTGACCGGCTCTTCTTTTTTTGCATCCACTCCCATAGCCTCTGCTACTTCCGGATAGCAGTCCTCATACGCACGAATTCCGTCTGCCGGATGGACGTTCAGTGTTGTCTTCATGCCGCGTGCATGGAGTTTTCCAAGAAAACGCTCCGGATCCGGGAAGAGTTTTTTATTCCAGCTATAGCCGGTCCAGCCGCTGCCGTATTTTGGATCCGCATCGTCTACACGGTGCCAGTCCATATCGATAACAGCAACCGAGAATGGAACGTTCTCTTTGTCGAAGTCTTCCATCAGTTTCATATAAGATGCTTCACTGTAACGCCAGTAACGGCTCCACCAGTTTCCAAGTGCAAATCTCGGAAGCATCGGAGTTTTGCCGCAAAGGTGGTAGAAATCCTTTAATGCCAGGCGGAAATTCCAGCCATAGCCGAAGAAGTACAGATCCTGCACTCCTTTCTTTCTCGGGGTCACCCAACCGTCCTCTGTCATCAGAAGCGACTTCGAATCATCCAGAACAGCGGAACCAAACCAGGACATGATACCAGGTTCCAGTTCGCATGCTCCGTTGACCTGATCAAGCGTACGGGCCGTTCCTCCAAGATCCTGTGTCGGATCTCCGTAATGCCATGCCGGTACAGAACTGATGCCGACTGCCGTTGTTTTGCAGGAAAGTCCGTTTGCAGAGAATGCCTTTTTGTTGTAATTCAGCTGCAGATACTTTGTGCGCAGCTCCAGCTCATCGCCTGTGTCTTTGACGGAAAATTCCACTGCTGGAAAATCACGGTTTACGACCGTCTGGGATGCTGCATCGATAAATTCACCGTCCTCACTGTATTCCAGCCGAAGAAGATGCTCCGTCAGCACCGTGATACGATATTTATCGCCCTTTACTACATTCTTCGGATCTGCAAGCGGATGTGTCTCCATTTTCAGATATGATTTCATGTTTTGTTTTCCCCTTTCTTACTCTTACCGGTTTTTGCCGTATTTTGAGAACGGGAACCTGTGGCAAAAATCCGTTCTGCCACAGGTTCCTCTGCATTTTTTATTGGTTTCCAGAACAACTGCCTCATACGCACGCAGTTTTCGTGTCCCTGCTGCCGCGCCGTCCTGCGGATAGTTGCTGATCAGTACCTCTGCTCCTGCAAAGGTTTCCGGAACCGTGTACTCCTGCTCCTCTTTTGTAAAATTGCACATCACGAGGAGTTTCTGATCGCCTAAGGTTCTGGTATATACATACAGTGCCTCGTCCTCCGGATCGAGCAGCTCGTACGTTCCGTAAACCATGATATCCTTCTCTTTCCGGAGATGAATCAGTTTCTTGTAATAATTGTATACAGAATCCGGATCCGCCATCTCATTTTTTGCATTGACGGTCTCGTAATCCGGTCCGACTTTGATCCACGGGGTTCCTGTGGTAAATCCTGCCGAAGCGGTATCATCCCACTGCATCGGAGTTCTTGCATTGTCTCTTCCGCGCAGGTTCAGGTAGCGCATCATATCGTCCGGCGCTACTTTTCCGGCTCCGGTCAGCTCGTGAAACGCGTTGATGCTCTCAATATCGCGGAATTCGGACAGATCGTGGAACGGAACGTTCTTCATGCCGAGCTCATCGCCCTGGTATACGTACGGGGTACCCTGCATCATATGAAGGCAGGTTGCCAGCATTTTGGCACTGACTACGCGATATTCCGGTGAATCATCACCGAAACGGGACAGGCAGCGCGGCTGGTCATGGTTTCCAAGGAAGAGGCTGTTCCATGCCTTGCCCTCAAGCTCCGTCTGCCATGCTGTCATGACGCGTTTGAAATCTTTGAGCGGTACGCGTTTGTCCGTCCATTTGCCGTATTTTCCGCTTGCCAGCTCAACCAGCTCGAACTGGAATACCATGCTGAGCTCTTTGCCGTCTGCGGATGCATATTTTTCTGCCTCCTCGATCGTGACACCGGCACACTCACCGACCGTCATCAGATCATATTTGGAAAGGACTTCCTTGTTCATCTCCTGCAGATACTCATGAACATGCGGTCCGTTTACGCAGCCGGAGTCACCGTAGAGTCCGCCTTCCGGAATCTTTCCATCCGGCAGTCCTTCCGGTTTGGAGATCATGCTGATGACATCCATACGGAAAGCCGTCGATGCCTTTCTCGCACCACCAGTTCATCATATCGAAAACTTCTTTTCTTACGGTCGGGTTTTCCCAGTTCAGGTCAGGCTGCTTCGTGGAAAACAGATGCAGGTAATACATCTCGGTCTGCGGATCGTATTTCCATGCAGAACCGGAGAAGCAGCTTCCCCAGTTGTTTGGCTCTTTTCCTTCTTTTGCATCACGCCAGATGTAATAATCGCGGTACGGGTTGTCTTTCGATTTGCGGCTCTCCACGAACCATTTGTGTTCATCTGAAGTATGATTGACAACAAGGTCCATGACCAGCTTGATGCCTCTTTTATGCATCTCCGAAAGCATGCGGTCAAAATCCTCCATTGTTCCGAATTCCTGCATGATTGCCTGGTAATCGCTGATATCATATCCATTGTCATCGTTTGGTGACTGGTACACCGGAGACAGCCAGATAACATCCACGCCAAGATCCTTCAGATAATCCAGACGGGATGTGATACCATTTAAATCGCCGACACCATCTCCGTTGCTGTCCATAAAGCTGCGCGGATAAATCTGATACACTACGGCTTCTTTCCACCATTTTTTGTCCATTTTTTTACCTCCTTTATTTCATCCCCAGAACGTGTCTGGTTCTTTGATTCTGTCGTTTTCAAACACAGTTTACCATACCTCACGGTGATTTTTCAATAGTTTTGCGCAAAACCAGCAGTTTTTACAAGAGTTTTTCTGCAAATTTGGTAACTATTTACTTCATCAGATCTCTTACCGACTCCCGTTCCACCAGTGTTGTCGGCAATGGCGGAATATCTTTTTGTACCGGCTCATCCTGGATCAGGTGCATCAGGACTTCTACGGCACGGCGTGCTTTTCCATCCACCATCTGATGTACGGTAGTCAGCTTCGGACGCGCAAGTGTCGCATAGGTAACATCATCAAAGCCCGCAATTGAAATTTCCTCCGGAACCTTTATTCCCCTGTTCTGCAGAAAGTTGGATGCTTCAAGTGCATAGTAATCCGATGAAAAAAAGAGCGCTGTCTGTTTTTTGAAGAGCGGAAGCATCTCCTCATATGCCTTCTCCCTCTGCTCCGGATCCCATGGTATCACAATATGGCGACTCTCGAAGTCCTCAATTCCCGCCTCCTCCATCGCCTGACGCACACCGAGCCACCGATAGTGGTCAACACCGAGATCGCAGTCAGATAGAAAGAGAAATTTTTTATGCCCCTTTCCAATCAGGTACTGGCTCATCTGGTACGCACCGCCGCGGTCATCCATCGTAATGGAGCGGACGCCAAGTTCCGGCGGGAGATACTGATCAATGGTTACCAGTGGTTTCCCGAGACGTTCCGAAAGCTCTGCTATCTCCTTTTCACTCAGGGCCATCGCAATCATGCCGTCAAAATTCCAGCCGAGCGCCTGCTGCATAATATCGTCCTTCTCATGGCGCGCAACCAGCATCATATAGTAGCCGTGTTCCCGGATCTGATACTCCAGGTTTCCAAGCATTGCCGACACAAAGGGATCCTCAAAGGAAGAAGCATTTCCTTTCTTCATGAAACCAAGCGCCACACCAATGAGACCGGAGCTGTTGTTCGCCAGTATACGCGCGCTGATACTCGGCACGTACTCCATCTCCTTTAAAATCCGGTTGATTTTCTCGACCGTTGCCTTCGAGACGCGCCCTGTCTTTCCGTGTATTACATTCGAAACCGTCGTCGGGCTGACCCCTGCGCGGTCTGCTATATCTTTGATTCTAATCATCGGTTCTCTGCCTTTCCTTTTTCTTCACAATTTTCTGAATTCTGTTATGTTTATTTTACCAAGACGGCAAAATGTTTACAACTACTTTGCATCGGCAAACACTACAAAATTATTACATTTTCTTAAACGATATGTAAGAAAATCTCCATCCCTCCTTCATTTACTTTCCGCCGGTTCCGTGGTAAGATAGGATGACAGAAAAAGTTCACCTTTTTTCTGTAAGAAAGGACCTACACATCATATGCGGCTTGCATTTACAAATTTTTCGATAAAATCTCCCACTGGCAAGAAATCCGGCCGTTTTTTTCTTGCCCTTTTTCTGGGTATTTTTCTCTTCCTCGCTCATCCCATACTCTGTCAGGCTGGTTTTGCCTCCAGTACGCCGTTTACCGGTGCCTCCTGGGAACTGGTCGGGGAATATCCGATTCTCGGCAGCAACGGCGCGGTGCAGTCCGTCTGTGCGACGGAAGATTATATCATCTGCATCGAAAATTTTAATGATCTGACGACAGAGCCGGACGTAGTCTCTGCCTACTATAAAAATGATACAGACGCAGACGGAAATCCCGTTACGCAGTATTCCCTCGCGCATCAGGTAAGGGACGCAGACTTTGCTCACGCAAACGGTATGGCATACAATCCCGTCACACATGAAATCCTCGTGAGCGGCTACAGCAGCCCGGATGCTTCCAATTACGGATGTATCTTCCGCCTCGACCCGGATACTCTCGAGCAGAAAGAGCGGATCCAGCTCTCGACAAGCTACAATATTCTCGGCATCGATTATCTTCCCTCTACGGGCGGCTATCTGATCCAGACCGATGCGGACGGCGGCTACGGCTTTAAACTCCTCGATGCCTCACTTCAGGTGGTGGATGACTGGGGCACGTATCCCTTCGATTTTTACATGGAAAACTTTCAGGATCTCTGTGTTTCCGGCGATCTCTTTTTTCTTTTTTCCGCTGACGATGCATCTCGGAATCGGAAACTTTATCCAGACATACTCGCTCTCGCAGAAAACACTGCTTGCGGACGACACGGTTGATTTTGGCTTTTCCGACGATATCACCATCAATGAACCAGAGGGCCTCTGTGAGACAAATCCTGGGGAATTTATTGCGATTGTAAACGTAACAAAGGCAGATGGTGGACGGTACGTGCAGTTCTACCGCACCCGGGTGCCGTATCTGTTCACGGTTTCCACTTCCGCGGCGGAGCATGGCTCGGTGTCCGAGGGTGGGGAAGTTTCCCGCGGAGAGGAAAAAACCGTTTCCTACACGGCAGACGAAGGCTTCCGGCTCGCGAAGCTCTCGGTGGACGGCTTGTATCTGCCGGTGACGGAATATCCGGACAGCTACACATTTTCCGATATCCAGAAGGATCATACCCTTGCCGTAACGTTTGAACCGGTTCCGACGGCGACACCGACGCCGACTGCCACTGCGACGCCGACCGAAACACCGGCCATAACCCAGACACCGGAACCGGCCATTTCCAAAGCACCGGCATCATCCACGGTTTCCTTCTCATCTGTGGCTTCCCATTTCGCAGCGTTCTGGAAAGGCACTGTGCATGCCGCTTCCTGGTTCCGCCATCTTGCCTCGGCCGGTGCATCCCTCTTTGCCCGTATCCGGAAGGCAGATCCTGTTTTTCTGGCGATGCCGTTTGTCCTTCTCGTTCTGATTCTGCTCTTTGTCCTCCGCCTGCGGTATGTCCGCCGCATCCGGCGGGAGCGGTCGCGGAAAGCGCTGGAACACAGAAGAAGAACGTACGAAGAACTGGTCAGAGAATTTACGGAAAATCCGAAGGACGAAAAGGTTTCCATCGATGAGCTGCTGCTTACAATTGACGAACTGCAGAAAGAAGAACAGAAAAACACTTAAATGAAACGTATTCACCAGATCAGGAATTGATCTTCTCGGCACAAAAAAAGTATCCCGTTCCTTTTGGGGAAGCGGGATACTTTTTATTTACACGGGCAACGAGCTAAAGTCCGTGCTTGTTTTTACTCTTCGTAATCGAGTGCTGCACGCTCCGTCGTGTACGGACGTACATAGGTGTCTGCTACTTTTACGTGCTCCGGATGTTTTGCATATACAGCTACATCCTCTGCTTTTTCCAGTGTTGTGACAAGTGCCATATCATGGGTGGAAGATGCAAGCGGTGCTTCTACAAAGTCAACCGTCAACAATCCCGGCACTTTGCCGACCAGGCTTTTCAGGTTCTCTGCCATCGCTTTTTTCAGCTCCGGTTTCTTTGCATCCTCTACTTCCGGTTTGAATTTCCACATAACAATATGATGTACCATTGTATTTTTTCTCCTTTGCTTTTGTTTTATTGCCAATTCACACAGTTTCTGTACAAATACCAGCCTTTTGTTACGGCTCTTCGCCTGCAATCCGCAGAATATCCTCAATCTCTTCCACGGACATGTCAAGATACGCGGAAAGCTCTGCCACACTGAAATCCATGTCATCGCCGTCGGAGAGTTCCTCGATGGCGTCTTTTAAGCGGTTTACTTTATTGACTACAGTATTGTCCTTATGTTTCTGAACTCTGTGTTCTTCCATGAAATCGCTGATCGTCTCACGCACAGCCGCATCAATCGCCTGCT
>ENA-OQII01000201-OQII01000201.1-human-gut-metagenome-genome-assembly--contig:-NODE-201-length-10633-cov-3.030173_pt1 | contig 10633 bp, 15 predicted proteins | sample MGYA00242577_ERZ504742 | MGnify/ENA primary metagenome ERZ504742 (study PRJEB26092, sample SAMD00036443) | human gut metagenome | host: Homo sapiens | study: EMG produced TPA metagenomics assembly of...
CATCACTAGCTAAAAATACAAACAGGACGATATACGCTATTTTATCTCTTTTCTCGTATTTTAATGGTTTTAATTTAGTTCTTCCAACACCGCCATGGTAACAACGGGATTCCATTGCCATTGCAAGGTCATTCGCTCTTCGGATTGCTGCTACAAACAGTGGTACTATAATTGGAACCATGCTTTTTACTCGTTTTAAGAGACCTCCGGATTCAAAGTCGATTCCTCTGGCTGTCTGGGCTTTCATGATCTTTTCTAATTCTTCTGTTAAGATTGGAATAAATCTCAGTGCGATTGACATCATCATAGCAATCTCATGTACTGGTACTCCGATTTTATTTAAAAATCCTAGTGATTTGTCTAGTCCGTCTGTCAGTTCATTTGGTGTTGTTGTAAATGTCAGTAAAGACGTTCCTAATACCAGCATGATCAGACGGCTTCCCAGATAAATAGTTGTCCTAATCCCTTCTGCAGAAATTGATATGATCCAGAACTGGATCACTGGTTTTCCTGGAATAAATAACATATTGATCATTACAGAGAATAATAAGATCACTGCAATTGCTTTTAATCCTCTTAAAATATATTTTACAGGTACCTTTGAAATCTTGATCGTTATGATCAAAAATAATAGTGACATCACATAAGTTGCAGGTGCTTTATGCATAAATAATGTAATGACGTAGATCAAGACTGCAAATAATTTCACTCTCGGATCGAGTCTGTGGATCAGAGAGTCTTCTTTATAATATTGTCCAATTGTTATATCCTTGAGCATTTTATTTTCCTCTCAGTCCTTTTAGTCCTTCTAAAATTGCTTCTTTTGTTTCTTCTAATGTCAATAAATCCCTCTGGATTGGAAACCCTCTGTCTGCGAGTTCTTCACATACTTGACGATAAAACGGTACAGCAAGTCCTGCTTCTTCTAGTTCTTTCTTGTGAGAGAATACTTCTTTTTTATCTCCTTCATACATGACCTGTCCACCATTCATAACGATCACACGCTGTGCATAATCTGCAACATCTTCCATACTGTGTGATACCAAAATGATCGTGATCTTCTTTTCTTCATGAAGTTTCTTTAACAGATTTAAGATCTGATCTTTTCCGACCGGATCAAGTCCTGCTGTTGGTTCATCCAAAATAAATATTCTGGCTCCATTGCAAGAATCCCTGCGATTGCTACTCTTCGCTTCTGTCCGCCAGATAATTCAAATGGTGATTTTTGATATGATTTCTCTGGTAATCCAACATCTTTTAAACATTTGACAGCAATCTCTGTTGCTTCCTCTTTCGTCTTTCCAAAGTTCATTGGTCCAAAACATACATCATCTAAAATCGTTGTCTCAAATAGCTGATGTTCTGGATACTGGAAACATATACCGACTCTTCCACGTAATTCTCGTAATGGGTATCCTTCTGAATATATATCTTCATCATCGAAATATATTGTTCCAGACGTTGGTTTGATCAATCCATTTAGATGCTGGATCAATGTTGATTTTCCAGAACCTGTGTGTCCGATCACTGCAATGAATTCTTCTTTTTTTATTTCTAAGTTTATATCTTTTTAATGCATAATTCTTCTTGCTAGAATTATCTTCATATGCGTAACTTACATGTTCTAAACGAATTGACATAATTCCTCCACCAGCTCTTCCTTTGTTGTTATCGTATCTGACAAGTTAACACCTTCTTTTTTAGTTCCCATGCAAGTTCTGTTGCGTACGGAACTTCCAGACCTAATGTTTTCATCTCATCAACTCTTGAAAAGATCTCTTTTGGTTTTCCATCCATGACGATCTTTCCTTGATCCATCACGATGATACGATCTGCTAAGATTACTTCTTCCATATGATGTGTTACCATAAGGATCGTAATATTCTTTTCTTTATTCAATGCTTTCACAAGAGATAAAACATGTCTGCGGCCTTCTGGATCTAGCATGGCTGTTGGTTCGTCTAATACGATACATTCTGGTTCCATTGCCATGATCCCTGCGATCGCTACTCTCTGTTTCTGTCCGCCAGAAAGATGATTGGGACTTGCTTCTTTATATGCGATCATTCCCACACCTGTAAGAGCCGCTGTGATCCTTGTCCAGATATCTTTGGAAGCTATTCCGAGGTTTTCTGGACCGAAGGCTGTGTCTTCTTCTACCGTTGTTCCTACGATCTGGTTATCTGGATTCTGAAATACGATTCCTGCACTCTGTCTGACTTTTAAGAGGGTACTTTCATCTTTTGTATCCATTCCTTTGATATATACTGTGCCTTCTGTCGGCATCAAAAGTCCATTGATGTGCTTCGCAAGCGATGATTTCCCGGAACCATTCTTTCCAAGGATTGCTACAAATTCACCTTTCTCAACATTGATATCAATATGATCGATTGCTGCAATCTCTTGCTTGTCTTCTTCTGTATCTCCATAGGTCACATATTTGTGAACTAAGTCTTTTATTTTCAATATGGACATAATATTCTCCTATCTGATCCGTAATAAGGATAGTATACTATTTCCCATAAAAAAGAAAAGTCTTATCCCAGTTGTTCCGGAATAAGACCTCTTTGTTGTTGTCGATTTGGAATTTAAATAATATAGTCAGTATTGAACTGTTGATTAAACTAATTCAAGTACTACTTTTAATGCTGCATCACCTTTACGCTGAGCAATCTTAACGATTCTTGTGTAACCACCGTTACGTTCAGCATATTTTGGTGCATACTCGTCGAATAACTTAGCTGTTAAATCAACTTTCTTTGTATTAGCTTTCTTACCAGCTGCTTCTGTAGGAACTTCTGTTACAGGATATAATACCTTTAACATCTGTCTTCTTGCATGTAAGCGGGATGGTAAATCTTTTTTGATTTCTTTCTGAACTGTTTCATAAACAGTAACTTTCTTACCATCTACAACTTCTTTCACGCGTTTTCCGTTTTCGTCTTTCTTAGCAACTTTAGCGTCAACTGTAACTGTTTCAAAGTTGTCTTTTTCTTTTACAGCCAAAGCGATCAGTTTCTCAGCTACCTTGCGGATTTCTTTTGCTTTTGCTTCAGTTGTAATGATTTTTCCATGATGTAACAGATTTGTTACTTCTGCACGGATCAGTGCTTTTCTCTGGGAAGCTGTTCTTCCTAATTTTCTGTATTTTGCCATTATAATGACCTCCTGTGTTTTTTCGCCTTGCTTACTTATGCCTTCAGCCTAGGCGGGTCTGGTTTCTATTCTTCTCCTGAACTTAGGGATAATCCTAATTCACTTAACTTAGCTAAAACTTCTTCTAATGATTTACGTCCTAAGTTACGAACTTTCATCATATCTTCTGAAGTCTTATTAGTTAATTCTTCTACTGTATTGATGCCAGCTCTCTTTAAGCAATTGTATGAACGAACAGATAATTCTAATTCATCAATGCTCATTTCAAGAACTTTTTCTTTCTCGTCATCTTCTTTTTCTACCATAACTTCTGCTGTCTTGGCATTCTCAGAAAGATCTACAAATAAGTTTAAGTGCTCGCATAATACTTTCGCTGCTAAACTTACAGACTCATCTGGTGTTAGTGTTCCGTTTGTGAATACATCTAATGTTAATTTGTCATAATCTGTGATCTGACCTACACGAGTATTCTCAACCTTTAAGTTTACACGCTCAACTGGTGTGTAAATCGCATCAACTGCGATCTCATCGATTGCTTTTCCTTCTTTGTCTGCTTTGTCTGCGCCTACATATCCGCGTCCGTTTGTGATTGTAAGCTCCATATCCAGTTTGCTGCTGTCATCACTTAATGTTGCGATCACAAGCTCTGGATTTAAGATTTCGATATCACTGTCCGCTTTAATATCTCCGGCAGTTACTACACCCTTTCCTGAAAACTCAATATAAGCCTGCTTTGTTTCAGCGGATGAGCTGTTGTTTTTAATTGCCAGAGATTTGATATTCATGATGATCTCAGGTACATCTTCTTTAACCCCTGGGATGGAACTGAACTCATGCAGAACACCTTTGATCTTTACTGAACTTACTGCTGCACCTGGCAGAGAAGAAAGCATGATACGTCTTAAGGAATTACCTAAAGTTGTACCATAACCTCTTTCCAAAGGTTCCACAACAAAGCGTCCAAAACGGTTATCTTCTGAAATCTCATTAATCTCAATATTTGGTTTTTCAAATTCAAACATACGTGCCCTCCTTTTGGCTTAGGTTTAACTTGAGGGTTATTATTTAGAATATAACTCGACGATTAATGTTTCGTTAACTGGTACGTCGATCTCATCTCTTGATGGAAGTTCTTTTACAGTTCCTGTAAAGTTATCATGATCTGCTTCTAACCATGAAGGAATCATTCTTCCTTCTGTTACTTCTAAGATCTCTTTGTATCTTGGAGATGTTCTATGTTTTTCTTTGATTTCGATAACGTCCCCAGCTTTAACCTGGTAAGAAGGAATGTTAACCTGTTTTCCATTAACTAATACATGTTTATGGTCAACGATCTGTCTGCATTCTTTTCTTGTTCTTCCGTATCCTAAACGGAATAATACGTTATCTAAACGAAGCTCTAATAATGTCATCAGGTTTGTACCAGTCTGACCTTTCATTCTTTCTGCTTTTGCATAGTAGTTACGGAAAGGTTTTTCTAATACACCATAAATGAATTTAGCTTTCTGTTTTTCGCAAAGCTGAAGTCCGTATTCACTTTCTTTCTGTTTGCTCTATTTAAACTTCTGTTTGATTTTTTATCAATTCCTAAAAAGACAGGATCTAAACCTAAGGATCTACATCTCTTTAAGACTGGAGTTCTATCTACTGCCATCTTTAATTATCCTCCTAAATTAGACTCTTCTACGTTTTGGTGGGCGACATCCATTATGTGGAACAGGTGTTACATCGCTGATGCTTGTAACTTCTAATCCTGCTGCTGATAAAGCACGGATTGCTGCTTCTCTTCCTGATCCTGGACCTTTAACCATTACATCTACTGATTTTAATCCATGCACTAATGCTGCTTTTGTTGCAGTTTCAGCTGCCATCTGAGCTGCATATGGTGTAGATTTTTTGGATCCTCTGAATCCTAATCCACCTGCACTTGCCCAAGAAAGAGCATTTCCCTGTGCATCTGTTAATGTAACGATTGTATTATTAAAGATGACTGAATATGTGCCTGTCCGTGCTGTACATTCTTCTTTACACGTTTTTTTGCTACTTTTCTTTGTAACTTTTAGCCATAATTACGTATACCTTTCTTTCTTCATTTCAATTCCAAAAAGATTGCCTATACTGCAAATCTTATGCTATTCCTGACTGTCCATACAGCCGGGTGTGTCATAACACTACAAATTTAGTGTTTATTATTTCTTCTTGTTAGCTACTGTTTTCTTAGGACCTTTACGTGTTCTTGCGTTAGTCTTTGTTTTCTGTCCACGGCAAGGAAGTCCCTGTCTATGACGTTTTCCTCTGTAGCATCCAATTTCTTTTAATCTCTTAATGTTAAGAGCGATTTCTCTTCTTAAATCACCTTCTACAACCTGTGTATCGTTGATAACTGCACTGATTCTTTTAACTTCATCATCAGTTAAGTCGCGTACACGAGTATCAGGATCAACATTTGCCTCTGCCAAAATACGTTTTGCGCTTGAAAGACCGATTCCATAAATATAAGTAAGACCAATCTCTACACGCTTTTCTCTTGGTAAATCAACACCTGAAATACGAGCCATGTTTTTCTTTCCTCCAAAATAAATAATTACTTGTCTATTAAGGGCAATCCATATATCCGCAGTACGGTGAAATGATATATATGTCTCTTCCTCAAATTATCTTTCTATCTATAAATAATCAGTATGAGCGTACCTGTACTCATACTGCAGCCGCCTAAATTATGCGAGTGTATCTCTACACATCACAAAATACACCTCTAAACTGTTCTTGCAGTAAATAGGTGAATACACAACAAACCAAGGATTATTGCGATATTCTTATCGAACGTCGTAATTATCCCTGTCTCTGTTTGTGTTTTGGATTCTCACAGATTACTCTGATAGATCCTTTTCTCTTGATAACCTTGCATTTTTCGCAAATTGGTTTTACAGATGCTCTAACCTTCACTTGAATATCTCCTTTCAAAAAACGTTCGGGTATGATTATATCATCATATTCTGAATATTTCAAGACTTTTTCTAAATTTATTTATCTTTCCAAATAATTTATTTGTCTCTCCAAATAATTCTTCCTTTTGATAAATCATATGGTGATAATGCCAGTGTTACTTTGTCACCTGGTAAAATCTTGATGTAATTCATTCTAAGCTTTCCACTGATGTGAGCTAAAATTACGTGTCCACCTTCGATTTCTACCTTGAACATAGCGTTTGGTAACTTTTCTAACACTACTCCTTCAACTTCAATTGCTTCTGATTTTGCCATTTTATTCCTCCTATTCAGACAAAGTCAATATTTCACAACCATCTTCTGTGATGACGATCGTGTTTTCATAATGTGCAGCCAGACTTCCGTCTTCAGTAACAACTGTCCAGTCATCGTCCAGCCAGACAACATCATAACTACCTTCATTTACCATTGGTTCAATGGCAAGCGTCATTCCTGGTCTTAATTTCATTCCTTTTCTTCTCTGTTTGAAGTTCGGAATCTGTGGATCTTCATGAAGATGTGTTCCAATTCCATGTCCCACTAAATCTCTGACTACAGAATAACCATTACTTTCTACATATTTCTGAATTGCTTCAGATATGTCAAACAAATGATTTCCTGGAACTGCAAGTTTGATTCCTTCAAAGAAACTTTGCTTTGTTACTTCGATCAGTCTCTTTGCTTCTTCGGAAATATTTCCAACCGCATGTGTTCTTGCTGCATCGGAATGATATCCTTCATGGATCAGTCCTGCATCCAGACTTACAATGTCTCCATCCTGTAAAATCCGGTCTTTGCTTGGAATACCATGTACGACTTCGTCATTGACAGATACACAGATGGATGCCGGATATCCATTATAGTTTAAGAAGTTTGGTACACATCCAAGATCTCTGATCGCTTTCTCTCCAAACTGGTCGATCTCTAATGTAGAAATTCCTGGTTTTACAAAATCAGCTAACTTGTTGTGAACCTCTTCTAACATCTTACCGGCTTCTCGCATAAGTTCGATTTCTTTTTTTGATTTGATCGTAACTGCCATGGTCTGCCTCTTATCCTAAAATAGATTTAATTTCTTCAAAAACAACTTTGATATCCTGTGTTCCATCAATCTCGTGTAAGCTTCCTACTTCTTTATAGTGTGCGATCAGTGGAGCTGTCTGTTCATGATAAACATCCAGACGTTTTTTTACAGTTTCTGCTTTGTCGTCATCGCGAAGAATTAATTCTCCACCACATACGTCGCAGCAGTTTTCTTTCTTTGGAGGATTATACTGAACATGGAAGATTGCTCCACAGTCTTTGCAGGATCTTCTTCCTGACATTCTGTTGATGATATTTTCATCTGGAACTTCGATATCAATTGCAAATTCAATCTTCTCACCGTCTTTTGCAAGTGCTTCATCTAATGCATTTGCTTGTGGAATCGTTCTTGGAAATCCATCTAAAATATACCCTTTTTCACAATCATCTTTGTGGATACGGTCAACAACAAGATCGCATACAAGTTCGTCTGGAACTAACAGTCCTTTGTCCATGTATTCCTGTGCTTTCTTTCCAAGCTCTGTTCCTTCTTTAATATTTGCTCTGAAAATATCACCTGTTGAGATGTGTGGAATATCGTACGCCTGTGCAATCTGTTTTGCCTGAGTACCTTTTCCAGCACCTGGAGCTCCTAACATAATAATTTTCATGACAAATCCTCCTTTTGTCTCTCTTTTATTTTTAGTTACCATACAATTTGTTTCCATACCATCGTTTTTAATGCCATTGGGCTTTTGTGCTTATATAAAAACATTCCATATAAGCACAAAAAGCTGTAGTTGTCACTACAGCTTTTCTTATAGTTACTCACTCAAAAAACCAGAATAGTTCTGTACTAACAACTGTGACTGGATCTGCTTGATCGTCTCAAGGATAACACCTACTACGATGATGATAGATGTTCCTCCAAATGAAACGCTTGCTCCAAATACTCCATTAAAGAAGAATGGAACAACTGCCACGATCGTTAGTCCTGCAGCACCTATAAATATAATATATTTTAATATTTTATTCAAATAATCTACTGTAGGTTTTCCCGGTCGGATTCCTGGGATAAATCCACCCTGTTTCTTCATATTGTTTGAAATCTCTAATGGATTAAATGTAATCGATGTATAGAAATAAGCAAACAGTACTACTAAAACAATATAGATCAATAAACCGATCGATCTTTTTGGATGGGATGCATCAAACCAGGTAGATGAGTTCAAACTTGTTAATGCTTTTCCAATGAATCCGTTATTCTCGTATTTTAAGACATTCTGCAGCATGATTGGGAACTGCATAATGGATGATGCAAAGATAATTGGGATTACACCTGCTGTGTTAACTTTCAGCGGAATCTTACTCTGCTGTCCACCAACAAGTTTTCTTCCCTGCATCTTCTTAGAATACTGTACTGGGATATGTCTTTCCGCATCTGATAAAACGATAACGAATACGACAACTGCCAGAACAACTCCTACGATCACACATCCTGCGATCAGAGCTGGCCCAATCTGTTTTCCCTTCATAAACTGATTATAAAGAGAAGTAAAATCTCCCGGCATTCCGGATACAATGTTTACGAGCAGGATAATGGAAATACCATTTCCAATTCCACTCTCTGTAATACGTTCTCCAAGCCACATAACCAGAACTGCACCTGCGGTTAAAGCAATGATCATTGTAACAATGGTAAACGTTGTATAATCGGTACCTAATGCACCTTGATTGGCAAATCCGATCGCAAGTCCTGCGCCTTCGATGATCGCAAGTACAACCGTTACATATCTTGTAATCTTTGCCATTCTTTTTCTTCCGTCTTCTCCATCTTTCTGCATCTCTTCAAGAGCTGGAATAACGATCGTCATCAGCTGCATGATGATGGAAGATGTGATATACGGAGTTACACTTAATGCAAATACTGACATCTGCATGAAGGAGCCTCCGGTAAAAGAGTTCAATAGGCTGAACGAATCGCCTAATGTACTCTTTAAATAGGCACTGATCTGTGCACTATCGATTTCCGGAATTGGTAGTTGTGATCCAAAACGTACAACAATAAGAATTAGTGTCGTAAATAATAGCTTCTTTCTTAATTGCTTGTTTTTAAAAGCGCTGACAACAGCGTTTGACATACTAGATCACCTCAGCTTTTCCTCCAAGTGCTTCGATCTTCTCTTTAGCACTAGCACTAAATGCATTTGCTTTTACATTTAATTTCTTTGTTAATTCACCGTTTCCTAAGATTTTAACTCCATCTCTAGGATTTTTAACGATTCCTGCTTCGATTAAAGCTTCTACAGATACTTCTGCTCCGTCTTCAAATCTTTCTAAAGCTGAAAGGTTGATACCAACGATTTCCTTAGAGTTTCTGCATTTGAAACCTCTCTTAGGAATACGTCTGTATAAAGGCATCTGTCCACCTTCGAATCCAGGTCTTACTCCACCACCTGAACGAGCTTTCTGTCCTTTATGTCCTTTACCTGCAGTTTTTCCATTTCCTGAACCATGTCCACGACCTCTTCTGAAAGCGTCGCTATGTTTAGATCCTTCTGCAGGGCGTAAGTTTGATAATTCCATTCCGTTACACCTCCTTGCCGAATATTATTAGATTTCTTCTACTTTAACTAAATGTTTCACCTGGTGAATCATTCCACGTGTTGCTGCGTTATCAGGCAGCTCAACTGTTTTGTGAAGTTTTTTAAGACCTAATGCTTCAACAGTTTTTTTGTGCTTTGGAATTGCACCAATTGTAGATTTTACTAATGTGATTTTTAATTTATCTGCCATTTCAAAATTCCTCCTATCCTAAGAGCTCTTCTACTGATTTTCCACGTAGTTTTGCTACCTGCTCTGGAGTTTTTAAGTTCTTTAATCCTTCGATTGTTGCTAATACAACGTTCTGTTTGTTGTTAGAACCTAAAGATTTTGAACGGATGTTTTTATATCCTGCAAGTTCCAGAACGATACGGGAAGGTCCACCAGCGATGATACCAGTACCTTCTGGAGATGTTTTTAATAATACAGATGCTCCACCGAAGTTTCCTGTAAAGTCGTGTGGTGTTGTCCTTTTTCATCGATTGGTACTTCAACAAGGCTCTTCATAGCTGCTTCTTTTCCTTTGCGGATCGCTTCTGGAATTTCGGCTGCTTTTCCTAATCCAGCACCAACATGACCATTTTTATCCCCTACTACAACCAGTGCTGCAAATCTCATGTTACGTCCACCTTTTACTACTTTAGTAACACGTTTGATGGATACAACTCTTTCTTCCAGCTCTAACTGACTAGGGTCAATAAGTGTATGCTTCATTTTGACTTCCTCCTATTAGAATTTCAGACCAGCTTCACGAGCTGCATCTGCTAATGCTTCAATTTTACCATGATAAATAAATCCGCCTCTGTCAAAGACAACTTCTGTGATACCTTTTGCTTAAAGCTTCTTTCAGCGATTACTTTACC
>ENA-OQII01000202-OQII01000202.1-human-gut-metagenome-genome-assembly--contig:-NODE-202-length-10557-cov-2.213423_pt1 | contig 10557 bp, 11 predicted proteins | sample MGYA00242577_ERZ504742 | MGnify/ENA primary metagenome ERZ504742 (study PRJEB26092, sample SAMD00036443) | human gut metagenome | host: Homo sapiens | study: EMG produced TPA metagenomics assembly of...
CAGGAAGATTTCAGCAATGATGCTCTCTTTGAGATGCTCAGCGCATTCGGAAAAGAAAAAGGATACAAGACCGGTTATATTATGTGGCCGATCCGTACCGCTCTTTCCGGAAAACAGATGACACCGGCCGGCGCAACGGAAATCCTTGAGGTTCTGGGAAAAGAGGAGTCTCTTGCCCGCATCGACAAAGCGATTGAGAAATTATCCAAATGATATATAATAATTCACAGAAAAAAGCGGTGATGCATACCACCGGCCCCATGATGGTCCTTGCCGGACCGGGGTCGGGGAAAACCGCAGTGATTACGGGGCGGACCTGCCAGCTTGTAACGAGCGGCATTTCCGCCTCTCGTATTCTTGTCGTAACATTTACGCGTGCGGCGGCAAAAGAGATGAAGGAGCGGTATTTGAAGGCGATGGGAAAGACGAGTACCCAGGTCACCTTTGGAACGTTCCACGGGGTATTCTACGCGATTCTGCGCCATACGTACCGCATGTCCGGCAACAATATTTTAAGCGAGGAAGAGAAAAAGCGGCTGATGCGCGAGCTGGTCAACCACTATGCCAGAGACCTGGAGGAAGAGGATCTCGAGGAAAATCTGGCGCGCGAAATCAGCACTGTGAAGAACAATCAGATCCCGCTGGAACATTACTATTCCGCCTGTATGCCGCAGGAAAAGTTCCGCGAAATCTATGAGGCGTATGAGAAATGGCGGAAGGAGAACAAAAAACTCGATTTCGACGATCTGATGGTGCAGTGCAAACGTCTCTTTCTGGAGCGGCCGGAGGTCCTTTGCGCCTGGCAGCAGAAATTTCAGTATATCCTGATTGACGAGTTTCAGGACATCAGCCCCGTGCAGTATGAGATTGTGCGGATGCTGGCGCTGCCGGAAAATAACCTCTTTATTGTCGGGGATGACGATCAGTCGATTTATCAGTTCCGCGGGGCCAAGCCGGAGATCATGCTGAATTTTACAAAGGATTATCCGAAGGCAGAGACAGTTCTTCTGAATGTGAATTACCGGTGCAGTAAGAATATCCTGCGTACAGCCATGGAAGTGATCGGATGTAATACCAGACGTTTCAAAAAGCAGCTGGATACTCCAAATGAAGAAGGGATGCCTGTGACGTGCAAGGAATTTGATAATCCAAGAGAAGAGTATATGTGCGTGGTGGCAGCACTGAAAAAAAGATGGAGCGCGGCGAGGATCTGCTGAATACGGCAATCCTGCTTCGTACAAATCAGGAATCGGAAGGTCTGATCAATGTGCTGATGGAATATCAGGTTCCTTTTACAATGAAAGAACAGCTTCCCAATCTTTTCCGCCACTGGATCTGCCGGGCGCTTCTGGCTTATCTTGAAATGGCAGCAGGAGACAGGAGCAGGAAGAATTTTCTGGAGATCATGAACCGGCCAAATCGCTATATTTCCAGAGAAGCGTTGAACAGTTCGCAGATTAATTTTAATGAACTTCGGGAATATTATAAAGACAAAGACTGGATGTGCGACAGGATTACCACACTGGAAACGCATCTGAGGATTCTTGGTACTCTTTCCCCTTTTGCTGCGATTAATTTTATCAGAAAAGGAATGGGATTCGAAGAATACTTGCGTGAATATGCACAGTATCGTAAATAAAACCAGAGGAACTGCTTGAGACCCCTGGACCGGTATCCATGAGAGTGCAAAAGGCATGAAAACCCTGGCGAAGTGGCAGGCTTACATAGAAGAATATACGAAGCGCCTGAATGAACAGGCAAGGTAAACAGCAGGATAAAAAAGAAGGAGTGACTATATCCACACTCCATGCGGTAAAAGGTCTGGAATATGATATTGTGTATATTCTGAATGTTAATGAAGGAAGCATTCCATATCGCAAGGCGGTTTTGGCAGAAGCAGTGGAAGAAGAACGAAGATTGTTTTATGTAGGGATGACCAGGGCGAAAAAGAAGCTGGTGCTTGCCTATGTGAAACGCCAGTATGAGAAGGAACGGGAGCCTTCCCGGTTTCTTGAGGAGACAGGCCTATGAATAAAGGAATTATTTACTGTACAAAAATACGGGAAGAATATGAAGGCGCACATATGGAGCATATGATCGCAGAGAAACTTCTGGAAATCGCACTGAAAAAAGAATATGGAATCAATCTGTACAATGAACCCAGAGCAGAAGGAGAACATGGAAAACCATTCCTTTCCTATCGTCCGTCCCTGCATTATAATATCAGTCATTCCGGAAAATATGTGGTATGTATTCTGGCTGATCAGGAGGTTGGAATTGATGTGCAGATTCATTGCAGAGCCAATTATGAAAGAATATGGTCAAAGGCAAAAATACATACCGTTATCCAATTTTCCAGATGCCAGAAGTTCCATCTGCCTTTTCTGCATAATCCTCAGATCCAGCCCCTGCCGGAATTGAAACCGCCTGCCTGTTTCCAGGACACTGGAAAAGATTTTTTCCCACCCTGCACAGGCAAAAAAGTTATCGTCCAAAAAGCATAACTTCTTTCTGGACGGGTCATAAAATTCTTCCAATGGGCTTGCTGGTGCTGCACCGGTGCTGTTTTTGTTTACACAGAAACTGCACTTCCGAAAACACCCCCTGGTGAGGAAACCAATGGAATACTCCGTATAAAATTGGAACTCTTTCTTCTTTTTCTCTCCTTCGCTATGTTCTTTTACCATCTGGTCATACAAATGATAGTCCGGTGTATGGTGTTCAATCGCTTCTGGAAGTACCGGTGCTTTATCGTAAAAAAATCCAGTCCCTCCATAAACGGTTGTTTCCCTCGTCAAAATATGTTCCGGCACAAAGGTATCCGTAAACACTTTTGATACATAGAGCCAGTCATATTCCCCTGCCTGGCTATAATCCAAAAGAAGCTCTGTTTCAAATCCCTGCTCCTTCCAATAAGCGGAAAGTTTCATACATGCCAAGTTAGGAAACCGGTGTCTTTTCCGGTATAAAAGATCTGCATCTATAATCCCTATCCTCAACGCCTGCTCCTTTCCATACGGGTAGTTCCGGTTTTCTTCTCCCCTTTGACTGCCTCTTTTCTTTCTTCCTTTTCCTTGCATTCTGCCGGGCAATATGATTTTCCATTTGCTTCCATGATTTCTGCAAATTCACAAATATGGAACACCCTTGCCCCTACCTGTGTGTGGTATTCATCAATATAGGTACAAACCCGTTCTTCCCTTTTTCCATCTGGATATACAATCTCTATGGAGTCCCCGTCTGCTATGCTGAACAGGGTATGATAATGGCTGTCAATAAACCGTATTCTTTTTTTCTCTTCCATGCTTCTCACCTCATATTGCCAAAGAAAGGACAGCCGCAGCCGCCCTTTCCCAAGTTTAAAAACTGATTTTTATTTCTATGCCTTTTTATGTCTTTTTCTGTAATAAAGTAGGCCTGCTACCATACCTGCACTTACACCAAGAGCCAGCAAAGGCAGGAACCAGTTTGTATCATCACCCGTTTTTGGTCCTGGTTTTACGGTACCTGGTGTTTCTGGTATTTTTTTATTCTGGATCTCTTTTACCACTTCAATGACTGGTGTTTTATCATTCTGATAGGTAAATACGATTTCCCACTCTTCTTCCGTCTTCTCATATCCCCTTTAAGGTGGTCAGTTTCTTTCAGCACATAGGTGATCGGTTCTTTGAAAACACCATTTTCATAAGTTCCAATTGGAAGTAGTTCTGAAACTGCTTTTCCATCTTTTCCAGTCTTCAAACGTCCTACTTCTTTTCCGGTTTCCTTTTCCAGCAGAACAAATTCTACTCCCTCTAAAGCTGCTTTACTGTCTGTATCCGTTTTTACGATAACCAGTTGTCCCATAGCACGCTCATCTTCCATCTTCACTTTCTGAATTTCTCCCGTTTCTTCTACTGTAAACTCCACGTCATTGGCCACAATATATCCGTCAACTGCCGCCTCTTCGTGCAGGGTATAAGTGCCTACCGGAAGATACTCAATCAGGTGTTCTTCTCCTGTGGTCCAGGACTCTACCACTTCCCCGTCCTGATCCAGGATCTGCAGCTTCGCCCCTTCAATCTCCTTACCATCTGTAATATCTGTTTTAGAGATAGAAACCTTTGTATGGTTGTCCTCCATTTTCACTTTTTGTACGTCCCCTGTTTCTTCCACAACAAATTTCACATCTTCTGCCCGGACATATCCCTGTTCCGTAGGCGCCTGCTCTTCATGCAGTATATATTCCCCTGGTGCCAGTGCGTAGACTACATGAGCTTCTTTTTTTGACACCCACTCTTCTACCACTTTTTCCTTCCTGATCCAGGATCTGCATTTTGGCCCCTTCAATTTCCTGTCCACCGGTTAAATCTACTTTCGTAAACTCCGTAATAGTAGGCTGATTAGAAATTTCTCTGAAAAAGCGAGCAGTTCAAGGGTCTGGTCTGTATAAGACGCATCAAAGGAACACACCTCATCATTTGGCAGGTATCCCGGCTTATGCTCTACTTCCTGAATATAGTATTTTCCATGAGGAAGATTTGCCTGAAATACCAGCTTGCCCTCTTCATCTGTTGTTCCCAGTTCAATCAAGGCATCTTTTTCTACAACTACTTCCCCGGCAGCATTTTTGATATCCTCCTGCGCATACAGCCCGAATACCACTCCTTCCAGCGGTTTTCCGGTTTCTGCGTCTTTCTTCAGAAGACTCAGGGAAACTTTCTGTCGCTGATTGGTAAGTTCCATTGTTACATAATCCACTGCTACTTCCTGTCCCTTATATGCAATTTCAAATTCTTTTGCTTCCGGGTCAAGCACACAGTTCTGACCTGCCTTTTCTTCCACTACATAGTATTTTCCGATAGGAAGATTATTCAGGACTGCCTTTCCTTCTTTATCTGTTACCATACGGGCTACCAGGGCATCTTTTTCATATTTTACAATGCGGTTTCCTGCTTCGTCTTTCTGTCCGTCCGGGGTATAAATGGTTTCCTTTGCATGAATGGCAAATTCTGCACCTTCCATATTCCCTTCTTCATAGTCAAATTTATAACCTTTCTCTTTTTCCATGACTTCTTCCCCGGTGAAGAAACTGCTTACCTGATTTACAAAACCTGCTACACCGTTTTTCATCTTCGTCAGGATCTTTTCTTCTACTTTAGAAGCACCAGAAAGTTTTTCTCCCTTTTTATGGATTGTAAGGCTTCCTACTGCTTCATCATTATACTGTTCAATGACAACAATAAATTTACCGGTTTCCTCTTCTACCTGGTGTACGGTATCAGAATTTACGGTAATAGTGATCGGCGCTTTCTTTGCCTCCTGGTATGTGCCTCCGTCTGCAACTTCATTCAGTGGAACTTCCTTTCCGTCTTTTAAGAGGGCATTTTCAAATCCTACCTGTACATAATTTTCCGGCGCTTCCACTTCTTCAATCCGGTAAGTGCCACATTTTAACTGCTCCGGTGTAATCAGGTATCCCTCTTCGTTGGTCCTGAACACAGATACCACTTCTTTTTTCGGATATCTTACGATCATTTCCACATATTTTTCTGCTTCCACATCATAAATCTTATAAGCTGCACTGTTATCCAGCACCGGCTTCTGCGTCTGGGCATCTTTTTTCACAATCTTGAAGTAATACTGCAAAGGACGGTCATCAAACACACGCCATACCTGGGGTTCCCGGCTGTCTTCTGAAATCTGTACGATAAATGGACGAATCCCTTTTAAATTTTCCGGAACTGTAGACTCAAACACCACATAGGTTCCATAAGGAAGTTCTGGACTCTTTAAATATCCTTTCTTATCTGTAAACAGCTCTGGTACCGTAATCTTTTTACCATTCTCCCAATAAGAAGCGGTTTCGTCTTTGCTGTAATCATAGGTGATAAAATCTTCCGGGGTATAATAAGAACCATTTCCCGGCTTCAAACTTCCATCTTTTACACCAGACAGCTCACTGATGAGGAATACCTTAAATCCAGCTCCTTCTACCAGTTCTGTTTCTGTCTGCTCCCCGTCTTCTGAGATCTTGATAAGCTGAAAGGCCTGTTTCTTTACAGTTTCCTTTACAGTTACTTCCCGGTGTACAATCTGTACCTCCTGTCCTTCATACGAAACCTCTACGGGATACTCTGTTTCATCTAACAGATACCCTTCTGCCGGCTCTATTTCTTTCACGAAATAATTTCCAAGATACAGGTTTTTGAAATCTACAGTTCCTTCACTGGAAATCGTACCCTGCGCTACAAGTTCCCCTTTTTTATGGACAATCCCATCTTTCTTATTGGGGTGTTCAATATCTTCTGCAGCATATAATCCGTATTTTGCCCCTACTAAGGTTGCGTCACCCTGGGAAATAAATCCCTGGGAATCCTGATCAATCTTACTTACATGAACTTCTCCCCGTACTTCCTCATTTTTAAAATCATGAGAAAAAGTATATGTGTAGGTGCTGTCGTCTTTATATTCATAGAAGAAACGATACACCTCATCTGTCATATAATACTTATCCGGTGCCTGGATTTCTTTTACGCTGTAATGGAAATTCAAAGGAATATCCGCATGGAACACAGCCATTCCTTCCCTGTCGGAAACAGCACGTTCCACCAGGCTTCCCTTTTCTACAAGAACCTTTCCGTCTGCCGCTGTCAGGTCTTCTTCTGCATACAATCCAAACGTCGCACCCTCCAGGGTAACGTCATCATGTTTCGATTTTTTCACTACATTTACGGAAATCTCCGGTCTTGCATTGGTAAAAGTGGTTTCCCCCTGGGATAACTCTACATTCTGTCCTGCATAGGACAAGGTTACAAACTGGGTACGTTCCTGTTCTGTTTTTCCAATCACCAGATTTTCCGGTGCTTTCTGTTCTACAACCTTATATTTTCCAAGATACAATTCTTTGGAAACAGCACTTCCATCTTCCCCGGTTGTCAGACTTTCTACCAGATCCCCTGCTTTATGCACCTTCGTCACTTTATCCTGGCTGTAAATATCCTCTGCCGCATAAATGTTATATTCTGCCCCTGCAAAGTCCGCATTTCCATATACAAAAGTCAGGTTCCCCTCTTCTCCGGTTACTCCAGTCAGAACCTCACCTTTTTTACGGATTGTGATTTTTCCTTTCTGTTCCTCATTCGTCACTGCAACAGAAGTTGTTTTTTCCTGTTTCCAGCTTCACATTAAAAGACTCTGTATTCAGCTTATATCCTTCTGGAACAGAAATTTCTTTTAAATATACCGTATCCTGGGTTTTCGGAAGCTCCACCTCAGAAGTACCGTTGCTGTCTGTGGCCGGCATCTGCACAAGAAGATTTTTACATGCACTGTCTGAATAAATACCAAAAACAGCGCCGGACAGATTTACTTTACTGTTCTTATCTTTTTTTGTTACCTTTACCCTTGCCAGGTCCAGCCACTTCACCGTAAATTCCACAGAAGCACTTTCTTCTTCAAAAAATGCCCCATACCCAATGTCCTGGGAACCAGAACCCGTAGACAATACTAAGGTCTTCCACTGGGTTCCCATTTGTCCTTTCAGCTTACCGCTGTTCCATGTACCCGTTACAGTTTTGGGAGCGCTGAAATAGAATGTGGTATTCCCATTGATCTTTACGGTTCCTGTCTGTTTTGTACTTCCACTGTGATAAGTCACATTCTCTGGCATTTTTAAAGTAATATAGTTTCTATGGTCACCTTTTAAAGTAAACTCCCCGGTACGCTGTTCCTTTCCACTTTCATAAGCCTTTGCTTCCTTTGGGGACAACGTGATTGCTGCTGTCGGAGGTGCTTCCAGGCTGTAAATATGCTGGATATATCCCCACACACCGCTTGCCTTAATATCTTCAAAGGTACAGCCATAAAAACCGTCCATGCCACAATAAGAATAAGCGGCAGCTAAATGCGTAAAAATATACTTTGTCTTCCAGTCAAAAGAGGGCATATACTCCCCGGTAATGTCCCCAGGACCGCCATATCCATAATAAAGGACTTTCTGCAATTCCGGGTTGCTTTCAAATTCATTTGCTACATAATCCGAGGTCGGCGGGGAAGCCTTCATAGACTCCAGACAATATGCTACATGGCCATTTACAGTGAAATAGGAAGTAGAATAGTTCCCCACGTTAGAAGGGTATGGGATTTTTTCTCCCTGTACCAGATGTACATTGCTTCCTTTTTGCTGCTCCATTGCTGCCGGAACAACCGATAAGAACATTCCCTTATCCTCTTTTGGTGTCAGATCAATCAACTCTGCCCCTGCATCTGGCATTTCCGGTTCTTCCGTCAGTACCTCCGGTATCTCCGGGTCAGGGTCCGCCTCACCGTCCTCACCGGAGTCATCTTCGGTATGCTGGCTTACTTCTCCCTGGGGTTCCTGTGTGCTGTTTTCCCTTGCTTCTACCACAATTCTTCTCATAATCTGATAGGAAGGGCTTCCGCTTAACGGATCAACACAATAAAATGCCTGGTAAGAACCTGGGGTATTGAAATCAAAAGAATTGCCGGAGTCCCCTTCTGCTTTCAGAAACGTTACCTTTACTTTTTCATCATTTTTCTGAAAACCCCTGTAATCTGTTTCCAGGTCAAAGGGCTCTCCTGCTTTTATGGTAAGGTCCTCTGCATACACCAGTTCTTCTTCTGTCAGTTGCTCCTTTATCTCTTCCAACTCCGGTAATGTTTCCGAAGCAGCCTCCTCCTGTTTTACTTCCTGTATCTGTGCATGTTCCTCAGACTGTTCAGAAGCCAGTGCGGTGATCCCTGTATTGAGTAACGTAGAACAACTAAGAAGAAGTGCCAGCGTCCCAGCCAGCAGCCTTTTCTTTTTTCCTTTCATCATAGCTTTGCTCCTTTTCATTTTTTCGTCAAAAAAAGCAGGCCACACAAGCCTGCTTTCCATTTTCTATCTTCTTTTTTCTATCATTTGTATACGGTCTGTCCCGTATCCAATGCACCTGTCAATCCCCTTTCTATTCCCTGCTCCCTGCATGGAACACTGCCAAAACAAGCTGCAGAACCAGCAGAAACAAACATATTACCAGTTTCCCTGTCAGATACAGCAGTTTCCCCACTGCAATGAAAATCCCTTTTACAACTTCCCATACACTTCTTCCTACTGCCATATCTTTTTCCTCCTTATTCTTCAAATGCCCCATAAAATTCCGCAAACCGTAAATCTTTTTCCATACAGGCTTCTTCCTTTTCCCTGTCCTCTGCTATCGCTCCACCGTCAGAAAGTTCTCCCTGAACTGCCTTTTCCAGCACACCTAGCTTCTCAAAGGCTTCTTCCTGTGCCATTGAAACCGCTTCTTTTACGATTTTACAAAATTGTTCTTTCTGGTTCTCCAGAAGGGTATTTAATAGTTTCATCTGCTGTACTTCTTCTTCCTGCTGTAGATACTTGGCAAAATAAACGATTGCTTCTGCTATAAAGTCGTCTTTTGTCTTGAAAATATCTTTGTTATACTCCTTCAGATACCGATAAGCCTGATGATGTACCGGTCTGCTTTTATACAGCCGCAGTGAAGTTGTATATACTTTTTCCGTATCCATAAGTTTTCACTTCCTATCATGCTGTCCGCATTTTCCTCTGTTTTGCCCGGATAATACTTTTCACTGCTTCTTCACAGCCCCTTGCATTGGCATGTATATCTGTTACAAACTGTACATCTTTTCCCTCATTGGCTCCAAAATGCTCCACAATGGAAGAACCGCCGCCCATAAACACCATTTTGGTCAGATCCAGATTATAATGGTTTGCCTGTATGATACCATAAATTTCCTCTGCGTAGGACTTCAAACAGTTTTTTATGACGTCCTGATACTGCTTCGGGCAGTCATAGCTTCCTGTCCTCATAAATGCTTCTGTAATATATGCCGGTACCCCTGCCCCTGTTTTGGCAATGGCTTCCTCATTGACTTTTCCGATACAGTACAAAGCTGCCTTATCTGAAATCGAATACTTCCCGTCCGGCATTCCGTCAACAAACTCTACCAGGTCGGTAGTTCCTCCACCAATATCTACTAAAAGGCAATAACCGGGAACCGCTTCTAAAAGCGTATGGATCACCACATGCCCCTGCATAAAAACAAACACATTTTCCAACGACACATGATAATGTACCCCTTCATAACGGAAATGCAGTTCCTTTGTCTTTAACAGATATTTCTTGAAACTTTCTTTCTGCTGCTGAAATCTTCTGGGCGGCAGGGCAGCTCCCATTTTTACGGAAGCGTCTGTCAATCCCCGGAAACGCATTTCCTGCGCCAGTGCTGCAAGGGTAAGAAGATAATAATTTTCATTCTCTGTCTTATCCACACACTCTTTCCGGCACTTTCCCTCCCACATAATAAAAACTGGTTCTGGTATTCCAAAAATGTGCTCCAGGCTGTCCGGCCTTGCCTGCAAAGGCTGGATTGCTGCTGAGAATACCGTATTTGCAGTTTTCATGTTACGGTTCCATGATCAATTCCAATAATCATTTTTAGTTCCACGTTCTTATCTCCTGAAAGTATAGTTGTATTTATCTTGTTCTCTTTGTTCTTGACCTGTTTCTTCTTTTCTTTGTCTATCAC
>ENA-OQII01000203-OQII01000203.1-human-gut-metagenome-genome-assembly--contig:-NODE-203-length-10553-cov-2.957990_pt1 | contig 10553 bp, 9 predicted proteins | sample MGYA00242577_ERZ504742 | MGnify/ENA primary metagenome ERZ504742 (study PRJEB26092, sample SAMD00036443) | human gut metagenome | host: Homo sapiens | study: EMG produced TPA metagenomics assembly of...
CCTATACAGTCTATCAGGGAGGAACTACTGCAGAGCGGTTTGCAGAATACCTGAAAACAAAGTTGCTGCCGACGCTTTCAGAAGCAGACATTATCGTTATGGATAATATGCGTTCCCATCATGCAAAGGCGGTGAAACAGCTACTGGACAGCTCAAAAGTAACCTATCTGTATTTACCCCCATATAGTCCGGATCTGAATCCGATTGAAAAGATGTGGTCAAAACTCAAAGCATTTTTAAGGAAAGAAAAGATACGGATGGCATCGAAATTACCATCAGCTATTTCAAAAGGATTTTTAACAATTCGTCCAAAGGACTGCATAGGGTGGTTTCATTCGTGTAATTATGTGCAATAATTTATTGGATTGCTATAGTATATAAAAAAGGTGGACAGGCAAAGTTTAATCCTTTGTATACGGAGCACTCTGAGGCCTATCTAAAAAGATTCACGAAGGAGGAAAATGGAAGGAATATATGCTTGTTCCATTGCACGGCCCAGGGCAAGGGGTGGCAAGAAACTTTTTTGGAAAAATTATTGCACCACCGGCAGGACGTTGCTGGCCTGTGCAGTCTAAAATTGACGAGCTGATTGCACAAAATAGAGTTGAGTTGACTTCGAATGGTACGCCGAGTAAAAAAAGTTATTTGGACGAGAACAATGGAAACCCTGTATCAGATTGGTGGGACGATATTGTGCCGCTGAATCCGGTTGCAAGCGAAAGGACTGATTATCCAACTCAAAAACCGGAACAGCTCCTTGAAAGAATAGTTGAGGCTGCAACGAATAGAGGAGATTTGGTTTTTGACTGTTTTATGGGAAGTGGTACAACTCAATCGGTTGCTATGAAACTTGGCAGAAGATTTATAGGTGCGGATATTAATCTCGGTGCTATTCAAACAACAACCAAGCGACTTATCAATGTCGCAAGTGAATTAGATGGCCAGTTACAAGAGGAGATAAAATACACCGGTTTTGAAGTTTATAATGTAAACAATTATGACTTTTTCCGAAATCCTATTGAAGCAAAAAATTTGATTATTGAAGCGCTTGAAGTTCAACCATTTACTCAGGGGAATGTGTGGGATGGAGAACTCGATGGTCGCATGGTTAAGATCATGCCGGTCAATCGCATAGCTACCAAAGCTGATCTTGAGGAACTTAAGGCGAATCTTCCATATAAAACATATGAAAAGAGAAAAGAAGAGAATCCACGACAGCCGGTAGAACTAATAACAATCATTTGTATGGGTCATGAGCCAGACTTGAAGGCATCTTTAGAGCAATCTTTGTCCGAATATAAAGTTGATGTGCAGATAGTAGACATCTTACGAGATAAGTCTGAACTCCAGCTCAAGCGAGAGGCGGAGGCAGAAGTCGTTCGAGAAGGAAACAAACTTGTTATTCGCTCGTTCTATCCTATGAATTTGATGCAGAAGCTCTCTTTACAGAAAGAATATGTAGAGGATTGGAAGCAGCTTGTGGAATCTATTATGATTGATTGGAACTACGATGGAGTGGTGATGCAGCCGATGGTTACAGACGTACCGGATAAGAAAGAATTTGTTGCTGGTATATATGATATTCCGGAGGATGCCGGAACAATTAAGGTCAAGATTACTGACTTGTTATCCGAGTCTTTGGAAGTGGAGGTGTAAACCATGGCCAAAAAGTCTTCAATGACATTTGTAGAGGATTTTGCGTTCTACGAGCAGTTATGGAACTATTATGCTTCTAATAGAGGTAAAATCCGCTCCAGATATAATGACTTAACAAAGAAGTTCTTAGCCTATAATGACAGAAATGAAAACCCGGATGCTTTTTTGCGTACACCACAGTTTGAAGCACTTGAAATGTATGTGTTTATTAAGGAATTTATGAACAATGCCCATATGTTTCAGATGTTTGATGATTGGAGAAATCATAGAGACAAATTTTCAGATGTCTCATATTATACAATTCACAAACGTGGACAGATAACTTTACTGGACCTTGGGGACGAACAGAACGAAGCAATTTTTAAGCAAATGAAAAAATACAGGGAATCTTATCCTAACTATATTTATGCTTTGACAATGGGACTTGGAAAGACTATCCTTATGGGAACCTGTATCTTCTATGAATTCCTTCTGGCCAACAAGTATCCGAAGGACAAAAGATTCTGTCACAATGCACTTGTGTTTGCTCCTGACAAGACGGTGTTGGAGTCTCTTCGTGAAATTATGACCTTTGATAAAACAAAGGTCGTACCACCCGAATATGCACGCGTGTTAGATGCCAATATAAAATTTCATTATTTGGATGAGAGCGGAACTACTTTACAAACAATTGATGATTCAGACTTCAATATCGTAATTTCTAATAACCAGAAAATTATTGTCAAGAAAAAGAGGAAAGAGGATAAGCCTACCGATGTTTTATTTGGAAGCGACTCCCTCCTCGCTGATGTCTACGGCGACGATGATGATAGCGATGTGTGGAATGATGCAACGCTTATGGATAACCAGCGTTTTAAAAAACTGTGTCGTTTACCTCAGTTGGGTGTGTATGTAGATGAGGCCCACCATCTTTTCGGGGCTAATCTTGAGAAGGAATTACGTTCAGGAGGAGCAAATAAGACAACGTTACGAAACACCATCAATATGCTTGCAGAAGCAACATCGATAGTGGCTTGCTATAACTATACAGGTACACCATATGTGAAGAGGCAGGTGCTGCCGGAGGTCGTCTATGCCTATGGCCTTAGGGATTCTATAAGCCATGGATTTCTTAAGGATGCAGACCCTATCGGGTTTGATAATGTTAAGAATGAAGAGTTCTTAAAGAAATCTATTACTATGTTCTGGGAAAGATATGGTGGAAAAACCTATGAGGGATTACCACCTAAGATGGCCATCTTTGCTGCAAATGTAGCGGAGGCTACAGATGTTGTAAGGCCTGCTGTAGAGAAGATTTTAGGTGAGCTAAATGTATCGCTTGATACTATCCTTGTGAATACGGGAGATACGACGGTTACAAAAAACGACGATATAAGAGACTTCAACAATTTGGATGTTCTCGGAACAGAAGGTAGCAGGAAGCAGTTTATCGTTCTTGTTGAAAAAGGACGTGAAGGTTGGAATTGCCGCTCACTATTAGGAATAGCTTTATTCCGTAGTCCTAAGTCAAAGATCTTTGTGTTACAGGCCACGATGCGCTGCCTAAGAAAACTGACAGATGAGCAGCTTAAGGCGACGGTGTTCTTGTCAAAGGAAAATCTTGATACTTTAGACGAAGAGCTGCGCAACAATTACAACATGGAGATAAAGGATTTAGGACAATCTTCAGATAAGAAAAAGAATAGCTATAAGGTGCGTGTGCTTCCACCACCAAGAAGCATCAAGATGAAGCGCATCTGGCATGAGTATTCTCTGATAGAAAAAGAGTATTCAGAGCCGATTGATTTTAAAGTTTCGGAAATTGATGATGCTAAGTATGAGTCCAAGATGTATGAAAAAGGAAGTATCAGACTTGAGCTTTCAACCAAAGAAACTGTAATTGATGATATCAAAAATCAGATGAGATATAGCAGGTTTTCATTGGGTTGGCGAAATTTCACGATATATGAACTTGTCGTGTGTTTTAATTAGTCGAATTCTTTCAGAGGCTATTGATGGATTTGACAACTTAGTTGAAGCAGTGAATAAGCATAACGAAGTATTGGATGATGTGATTATACCAAAAATCTTCAACACACTTTATGAGGTTAAATCTGAGCAGAAGAATGAGGATGTGGATGTAATATTACTAAAAGAGCCAAAAAGATTCAGGATATTATGAGTTCTCTGCCGATGAGAATTTGGTGATAGAAAAAGATTATAATAGTTTTACTCCTGAGGAAATCAAGAAAAGTTTTCATGCAGATACATATTGCTTTGATTCAAAGCCAGAGAAGGAATGTTTCTTACAGTATATTTCAAGTAAAAAGGTCAAAGAAATATACTTTACTGGTATGTTTACGGCCAATCAAGGAGATTTATTTGTTCAGTATTATGATCCAGAATCAAAACGTATTAGGCAGTATTATCCGGATTTCTTGGCTAAGATGAATGATGGTTCATATCAGCTTATTGAGGTCAAGGGTGACAATATGATTGATGATGAAGTCGTAAAGGCAAAGGCAGAGGCCGCAGAAGAGATGTCAGTCGCAAGCGGTATGAAATATGTTATGTATGCGAGCAGTGTACTCATGAAGCAAAATGTATTAGAGCATCCGCCTGTGACATATTCCGAGGAGCCGTCACCTTTGCTTATGGTAGCTGAAGATCCCGTGCCTTACGGCAAGTAATGATTTTAGAAGGTTGCTACTGAATATAGATATAAAAGAGGAGGGCGTGAACATGCCAACAACAATAGAAGTAAATAAACAAAGCGTGGAGGCACTCCTGGGAAGCGGAAAATCAAAACCGTTTGTTATTCCTGAGTACCAGCGTCCTTACGCTTGGACAGATGAACAGGTAGAAACACTCTTTGAGGATTTGTGGGATTTTACTGCTACCAGTGGCGGTACAGAAAGAGAGAGTTCCTATTTCCTCGGAAGTGTGGTTTCTTACGAAAATGAAGATGGTGAGCAGGAAATAATCGATGGACAGCAGCGTATTACGTCTTTGTTTCTGCTGCTGCGTGCGATTTATACAAAGCTTATTGCTACACCCGCATCAGAGAGAACGGCAGAGGCCAATAACTTTATTGGAAAGATTGAGCCTACAATCTGGAGAACCAATAAACTGACCGGAACGGTAGATTTCAAAAATATTCTTTTGACTTCGTGTGTTGTGAATAACGAAGGAAATGAAATCCTGCGTTCAATCTTGGAAACCGGAAAAGCAGATGAGGATGCGAAAGATAACTATTCGAAGAACTATCGCCATTTTCAAGAATTGTTTGATAAGCATTCCACTGAGAATCCATTGATGGTATATCAGTTTATCTATGCGCTCCTGAACCAGGCTATTCTGCTGCCCATCACAGCAGATACCCAGGATACTGCGTTGACAATTTTCTCAACGTTGAATGATAGAGGTCTTCCTCTATCAGACGCAGATATTTTTAAGGCAAAGATTTACAACCAGCTTGAACCGGATGATAAGAAGGCATTTATCGATCGCTGGAAAGATTTAGATGAGCAGTCTACTGATGCGAATGAAAGCATCCAGCAGCTGTTCTACTACAATATGTTTTATTATCGCGCACTGGATAAGGATACGAAGACGACTACTCCTGGTGTCAGGAAGTATTATGCGGCTAATAAGTTTGAACGCTTATATAAGCCGGAATTGCTAGACACTCTCTTTGTTATCCTGAATCTGTGGAAGGTTGTAAACAAAGGAGAGGAACTTGAAGATGAAGCCTGGTCCAAGAATATTAAAATCAGGCAGACATTGGATATTCTGACTTCATATCCGAACGAGTACTGGAAATACCCGGTTGTTATTTACTATGTTTGCTACAGGAACGAAGAAAATTTTGAAACACGATTTGCTCGGTTCTTGAATAAGCTGCTCATGGAGCTGATGACAAAGTACTTGATGATACCGACAATTAATGCTGTAAAGCCGGATATCCTGAAGCTGAATTCTGCAATTGTGACATCGGATATACCTACGTTTGAGTTTAAGAGTGTCGATTTGACACAGCTGGAGCCGTATATCCAAAATCCGAATCGTAATGCAGTGCGTATGCTTCTGAAGACGCTTGCGTATGAACATCAGGATGATCTGCTTCCGGCTAAGTGGGAGATAGAGCATATCTTTCCGCAGAAGTGGCAGACGAATTATTTTCCGGATGAGCCAGACGCAACCATCAAAGAGAAAATTGAGCATATAGGCAACAAGCTCCCATTTGAAAAGAAGCTGAACATTGTCGCTGGTAATGGATATTTTTGGCAAGAAGAAAAAAGAGTACACAGCTTCCAAAATTGTAATTACTAAGGCAATGGGAACTTCTGATGTAATGGATTGGAATCTGGAATCCATCACGAAACGTGATATTCGCGTAATCTGATGAGGTTGTCAAAAATACATGAACAGATGGAATAACGAATATTTAAACATTTCGATCAGCGAGGGTAAGATGGGGGAACCTTCTGAGGAAGAATTAGCTCAAATCGAGAAATTTAAAAAGAATGGTTGGATCTAGTGATATGAAGAAGGGAGGCATTCTATTTGGCAAAGAAAAAAGATGAGATAACCATCCGCTCAAGCGCAGCGGAGTACCTGACCTATGTTGCCTCTGTTGGTGATCAGCAGGACAGCGTAGAGATGCGCTATGAGGATGAGAATATATGGCTGACACAGAAGATGATGGCCACCTTGTACGATGTGGATGTTCGTACAATTAATGAGCATATCAAGAAGATTTATTCTGATTCAGAGCTTGAAGAAGATTCAACTGTCCGGAATTTCCGGATAGTTCAAACTGAAGGTTCGCGCCAGGTCACACGCGATACCAAACACTATAACCTTCAAATGATCATTGCCGTAGGCTTCAAGGTCAATTCCGAGCGTGCCGTACAGTTTCGTAAATGGGTAAACCAGATCGCCAAGGACTACACCATCAAAGGCTGGGTGATGGATGATGAACGGCTGAAACGAGGAACGTATCTGACAGAGAAGTATTTCGACGAGCAGTTAGAGCGTATCCGTGAGATTCGTGCCAGCGAAAGAAAGTTCTATCAGAAGATCACTGACCTGTATGCGACAGCCATTGACTATGACAAAAATTCTAGCAACGACGAGAAGATTCTATGCGACCGTTCAGAATAAAATGCATTACGCAGTTCATGGACATACAGCAGCTGAGCTGATCGTAGAAAGAGCCGATCATACAAAGGAGCATATGGGCTTAACCACCTGGGCGGATGCTCCTGACGGAAAGATTAAGAAAAGCGATGTCACGGTTGCTAAAAATTATCTGAGTCAGGATGAAATGAAGCAGCTGAATCGTATGGTGACGGCATACCTGGATTTTGCGGAAAACATGACATTACGACATATTCCGTTTACGATGCAGGACTGGGAAAAGAGGCTCAACAGCTTCATCGAAATGTTTGATTATGGTATTCTACAGGATGCAGGCAAGGTGTCTGCGGAAATTGCAAAGCTTCATGCTGAGACAGAATTTGAAAAATACCGCGTGATCCAGGACAGATTATTCATGTCCGACTTTGATAGGTATATGCTGGAGTTGGAAGAAAGCGAAAAGAAATAGGGACAATATTTCAGGTCGAGACGGTGAAATCCGGCAACTCAACCTTGTCGAGTGTATGGGCTCATCTGAGATAATCACCGGCATGTTATGAGGATATAAGTCGACCTTCACTGTCTCAACTGTCGAGACAGTGGCAGGGAGCAGCAGTGTAGACTTGCCTTGCATTATATAGGTAGGAAGGACCTTATGCTGACTTGTTCCCATAGACTTCAATGGTTAAGACCGTGATATGAATGTCAAATTTGCCACAGATTGCATCGGTTTGAAGTCATGAATGCGCGGTTTCAGAAGGTGTGGACATGTTTCCGTTTTGACAGGATATGTTTCCGCGAACGGGCACAATACCTGACATCAATCAGAAGGTATCGTACCATGTGTAGACAATCTGTTTACTAACGCAAAAGAAGGCTTAATACAACAGAAGAAAACAATTTCGTGAAACAGACGAAGAGGCTTGTCTGAAAAAAGAAGGAATGAAAAAACAGGAGAGGAAAAAAGAAACATGGCAGTAAATAAAAATGGAATCGTAGTATTAGGAGCAGTTTTTGTGGATATCAAAGGTTTTCCAGAGGACATCTACGTCCCGGACGGCAGAAACGCTGGCCATGTCGAATACATCCACGGCGGTGTGAGCCGAAACGTGGTGGAGGATATCGCAAACCTGGAACTGCGCCCGACCTTCCTTGGAATCGCGGATAATACCGCACTCGGCGAGGATGTTGTGCGCAAACTGCAGCGCCACAAAGTCAATACCGAATACATGAAAGAAATCCCGAACGGTATGGGAACATGGCTTGCTGTCTTCGATCACAACGGTGACCTGGCGGGCTCCATTTCCCAGCGCCCGAACCTGATGCCGATTCTCGATATTCTGGAAGAAAACGGAGATGAAATTATCGAAAACTGCGATTCCATTGTGGCAGAGATCGATATGGACAAAGAGATCATCAAAAAGCTGGTACAGCTCTGTGAAAAATACGATAAAAAACTGTACGGCGTTGTCAGCAACATGAACATCGCAGTCAGCAGAAGAGATCTTCTGCAGAAATTTGACTGCCTGATCTGCAACCAGCTCGAGGCAGGCGTTCTCTTCTCCGATGATTACAGCGAAAAAACACCGGCCGAGATGGAAAAAGATTCTCGCCGAGCGTCTGAAAGCGGCAAATGTTCCGGCCATGGTCGTAACAATGGGCGGCGACGGAGCGGTTTATGCGGAAGTAGACGGAGAGAGCGGCTTCTGCCCGGCGCAGAAAGTACAGGTAAAAGATACAACAGGAGCCGGTGATGCGTTCTGCGCAGGTGTTTCCGCCGGTCTGACCTATGGAAAAACGCTTGGCAAGGCAGTTGAAATCGGTACGCGTCTTGCTGCATCCGTCATCACATCGTCGGAAAATGTCTGCCCGCGCTTCCGCCCGGAAGAGTTCGGCATCGAGGCATAGAAGGGGGCAGAAATGAAGTTACTGTACGGAACCGGCAACCCGGCAAAACTCGACGCGATGCGTCACCGCCTTGCCGGTCTTGGAATTGAGCTGATCGGGCTGAAAGATCTTGGCGGTGTTAAGCAGCCAGAGATTATCGAGGATGGAAAAACGCCGCTGGAAAATGCCAGGAAAAAGGCGGAGGCGTATTTCAACGCGCTTCATATGCCGGTGTTCTCCTGTGATTCCGGTCTGTATTTTGACAACGTGGCAGAGGACGACCAGCCCGGCGTCCATGTGCGGACCGTGAACGGAAAGTATCTGTCCGATGAAGAAATGACCGCGCATTACGCCGCCCTTGCAGAAAAGTACGGCGGCCTGACGGGACGCTACAAAAACGCAGTTTCGCTGATTCTTGATGCGGACCACCGCTATGACGCGATGGACCCGTCAATGGAGAGCGCTCCTTTCCGCATGGTCAGCACACCCCATCCGATGAGCAAAAAAGGCTTTCCGCTCGACCGTCTGTCGATCGATCTGCGGACCGGAAAATATTATTACGATCTGAATGAGCAAGAAGCCGCGCTCGATCAGCTTGCCGTGGAAGACGGTTTTCTGCAGTTTTTTGAGCGGGCAATGGAGGAATACCATAAAATGGAACGATATGAACTTCGAACCATCCGCCAGGACGAAATGGAACAGGGCGTTGCCATTGAGCTGGCGTGCTTTCCGCCGAATGAGGCGTGCTCCGAAAAGAGCATGCGCGAGCGGGTGCAGTACGCGCCGGAGCTGTTTCTGGCGGCAGTAGACAAAGAAACCGGAAAAATCGCCGGAACGCTGAACGGACTTGCAACAAACGAGACAAAATTCCGTGATGCCTTTTTCGATGAAATCAGTCTGTACGACCCGAAGGGAGAAAACGTCATGCTGCTGGGTCTCAGTGTCCTGCCGGAATACCGCGGCCAGGGAATCGCCCGCGCGCTGATGGAAGAGTACAGCCGCCGGGAACAGAAAAACGGAAGAAAACAGCTCATTCTGACCTGCCTGCAGGATAAGGTGGAGATGTACAAAAAGATGAATTTCCGCGACGAGGGAATCTCCGCATCCACCTGGGGCGGCGAGGAATGGCATGATATGACGAGAAAATTAAACGATTAAGAAAATTTGCAGAGAAAATCTCTTGTGTTAAAGTTTGCTGTAAGCGTTATAATAAAGAAAATCAAGCAAAACAGGAGGAACAACCATGAGCAGAGTAAATTTTGGAGCAAAACCAAACATGTATCCACTTCCGGTTCTGATTATTGCAACATATGACAAAGATGGCAACCCGGATGCCATGAATGCTGCATGGGGTGTAGTCACAGATTTCAATGAGATCTCCATCAGCATGGGCGACCACAAGACAACAGACAACCTTGCCGCAACCGGTGCCTTCACCGTCAGCATGGCAACCGAGGATACTGTTGTTGGCTGCGATTACGTCGGCATCGAGTCCGGCAGAAAAGTTCCGGATAAATTTGCACGCGCCGGTTTCCATGCAACGAAGAGCGAATTCGTCAACGCGCCGCTGATCGACGAGCTTCCGATGGCACTGGAGTGCAAAGTGAAAAGCTTTGACAACGGCATTCTGGTCGGCGAGATCGTGAACGTCTGCGCAGACGAGAGCGTTCTGACCGACGGAAAGATCGACCCGAAAAAACTGAAACCAATCGCCTTCGACCCGGTCAACAACACCTATCTCGCCATGGGCGACAAAGTCGGCGACGCATTCGGTTCCGGAAAAGCCCTGAAATAAACACAGATGATGACATGACAGCGAATATGTAAAAATTTTATATATTCCCCTTGACAAACCGCCTCCATAGTCTTATGATATGTATAAATTATAT
>ENA-OQII01000204-OQII01000204.1-human-gut-metagenome-genome-assembly--contig:-NODE-204-length-10520-cov-2.280766_pt1 | contig 10520 bp, 9 predicted proteins | sample MGYA00242577_ERZ504742 | MGnify/ENA primary metagenome ERZ504742 (study PRJEB26092, sample SAMD00036443) | human gut metagenome | host: Homo sapiens | study: EMG produced TPA metagenomics assembly of...
TTCTACCAGCGGTACAAAAAGCGGACATGCTTTACCGATTACCGTAATCTCCGGATCCAGCCGTTTCAGATAAGATTCATGAATGCCACTTCCCACCGTACCTACAGTACCGATCACACCAACTCTTTTATTGTTTGTCTCTTCTGCTGCCACACGGGCACCTGCCTCGATCACACCGATCACCGGTATATCAAGCTTATCCTGTACTGCTTCCAGTGCAAACGCACTTGCAGTATTACAGGCGATCACGATCGCCTTGACATTCTGTTCTCTCAGAAAATGCACGATCTGACTGGAATAGCGAATGACGGTATCTTTTGATTTGCTTCCATATGGAACCCTTGCAGTATCTCCAAAATATACGATTTTTTCTGAAGGAAGATTACGCATGATCTCACGCGCAACAGTCAGCCCTCCCACACCGGAATCAAATACTCCTATCGGTGCCTCTCTGTCTATTTTTCATTGATTTCTATTCTCCATCTCTATTGATTGTCTCACTATTCTATCACCAATCAAGAGCCTGTGCAAGCCAGAAGGATATCTTTATGTCATCTTTCTGTCCTTTATTTTCCTCAGGGAACTGCGAGAAGCAGAATTTCGGGTACAATGTCCCCCACCATGCGGTAACTGCAGTCTGTTCCTGTCGTCTTTCAGCGATTTCCGCTATCTTCCCGGACATTCCCGGAATTGCTCTCATCATAAGAACACCAACAGCTGCTATGAACAGAACAAACGACAGTTTTCTTCTTAATTTTCTGTTCTTACACTTTTTATTCATCATTGTCCCTCTCTCCTGTTATATCTTATCAGTTACCATATCTGCCTTTGTTATTTTCCTATATATTTTCTTATTTTATATGGAATTTCCAGGCAGCACTTTAATATTTGGATTATGCCAATATTTTCCTGATTTATACTTCCACTTCCAGACTTCCATTTCTGATCTTCACAATCGGAAGCCGCAGGATTTTATCTTCTTTATATTTTTCATAGAAAAGCTCTCTGAGTGTCACAGCCGTAATATTTCCTCCTGACATTCTGTTTCGGATCAGTCCTGTAATATATTCTCCTGCTGATGAATTATCCTCCCCATGCCAGTTCAGGATCTCCCCTGCATCCTCCGCTTCAAACACATAAAGATCTTCCCCCACAAAATTCTCCTGTTTCAGATAATCCAGCACCATTCTCCATCTTCCGTCCTCCACCAGTGTTCTCCCCATGACCAGAACCTGCAGATGCCCCATATCAAGCAGTTTTTCCTGTGACTGATCATACATTTTTTCAATCCGGGCGAAATCAGCACCACTGATCTGCAGAACCCGGGAACCGCCATCTTCTTCCTCTTTTCCCTGCCCCGTACTCTCAGAAAGATCCGGCATCCCATAGGTAAGACAGATTCCTTCTTCTGAGGCATCCACGCCAAGTGCCATAGGATACATTCTCTTCTCCGGTTCCACAGCCGCACCACATCCGCTCATAAAAAGACTGACTGACAAAATCCCGGTCACCACACCGACTGCCCTTTTCCTCTGCTTCCTGCGGTGTCCCTTTCCTCTGATAAACATATAAAAACTGACAGATAAGAATTCCCGGAACGAAAATATACGCCAGACACCATCCAAAATAATCCAGTATTCCTTTTCCCTCTTCTTCCAGAAGCGAAATCAGGAAAACCAGTGCCGGAAGCCAGAACCTCCCCCTGCCAGGATGAGATTTCCCGATAATCTGATTTCCATAATACAGCAGACTCCCTATTGCAAAAAGCAGGCTGTAAAGCAGAAATCCCATCCACAGGATGTCAAATCTGGCCAGTACATTTCCCGGAAGATCTGCGCCTGCCAGCAGAGGCAGGACCGGATAACTTTCCGCCGCTACCCTGTCATATCCCAGAACTGCCGGAAGCAGAAGCTCCATTCCAATAAGAATCCCGCCAAGTGTCAGGATTCCTCCTGCCACCGTCTTTCCCGCACTTCCGTATTTCTCCACATTTCCCAACAGAAATGGCAGCAATGCAACCGGCGAAAAAGCACACAGAGTTCCATAAAAAGACTGACTGACATTTCTCACTGTAAGCTCCTCCCACCGGATTTCTCCCATGAGATATTCCGTTTTTGCCTGTGGCACACAAAGTATCATCATTATCATAATCCCGCCAAGAAGCAGACCACCTGATACTTCCGCCATTCTTCCTCTTCTCTGTACACCTTTGCAGGTTCCGACAGAACATACCAGAATTGCCCAGAATGCAATCCATCGGCCGGATACTCCTGTGATCAGCTTTACAGGAACCAGCCTCCTGAGAAGTGCCAGCAGATATCCTCCCGCCATCAACACATAGATCAGGAAAAAAATCCCGATCAGCCTTCCCGCAAAAGCACCTGCAGACTTTACCGGATCTTCAAATGAAGGTGTCAGCCGTATCAGCCAGATTACATAAAACCCAAGCAATATCAGCGCAAAAATCATTCCCGCCACTGCACTGATTCCGTTCATTCCACCCTTTCCGAAAACGCAGAGCATAAATGGTGCCAGTAATGCCAGTATCATCTGCCTGTACAGCTGCCTGTGGGAAATTCTGTTATTCTCTGCAAATCTCATGAACCGGACTCCTTTCTCTTCAAACGGATCTTCTGCTCCTCTCTTGCATAAAGCGGTCGTAATACCCTCTTGCGCAGCGGAACTCTCAGAACCCCTTCTCCTCTGCTGCCCTTCTGTTCTTTCTTTATAAAAGGAACCAGATAAGGAATACCAAAACTCATCAGGCCTGCCAGGTGCCCTATAACCAGATATACTCCCAGCACGATTCCGTAAATTCCCAGATAACCTCCCAGGATCAGAAACCCATACTTCACCAGCCGAAATGCTGCTGCAAACTCTTCATTTGGAACAGTCATAGAGCCAAGCGCAGTCAACGCCACGATCATCACCACGATCGGACTCACAAGATTTGCCTCTACCGCTGCCTGTCCGATCACCAGTCCGCCAACAATGCCAATAGCATTTCCCAGAGATCCCGGAACTCTCACCCCAGCCTCCCGAATCAGTTCAAAAGCCAGTTCCAGAAAAATCAGTTCCACCACACTGGAAAAGGGCACTCCTTCCCTCGCCTCCGCAAAAGACAGTATCAGTGCAGATGGCAGAATCTGTGTATGGAAACGTATCACTGCCAGGTAAAGTCCCGGCAGAACAGTCGCCATGATCACAGCCAGATATCGCAGTATTCTGAGAAAGGAAGCCATCTCGAACCTGTGATACCAGTCCTCGCTGCTCTCCATGAAACTGCTAAAATTTCCCGGAAGGATCAATGCTTCCGGAGAATTATCACACAGAATCACAACCTTACCTTTCAGGATTTCCTGCACAGCACGATCCGGACGTTCCGTTGTCTGATACTGAGGAAAAGGAGAATACCACACATCTTCTGTCAGCTGTTCAAGCATACCGCTGTCAAGGATTCCGTCAATCTGAAATTCTTCCAGCCGTTCCTTCACTTCTTCCAGAAGTCCCTCATGTACCAGGTCATCCATGTATAACACCTGCGTTAAGGTATGAGAGCGCACACCGTATTTTATATTCTTCCACCTTGAGTCTGGTATCACGAAGCCTTTTTCTTATCAGTGCACTGTTACTTTTCACACTGTCCGAAAATCCTTCCCTGGAACCCCGCAGCACCTTTTCCGATTCTGCCTCCATCACACCTGTGGATGGATAACCTTTGCTGGAGATTTTCATCGCCTTGTCATATCCATCTATGAAAAACACTGCATTCCCTGCAAGCATGGCATCTATGGACTCGTCAAGATTCTCCAGTTTCTTTACATCTGCGATCCCAAGACTGTTATGCCTGACAAATTCCTGAATATCCTCCGGCGAAATCTCCCAGAAATGATTGATCATCTTTCCAAGAGCAGAATCATCCAGCATCATGTTGGAAACCGCAACTTCTATATAGACCATAAGGCAGTCCACCTTATGTTTATCTCCCAGCCGCATGGGACGGATCAGAATATCACTGCAGTTTTCCAGCCTGCTTCGCAGATATTTCTCATTCTCCCTCAGATTTGCAGATACTTTCCGGGATTCTTCCAGCTTCTTCAATAATTTCCCACCTCGTTTCATACCGGTACATCGTTTTCGATGTACCAGACAGATCTGTTGCCAGTCGGCAATATTCATAAACCCACTTACATACATGGATGCGCAAAAAAAGAGAGGCCTCCCGCCTCTCTTAGAATTTCCCGATATTCAGATATTATACCATTCTTATCTGTGTCCCCTGGATTTCTCTTTCTCTGCACGTTCACGTTCTGCATCCTCAGCCTCAATAGAACGCATGATAGCCATTCTCTGATTCTCGATATGCTGGAAAGAAAGCTGTTTCGCGCGTTCTACGTCACGCTCTCTGATCGCCTTTGTCAGTTCCTCATGTTCCTTCACCAGAACATCTCGTGTTTCACCTTCTTTTAGATATTCCACACGATAACGATAAATCTGCTCACGCATATTGTTGAGTACCTGGATCAGCCTCTTATTATCAGAAGCCTGATAAATAACCTCATGGAATGCAACGTCAGCCTCCGCAAGCTTAACAAGATTTCCCTCTGCAATCGTATGTTCAAACTCCTTGGCAGCAAGCCAGAGTCTCCTCATTTCTTCTTCAGTCATACGGGCACATGCTTTCTCAATAGCTACATTCTCAAGAGCAATACGAACCTCCAGAACATCATTCAGATCCTTCTCTGTGATATTGGCAACCTGGGCACCACGTCTCGGGATCATCACTACCAGACCTTCCTGCTCCAGCTTACGCATTGCCTCTCTGATAGGAGTTCTGCTCACGCCAAGTCTCTCTGCCAGCGCAATCTCCATCAGTCTCTCACCAGGTTTCAGTTCGCCCTTCAGGATTGCCTGACGCAGCGTATTAAAAACCACATCCCTTAATGGAAGATATTCATTCATATTACTGAAAAATCACTTGTCATTTGTATTCCCTCCTGCTTTCGTTACTTCTGTGGCAAAAACCGTCTTCGCCAGCCGGCTCTACTCTGAGAACCTCTGCTGCCGCCTCCATCTTCTCACGATCATCAAAGATTCCGAACACTGTAGGACCACTTCCGCTCATCATCGCCTTTAACGCACCATGACTCTCCATCAGTGCTTTGATTTCGCCAATTACAGGATATTTCTCTATAATTCCCGGCTCAAAAACATTTCCCATCTTCTGTGTCATTGCCAGAAGATCTCCACGTTCTATATCTCCTATCATCCCGTCAATATCCGGATGAGAAGAAATCTTATCCAGCTGAAGGCTCTCATAGGCAGCTTTGGTGGAAACATTGATTCCGGGCTTACCGATCAGTACAAAACAGTCCGGCACCTGAGTGATCCTGGTCAGTTTCTCCCCGATCCCCTCTGCCAGGGCAGTTCCTCTCATCACACAGTACGGAACATCTGCCCCGATATTCACAGCACGATCCATCAGCTCCTTCTGGCTCAGTCCCAGTTTAAAAAGCCGGTTGATCCCCACCAGTGCAGCTGCCGCATCCGAGCTTCCGCCTGCCATACCTGCTGCCACAGGAATAAATTCTCAAGATGGATATCCACACCACCCTTAACCTGAAATTCATCCATCAGAAGCTTCGCCGCCTTATACACCAGATTTCGTTCATCATTCGGAATATAGGAATAATTGACAGACAGGGAAATCCCCGGCTTCCTCACCCTCTTCATCTCCAGAACATCATACATCTGTATCGTCTGCATGATCATCCGGACTTCATGATAGCCATCCTCTCTCTTTCTGAGAATATCCAGTCCCAGATTTATCTTCGCCAATGCACGTAAACGCATAAAATCCTCCGTTTCCAGCAATATCATTCGTATATAACTGTACTTTCGCAATTATATTTGTACTTTGTATACAATAAAACTCTTTGTGCATATTTTAAATCATTTTTTTTTAGTTTTCAATATAGGAGTTTTCATTTTTTTCGGAAATTTTTTTCATTATCATCCCTGCCTGACAAGAATTAACGACTGCCCCGGCTTTACCTCTTTTTCCGTAAGACTGTTCACACCCGAAATCTCATCCACAGTTGTATAAAATTTCTTTGCAATATCCCACAGGGTATCTCCGGCCTTTACAATATATACCGTAATTCCCGGCATACTTTCCAGTTTCTTACGATCCAGCGGCTGTTCTTCCACAGATTCAATAAGCTGCTCTTCCCACTGTCTGAACACAAGCACATTCAGTCCCACCGCCGCCTTGACTTCAATCTCATCCCCATCTGCCATTGCAGTGGAAAGCTGTTCAAGGTCAGCCTGAAGTAAATATGTGCAATCCTTCCCGATCTCTTCTGCCTCGATCAGATGAGTAAACGGAAGCATGGCATCCATAGAATAAAACGGCATTTCATCATTTCCAATAATATACAGGATCTTGAGTGCCACAATTCCTTCTGCCACAATTCCCTTATCCGTAATCCTGGTCTTATCTACTTTTACCTTACCGCTGCTGTGGCAAAGCTGCAAAACTTTTCCCTGACTCTCCTTAACTTCTATCCGGTCTGTCAGACGACACCTGGAAAAATTCCGTACCAGAAGACTTTCCAACATTTCCTTTTTCCGATGAAGAACACATTCTTTGTGTGGGCTGTATGCATCAAGAAGAAGTTCATGCTCCTCTTCCCTGTACATTTTCATATTTAATTCCAGTACCACATCCACCTGCAGGATACGTTCTTCACCATCCGGATCAGGCTTTACCTCTATCCCCTGATGAAGAAGAGACACCTCAATATGTGGAATCAGATCTTCCATACAGCCACTGCATTCCATCTCATTGGAAAAAGGCATGGTATACTCCAGCCACTGAGGTGGATTCTCCTCTTCATACCCTGTATACAGAAGAAAAACTGCAAGCTCTCCTTTCACCCGGAGTTTGTTCTCTCCCGGCCGCAGATCCAGATTCCTCGGTTCAGCCATATACCACAGAAGGTTTTCTACATTCGGTCTGTTTGACGCAAGAGTAATATCATCCTTAATGCGCAGAGTATCTTTTTTATGTACACGAAGACTCATAAGCCGGACTTTCTCCGTTTTCACAGAGACTTCCTGATCCTCTGCGGAAACCGGAAGTTCAACGACTGCCAGTTCATCTACCACTGCATAAAAAGTTACAATTGCTTTAATATTCAGTTTTCTGGAATGGATCATATGAACACTGAGATCCTCAATCTCCCATTTCAGACACAGCTTATCTCCCCCTTCGATTCCCTCCAGATTAATCATCTCATCCAGCGGAAGCTTCGCAGAAAGGCTGTAAATCCTGCCCTCTTTTTCCCCCACATAAAGCAAATCTGCATTTAATGTCCCTTTAAGAAGCGCTCTTCCTTCACTCAGCCTCACTTCCTCCATGGAAACATCCGCTTTGCTCTGCACCAGTCTCCCGATATCCGGTTTCACATCGGGCACATTATAGTCCTCGTCAAAAGTCGCCTGCGCTGCCGCTTTATTTTTGATCCGCAGCATCTGAATACTTTCTTTTTTTAATTCCAACCTGCTTCCTTCCTTTCTCTGTTTACTTTATGATAAAACCCAAAAATTCTATCGGTTTCTCTGTTTCTCTGATTTTCAGGACAATACAGGGATAAGACGGTTCACTGCCTGCATCCGCTTTCTCCGGACCTATCAGCCTTGTCTTGCAGAATACTGCGTTCTCTGATTCGGAAACCTCCTCCACCTGAATACTGTACCCTCCTGTAAGCTGCTCTCCATATCCCTTCATCAGATACCTTATATCTCCCACCTGATAGGTCATCTGAAATACTTTCTTTTTCTTCTGTTCCATCAGTTCTGAAATCTCTTCCGGAATTTCCTCCTGCTTTACGATCGTATATTCCAGAGGTGTACGTTCGCCCTCCTCAATCCTGATAAACTGACAGCCCGCCGGCAAAAGAGCCAACAGCAACACACAGAGCAGTCCTCCTGTCCTTTTGCCCATAATGTACCCCTGCTCATTCTTCGCTAAATATTCTATGCCGGATACATCCCTGTTATTACCATACTCTATGCTATATATCCGACAGTAACTGCTTTTCTGCAGGAAAGTAATCCTGTCCTGAGTGCTTTATTTAATGCCAAAAAATCATTATACTATGATTTATTTCTTGCAGGATATCTCATAATTCCTTATAATAACTTCTATACTTATATATGGGCATCAGCATTATATAATGCCCGGAAAGGAATTAACGAATGATACGATTTATCCTCGTCTGTATTGTTGTGATCGGATACCTGATCCTGTCCATCCCCATCCTGCTGGTCGAATGGATCATCGGCAGATTTTCTCCTGAAAAGAAGGATATCAGCTCCCTTAGGATCATCCAGGCAGTATTCCGATTTATCCTTAAGATCACCGGTGCAAAGATTACTGTGATCGGAGAAGAAAATGTGCCAAAGGACACACCTGTACTTTATATCGGCAACCACAGAAGCTACTTCGACATACTTCTTACTTACTCCCGCTGTCCGATCCGTACAGGCTACATTGCCAAAAAAGAGATGGAGAAAATTCCTCTTCTTTCCACATGGATGCGTTATCTCCACTGTCTCTTCCTTGACAGGAAAGACATCAAACAGGGACTCAAAACGATCCTGACCGCAGTAGACAAAGTAAAATCCGGAATTTCCATCTGTATTTTCCCGGAAGGAACCCGAAACAGAAATAAAGATGAGCTGGACATGCTTCCCTTCCATGAAGGAAGCTTCAAAATCGCTACCAAGGCCAATTGCCCGATCATCCCAATTGCGATCAGCAATTCAGCCAACATTTTCGAGGCACACTTCCCGAAGATATCTCCTGCAAAAGTTGTAGTAGAATACGGTAAGCCAATCTATCCGGATGAACTGAGCAAAGAAGATAAGAGGCATGTCGGAGAATATACGCAAAACGTAATTCGCGAAATGCTTATAAAGAACAAACCACTGACTGAAAAATAATAAGACCATCACTAGAGCGTGTCTGAAAAAGGCTTTCTGCAAGATGTGCGTCACAATTTGTGGGATATTTTGCCCGGATGAGGGCGCCGTAGTGGGCTACGGCAACTGAATTCGGGTGAAATATCCCGCAAAGTGGGGCGTGCAGATTGCGGGAATGATTTTTCAGACACGCTCTAGTCCGGCAGAGCGTAAAGACAAAAATTTACGCTCTGCCGGACTGTTATATATCAGAATTTCCATTGTATCTGGACTGATCCGGGAAATACCTTAAGTGACCTGATCATCTTATCAACTGTAAACCTCTTCTCCTCAAAATCAATCTCTCCCCACAGACTTATATTAGATGCTACCTTTTCCATCTGCTCCGGTGTCGCATGATTCTCCGCAAGCACCGATAATTTCTCCAGCTTTAACTGATGTATCTGGTCTATTTCTTCCACTCTCTGATTAATATAATCTGTCAGTGTTTCTCCGGCACCTGCCAGAGAATCCACAAGCAGAGAAATCTCCTTTTCCATTTCCTCAATCTCCCTGTAAATCTGCTTTACCTGCGGATTTTCCTTTAACTTCGTATAAGCGGCAGGAGACTGTCCTTCGCGCAGCTTACGTACCATCTCTTTATATACATAATTCTCCACATCTTCAGTATAAACCTTCCCGCACCCCGGGCAGGCTTTGTTGTTCAGACGCTTCGTACATCTCAGGTACTGTTTACCGGACTGTATTTTAATACTCATAAGTGCGTATCCGCAATTGCCACATTTCACTTTCCCTGCCAGCCATGTATTCACAGCTTTCCTATTGGCCTGAATCGTTTTATTTCTCATAAGCTTGATCCTGCAGTTCAGCCACTGCTCCGAAGACACAAGCCCCTCATGAGGTGCCACCACCAGCATATGACCCTTAAGATTCTGCAGCTTATCTGTCTGCGCATCCCGCCCCTGATAAAGATAACATCCATGAATCCCGTCAAACTGCTCCGGACTGCTTACTATATTGGTTCCATGGCTCCTGAAAAAACGGTACACATCCATATCAGCCCGCACATATACCGGATTTCTCAAAAGCTGGGCCAGCATGGAACGTATCAGTTCCTTTCCGTAGAACTGCACTCCCTTTTCCGCATAATATCTGGTGATATCCCCATAAGAAGTGTCCGGTTGTTCGTACATATCAAAAATTTCCCGCACAATTGCCGCTTCCCCGGGTTCTTCCACAAGCTTCTTTGTATGGATTCCTTCCATCAGGATCTCCTCTAGCCGATAACCATAAGGAGGCTTGCCGCCCATGCGAAAACCTTTCTGACTTCTGGAATAATATGCGTCGCTGACACGCTTCTGAATAGTCTCACGTTCCAACTGCGCAAACACAATGCAGATATTTAACATTGCCCGTCCCATAGGTGTCGAAGTATCAAATTTCTCTGTAGAAGAGACAAATTCCACCTGATACTGCTGAAACAGATTCATCATATTGGAAAAATCCAGAATAGAACGGCTGATCCGGTCCAG
>ENA-OQII01000207-OQII01000207.1-human-gut-metagenome-genome-assembly--contig:-NODE-207-length-10403-cov-2.169424_pt1 | contig 10403 bp, 13 predicted proteins | sample MGYA00242577_ERZ504742 | MGnify/ENA primary metagenome ERZ504742 (study PRJEB26092, sample SAMD00036443) | human gut metagenome | host: Homo sapiens | study: EMG produced TPA metagenomics assembly of...
TGATTGCCAGCGATACTCTGGCTATTCTGAATAAGTAATTTTATTGTTTGGTTAAATATATAAATTATAGAAGGCTGCTACGCGTGATGCATAGTAGCCTTTTTTTAGGAATATTGACTTTCTCCCTCAACATACTGCTCAAGGAACATATTTTCACCATCAAATACAGCATACGAAAAATCTTGTATCCAGTCACCAAGAATCAACATACGTGAAGTACGGCTCAGCATCAAGTCTAGCATAATGTGGCGATGACCATAAATAAAATAATTGATATCCGGATGGTCTTTAAGGTAATTTTTAGTAAACAATACCAACGGTTCCTTGTCCTCTCCCATATACTCGGGTTCCTTACCACCTTCACGCTTCAGACGGCTATGCTTGGCCCATTCCAAGCCAAGTTCTATGCTCCAACGGGGATGTATGGTAGAAAACAGTGTTCGCAAAGTGGTACTATGAAACATGGAACGCAACAATTTGAACTTGGCATCTTTATCTCCCAATCCGTCACCATGTGCCAAGAAAAACTCCTTCCCATAAATCTCACAGGTCAACGGCTGACGATGAATAGTCACCCCGCACTCTTTTTCCAAGTAATCACCACACCAGATGTCATGATTACCGATAAAGAAATGCACCTCCACTCCCAAATCGGTCAACTCGGAAATCTTCCCCAAGAAACGAGTATAGCCTTTCGGCACTACCAGTTTGAACTCGTACCAAAAGTCGAATATATCTCCCAACAGGTACACTGCTGCAGCATTATGTTTTATACTATCCAGAAAATTCACCAAACGGCGCTCCTGTGTCCGCCCGTGTGCTATGGCACGAGAACCTAAATGTGCATCGGAAAGGAAATATACGTTCTTCATAATCTTACTAAATTAAATACCTCATAAATTAAAAAATCGAGAATAGAGAATTAAAAAACAACACCTTGTCCAATAACTTAGACATATTGGCAATTCTTATTCCCCAATTTTAATTCTCAACTTTCAATTTATTAGAGGAAACCCAATTCCAATTTAGCTTCTTCACTCATCATATCTTTATCCCATTCGGGTTCAAAAACCAAGTTCACGACCGATGAAGTAACTCCTTCCACAGAGTCGACTTTCTGACGGACATCCTCCATAATAAAATCTGCAGCAGGACAATTGGGAGCAGTCAATGTCATATCTAACACTACTTCTCCATCATCTTGCAAATCAATCTTATATATCAAGCCTAAATCGTATATATTCACCGGAATCTCGGGATCATATACGGTTTTCAACATGGCTATAATCTTCTCTTCTGTTTTTAAACGGGTATCTGCATCCATATCTCTCGTTGTTTTAATTGCAAATTTAATGATTTTCTACATTCTTCCTTCATCAGCATAGCTATAAAATTTGCCATCCGTTAAAATAACATGATCTATCAGTCTTATGTTCATTACTTTTGCCGCCTTGTCAAGATGTTCCGTCAACCGATCATCCTCTGTACTAGGTCGCATACTGCCGGAAGGATGGTTGTGACAAAGTGCCATGGCAACGGCCCGTTTCAACAATGCTTCCCTCAATACACAACGGACATCCACCGCTGTAGAGGCCAGTCCTCCGGAACTTATCTTTATACGGTCAATTACTTTGGAAGCCTGGTTCAACAACAATACCCAACATTCCTCTATAGGCAAATCACACATCAACGGATAAAAATATTGATAAACATCACGGGAGCTGAGAATGACCTTACGTTCTTTTCCCTCTTCCTCCTTTCGGCGCTTTCCCAATTCGGAAGCCGCCAAAATGGTGATAGCTTTGGCAGGACCTATCCCTTTATAGTGACACAGCTCATCTACAGTCGTTTTGCCCAATTCATTCAAACTATTATGATAATCACTCAACACTTTACGCATTAACTCCACTGCAGAATCCTCCGTATTTCCCGAACCTATCAGAATAGCAAGCAATTCAGCATCCGAAAGTGTCCCCACTCCATGCAACATCATCTTTTCACGAGGACGATCTTCTTCCGCCCATTGGTTTATGGTTAGTTTTTCTGCCATCTTTCTTTATTTTCCCCACCATAAAGATACATAAAAAGTCCATCACTTTAAACACCTCTTTATGGTAAAATTCTATTTATAAAAATTCTTCTCAAATGCGGCAAATTCGTTTTTCCCCAACACACAGCGTTTCCACCAGGCCCTCAGGAAACCTGTTCCATAGCCAATCAACTGAATAAAAGAAGCAAGGATGGATAATAATCCTATTTTGAAACTTTTATTTCGCAATGTGGAATCTACACAAATGATAAGAGCAAAAAGCAGCAGCAAAGACAAACTCCAGCTACAAACCAACGAATATAACAACAGGAATACAATTCCTATAGTAAAAAGTGCCGGTAACAAATGTACAACTTTCAATGATTTAGGATACTTTTTATACAGATTGATACGGGCAATACCCGAATTGTGCACTTGCTTGAAAAACTTCTTCAAATCGGTACGACGCTTGTGCCACACCCATGCTTCAGGGAACAACCGACAAGCATATCCCCCTTGAAAGATACGGATACTGAAATCAATATCTTCTCCAAAACGCATCTTAGAAAATCCTCCCAACGCTTTATATACCTCAGCCCGTACCCCCATATTAAAACTACGGGGATAGAATTTATCCATTTTTTCTTCCCTCCACGGATACCTCCGGTAGTAAAAAACGAAGTCATGGCATAATTTATCGCTTTCTGTATATTGGTAAACGAATCATGAGCACGGTCAGGACCACCAAAAGCATCCGCCTTCTGCTGTTGAAGCTCTGACTCGACAGCCGCCAAATACCCTTCAGGCAAAATACAATCAGAATCCAATATGATAAGATATTCTCCATGCCCCCGTTCCGCTCCATAATTGCGGGTCTGCCCGGGACCGGAATTGGATTTGAAATAATAACATATATCCAACCGGTCAGCGTAATTATCTACCACTTCCTTGCACGGAACAGATGAACCATCCTCCACTACCAGGACTTCAAAATTCTTATTTGTCTGCCTTGTAAGACTGTTCAATAACTCATCCACCTCTTCAGGACGATTATAAACCGGTATAATAAAAGAATATCTCATTGCTTTATTTTGATTTTATCCATCACAGAGAAGTACAAAGAAACATAAAAAAGGCGGAGCTTGCAACAAGTTCCGCCTTTTTATATGCATATATAAATAGATTATGCCTTCACACGGCCTACATATGAACCGTCACGAGTATCGATTTCAATCGTTTCACCTTCATTGATGAATAAAGGAACACGCACAATAGCACCCGATTCCACTGTAGCAGGTTTCAACGTATTGGTAGCCGTATCCCCCTTCAGGCCCGGTTCAGTATAAGTTATCTTCATCTGCACTTTTACCGGAACATCAGCAAATAATACTGTTTCTGTAGAAGCATCAGAAACCACATCCACCACCATTCCTTCCAGCAGGAAGTCTACTCCGTTAATCAAGTCATGAGCAATAGGAATCTGGTCGAATGTTTCCTGATTCATAAAAATATAGTCTGTCACCTTCCACTATACAAATATTGGTGCGGGCGACGTTCCACACGTACATCTTCCAATTTTTCTACCGATGTTGAAACGACGTTCCAAAACGTAACCATTAACCACATCTTCAATTTAGTACGCATGAATGTGTTACCTTTTCCCGGTTTTACATGCAGGAAGTCAATACAGAAATACAATTTACCGTCCATACGGATAGCTGTTCCGATTTTAATGTCTTGAGCATTAATCATACTTTTCTTTGTCTTATATTTGATTATTATTTCAGATTATATTCACTTACAGCTGTGATTTCGAGTGCAAAAGTAATGTAAATCAAGAAAAAACGCAAAAAGAAATCACTAAAAATGAGTTATCTCTTTGTTTATTTCAAAAAAGTCACTAATTTTGCAGCCCGTTACTCATGGTGAATAATAACATAAAATAAGTATATACAATGAAAAGAACGTTCCAACCCTCTAACAGAAAGAGAAAAAACAAACACGGATTCCGTGAAAGAATGGCAACTGCTAACGGTCGTCGCGTATTGGCCAGCCGTCGTGCAAAAGGCCGTAAGAAATTAACTGTATCTGATGAATACAACGGAAAATAATTCATCTGACCGGAAAAAACAAAAGGAGTGAAGTCGCAGAGACTTTGCTCCTTTTATTTTTTCTGACTAAACCAAACAGCCATGAAAAAGTAACTTAAATGACCAAATAAGTCAACTGAAACAACTAGGTAAGTTGACTTGCTTGTCCCATACAGTCGGCTTACTGAAAACAGTCTATTTATTTCTCCTTTCTCTCGCCCACTCCATCACATTAGCCGGAGCGCGTTCCGCCAGATATTCCTTTTTCATAAAATCCATATAGGGTGCTACGTGGTCAAAGAATTGATAATATCCCTTACACAAGTAATTCAATCCTGGTTCACCGTCTTTACTTAACATGAAACGATTCTTCGGACATTCCCCATGACAGGCAAACTCATAAGAACAGTTCAAGCACTGCTGTGGCAGACTATTGTGCTTCATCGCACCAAAAGTTTCCTGTTCTTTACTATACATCATCTCCACCAAAGTCTTCTGATAAATATTTCCCAATTTATACTCAGGAAAGACAAAATGATCGCAAGCATACACATCACCGTTGAATTCCATCACAGCTGCATGTCCACAATATTTAGCTAATGAACAAATTCCTGGCTGCTGTCCCACCCAATTGGCCAACGTAGAATCAAACAACTGAATATAGTAATTACCCACATCATTCAGCACCCATTCGTCGAAAATGGTACAAAGGAAATTCCCCCACTGCTCAGGAGTAATGGAGAAAGAAGCCAGTTCACCGTCTTTTTGCTTTAATGAAGAAAGCCGAAGACCGTCTGCACGGTTAGACAGTCGCTCGACAATGGGAGTAAACTGTATATAATGGCAATCAAGCTCGTCACGAAAGAAACGATAGAAGTCTAACGGATAATCTGCATTATAGTCATTGACCACTGCCATGGCATTCCATTCCACTCCATGCTTTTTCAACAGGTTAATCCCTTTCATTACCTTATAGAAAGAAGGTTGCCCCATCTTATTCTTCCGGTATTCATCGTGAAATTCCTGAGGACCGTCTATAGAAATGCCTACCAAAAAATTATTCTCACGGAAGAATTCACACCATTCATCTGTCAGCAATGTGCCATTTGTCTGAATGCAATTATCAATGGTTCTACCACCTGCATATTTTTTCTGAAGTTCCAAGGCTTTCTTATAAAAAACTAAAGGACGCATCAAAGTTTCTCCCCCATGCCAGGTAAACAAAACTTGCGGCATGGTTTGCGACTGAATATATTCTTTAATAAATTTCTCCAGTAATTCATCGCTCATCACATGACGCGGCTGTTCCTCATATAACTTGGATTTTTCCAAATAGTAACAATAATCACAGGCCAGATTACAAACCGCACCTACAGGTTTGGTCATTATATATAGCGGCTTTGCAAAAGGAGTTATGGTTGCTTCTTTCTATTTGTTTTTTCATTTTAATTCCTAGTATAAAGAATACAAAGATAAAGCTATTTTTCAATATTCGTTCTTACAGTAACAGGTTTATGCTACCCTCTACCTCCTCCAAAAGGACATTCTTCTTGCCACCCAATCTGTTTCAAATATAAGAGTTCCACCTTGCTTCAAACTCTTGAAACAAAATGAAACTCTGACCCTCTATTTAAAATATCACTTGAAAACGTGTCTGAAACGCACTTAATGACTGATTTTCAAATCCCACTCTATCCGTTATCTTAGTATAAGAGTACCGGAATCTCCATATCATATACTTATTGATATAATAATTGACAGTAAAAGAGACATCGTTCAAACGCCCGCCATAAATATGGGACCGGGTATCCGACATATCAGTATAGTTATATCCGAATACGCATTCCAACGAACCAGAGTCCGGAGTGGCAATACCACAATCCGTATGTGAATATCTATAATTACCACCTATCAGCAAACCTCTCAGTATTCCATACATACCACTCGCTTTATAATTCTTAAAATCCTTTTTCCGATTCACTTGAAGATAATAATATTGTGCTTCCAATGCCACAGGACCATATCCTGCTATCATCTCCGGTGTAAATTTTATCAGGTTCTTTGCATCCGGAATCAAGGCATTCACAGCTCTGACTTTTGCAATACGCGTCGGGAAATTAGCCCCCAAGTCAAAGCTAGTATGGTCAAGTGTCGGTTCACTATTGTATCTAGGTGTTTCGTAAGCACCGGAAATACCCAACTGAAACAATCTCCCTGTATCATGTAAAGGACGATAGACCAAGCGGCTCATAGCACCATAACCCATTTTACCCAATTCATTGGATTTCTTCTTAAGAGCCTCGCTCTCCACATGAACACTAGCTGTACCGAAAAATCATTTTTGTCATACACAAACATAGCTCCCATCAGCCGGCTGTTGAAAAAAGCCTCATTACTTGCCGGCTCCTCCATGGTTACTTTCATAGACGAACTAGTAGAACTTTGAAGCCCGAACTGATGTACAAAATTCCCTACACGTAATAACGCATGTGAGGAAAATTGTCTTTCTACAAATATGTCTTTTAAACTGACCTTTCCATACGCATAGCCTATATCCACTTTCGCTTTATATTTTCCATAGGTTGCTTTTACACCTATCCGGGCATCAGGAATCGCTACACCATCTACAAAGTTTTTATTATCTGAATGAAACAAGCCTCCATCCATTAAGATTCGTCCCGTAGGACGTATTTGCAAGACTGATTGTTCCTGTGCATTTACCTGTACGGAGAGCAATATCAGGAGAAAGACTCCTAATGATACAAGATTTTTCATAATATACAGTTTTAATGGTAACCATCTAAGTGCCTTGTCAATCGGTCTCTGATTTTTGTCATACTGAGGGCAGTGAAGAATCTGTAAGGCCACACAATGAAAGCAATCAACCAGATTCTTCCTCCCATCAGCACCCGGTCAATAGTCATGCTTTTAGGATTAGCAAAAACGCTTGTCCGGTTCATCTAAGAAAAACATTACATTAAATAGTTACGGCTTATGGTTAAGTTATAGGGGATTATTTTTTGGAAACAGACTGAACGAGTCCTGCTTTTTGCAGCTTGGAAAACTCATCTTTCGCCTTATTAAGCTGTTTCACAAAAGCATCGTTGGCATGGAGACGGGCAACAACAGCACTAGCCACAATTCGGGCAGCATCCACATCACTTTGGAAATGATACCCACAAATAACACGACTCTGTCCCATTTCAAATCCTCTTTTCAGAATCTCATTCTGCCTGTCAGGATTGACTTCTGCCAAAACAAGGGCAGTAGCCCATCCTATGGCTGTATGTCCCGAAGGATAGGAACCATTCGTTGAAAGTTCTTCCTGCTGTTCGGGATTACAAGTCATTTCATTGAAAAAACTAAAAGGACGTACACGCATATAATACTCTTTAGCATGACGGGTAGCCAAATCTCCGGCATCCTCTCTCATATTAATAATGAGCCTATACAGTTCTGGTGTTTTATCCCTCGTTATTTCAATACCAAAAGCCTCCGAAAAGGCAAAGGGAACGCCATCACCATTTACACGGGCATCACTGGCAGCTTGTTCACCCCGAGGAGTATCCCTTTGCAATTTCCCCCAGTCGTAACGGGCTTTGTCATACAAGAACAAAATACTTCCGGCTTCAGGAGGAGGAGGCAGCAACTCCAGACTATTGGCAACCTCAGATTCTTCCAAATAATAAAGTTCGGGATTGGTTCTTCTATCCTTTATTTTTTTCTCTTGTGCAAAGATGTTTAATGAAACGGCACAAAACACTAGAAGTAAGGCAAACTTTGTTTTCATGATAAAAGTTTAGTTTAAACGGTTAATTAATAAAATTCAATTGGTTTTTCGAAAAACATTTTAATCATCTACGGAACATACGACAGACAATCAGAGTGTCCGCATCTGACGGAAACAAAAGTAGTGTTTGAAATTATCCCGAAAATACCTTTTTAATCCCGTTTCTTCCTTTTATATGACCAAAACATCCTAGAAGAGAAAAGGAGAGAAAAAGGAGAGCCGGAAGTGTTTCAGCACTTCCGGCAAAAAAGCCATTCCTTATAATAAAACAGATACACGAAACCGGCTCTACGAAATACAGTAAATTGAGATAACTCTAAAGATGAACTTATTTTCTTCTTGAACTGATACGGTCATAAAGCAGATTGATGACTTTACAATCAAACTCCCCCTCAGGATAAAGTTGTTCTATTTCTTTCCTTACATTATACTTATGTCTTGTTACCGTTGCCTGATCTACATCCAGCACTCTTGAAATAATAGTAGCATCAATATCTTCTATCATCAGAAGTATCGTTATAAAATATCTTTCTTTTCCCCTTCGTTTCATAAAGGATAATTTACCCAATTCAGGATATTTGTCAGCAAAATCCAAACACACCTGTTTCAGTTCCTGACGCATCTTATCCTCTCCCTCTGTTTTTCTGTATCCCAAGGCATCAAACAGGGTCTTGACTTTTTTGGCAACCTCATGAACATCCATTTCCAGTTCCTCCCCATTCATCCCGACATCATCCGGATTTATCCTTTTTTTATCCATCAGTGCTTTCCGAGTTTCTCTTTTCCGTCTTTTCAAAAGGAAAAGAGCAAGAAAAGCCGATAGCAGCACTGCTATTGACAGGATGATATACAGCGCATAGGACATCTCTTCTTTTTCTATCAAGATAGGAAGCAAGCCTGATTTACCATCAAAAAGGAATAATCCTGACTTACATCCCAAAACCGCTTTCCGTCCATTGACGGCAATACAAGGCTTGCTAAAAGCCAAATCGCAGAATAATGGTTCTGGAACACCGGCATCATCCAATCCCTTAAAACTCATGCCATAATAATAGAGTATGAAAAAGCCCTCATTAGGATTCTTTTCAAGAGCTCCCGATATTGATTTCACATGTTTCACTGGCAGCAAGGTCGCATTTTCCTCATTAACGATTCCCAACGAGGTATTCAAGTATTTATTCTACCATTCACTATCACACCATAAACACTCTCATACCCTGATAAATCACGTATCTGCCAGAAAGATTCCTGCGGCCTGTTTAAAGGCCTTCCATACAATCCTTTGTTCAAGGTCGTTACATAAATACTGTCCTCATTCTCACAAATTCCGGTAAATATAAGCGTCGATAGTATCTTTCTCCCCCTTATCTGACACGACCGGAATAGAAGTTACAATATGGTCCTGCTGTTCATCTATAATACCTAAATATTCCCTAGTACCCACATAAAGACAATGTTCCGCGGTGGAATAATAAAGAGAAGTGATATTATTCTGCTCTTTCGTGTTACTGAACTGCAAAAGACACTCCGCTCTATTGCTTTTAATCTTATAAAGTTTCTTACGCGTAGCAAGAAAGAAAGTATTAGGACTGGTTTCCAAAAATTTTATAATATCATTACCCACAATATCCAAACCTTCAATCTTTCCTAAAGACTTTGATTTGAATTCCGGATGATTATAGACGAACTTATACAGATGTAAACGAAGATCATCGGTAATAAAGAAAATGGAGTCTCCCGTCCTTTTATCACTAACCGCCAATACATTATTGTCTAAATCTGCCGAGTTCTGCCGCAAGGCAAAAGAAAGCATAGCCTCTTTACATGCCAGATGCAGAAAGTCTTTCCCCATAAAGCCTATCTGTCTGGCGATAGTACTGACTCCATTCGGCAAATCATATTTTAAAGTGTAACCGTCTTTAACATAAAGTATAGAATTAGCACTGATAAACCATTCATCCTTGTCGGGGCCTTGAGCATACAAGTAGCACCGTCCTTTGTGTACAAACGTCTTTTTTCCATCGGGAGCTATCTTGAAAACCGAATTTTCCAACAAAGCATATACCGTATCATTATAAACACTGACATTGGTAACCAGAGAATCTATAACAGGTCGTTTAAAATCCGTTTCAAGATTACGGACAACGAACAACCCCTGTTCACTAGCCACATATAGTCTTTTTTCCTTTATCACGACCTTGTTCACCCCACAGTTTTTACTACATTTCCCTAGTTGAATGGGAGTAAGTTCATGAGATGTGGAACCATCTTTCAAATTCAATCTAAACAGTCCATTACTAGTCCCCACATACAAACACTGTTTATCATCATCCAAAGTCATACTATATACCGAATAATTCATCCTCTTATTTTTTATGTAGTAAGTCTGGGTCTGCTGAGAGGATTTAGCCAGCAGCTTCAAACCAGCATCTCTTGTTCCCACAAACAGAGAATCTTCACTATATTCCAATATATCATATATACGCCGGTTGCT
>ENA-OQII01000208-OQII01000208.1-human-gut-metagenome-genome-assembly--contig:-NODE-208-length-10403-cov-1.932075_pt1 | contig 10403 bp, 10 predicted proteins | sample MGYA00242577_ERZ504742 | MGnify/ENA primary metagenome ERZ504742 (study PRJEB26092, sample SAMD00036443) | human gut metagenome | host: Homo sapiens | study: EMG produced TPA metagenomics assembly of...
GGGCAGTTGAGCAGGGTCCGTCCCGCGCCGCCAAACGCCAGCAGATAGTTATAGAGCAGCTCGTCGCCGCCGTTGCCCGCGCAGATGTTCTCGCGCGTCACGCCATGCCAAGCAGCCAGTTCGTCGCGCAGGTCGTTCGACATGGGATCGGGATAGCGGTTGAGCGGCGTAGCAGCCAGGGCGGCGTCGACCGCCTCGCGCACGCCAGCCGGCACGGGATAGGTGTTCTCGTTGGCCGAAAGGTTAATGCGTGTAAGGCGTAAAAGTTGGGATCGTAGGGCTCAATGCCGGCCAAGTAAGGTTGGACGAGCTCCTTCATACGCGGCGTGAGTTCGGCCATGTTAGGCCTCCTCGCCGGTCGCACCAACGCCATCCGCGCCCGCAGCCGCCAGGTCAACGCCCTCGGCAACCGTCGCCACAGCGTCACCCGGCCAGGCAACCTTGGTCAGGTCGGCCGCGGCCAGCGACTCGGCACTCACGGCCATCCTCGCCCTGCTCCAACACGCGACGGCGCAGTGCGGCAGAAAGCGCGTGTGCCCACAGGCCCTCGGCCTCGGCCAGACGCTGCGTAGCGGGAGCGTCGGAGAGCAGGCCCTCGGGCGTATAGCAAATGACACTCGAGCGCTTGACGAACTCTTCGACCGAAAGCGGGTTGGAGAACATGGCCGTGCCGCCGGTCGGCAGCGTGTGGTTGGGACCGGCAACGTAATCGCCGAGCGGCTCGGAGCTCCAAGCGCCCACAAAGATGGCGCCGGCGTTGCGAATGCCGCCGAGCAGGCCCATCGCGTCCTTGCAGTGCAGCTCAAGGTGCTCGGGCGCCACGGTGTTCACAGCCTCGACGGCGGCAGCCATGTCGGCGGCCACCACGATGGTGCCTTCGTTATCGAGCGAGGCGCGTGTGATCTCGGCACGCGGCGACTGCGCTACCAGAATGTCGATGCCCGCCTCGACCTCGCGCGCAAACTGCTCGTCGCAGGTCACCAGATAGCAGGCTGCCAGCGGGTCGTGCTCGGCCTGAGCCATCAGATCGGCCGCGACCACCATGGGCTTGGCTGTGGCATCGGCCAGCACGCAGACCTCGGAGGGGCCAGCGACCATGTCGATTCCCACGTCGCCCGAGACAATCTGCTTGGCCGCGGCGACAAAGGCGTTGCCCGGGCCGGTGATCTTGTCGACGCACGGAATGGTCTCGGTACCGTACGCCAGCGCGGCCACGGCCTGAGCGCCGCCCACCATATAGATTTCGTCCACGCCGCCGAGCTTTGCCGCGGCAAGCGTGTAAGGGCTGATCAGGCCGTCCTTTTGCGGCGGGGTCACCATGACCACGCGCTTGACGCCGGCAACCTTGGCGGGAATGGCATTCATGAGCACCGTGGAGGGGTACTGCGCGCGACCGCCCGGCACATAGATGCCAGCCGCCGCGAGCGGGGTCACCTTAACGCCGAGCATCGTGCCGTCCGCACGAGTGGTAAACCAGCTCTGCTCGACCTCGCGCTGGTGGAACTCACGAATCTGGCGCGCGGCCTTCTCGAGCGCGACGACAAAGGCCGGATCAAGACCTTCGAGCGCGGCATCGATCTGCTCTTGCGGCAGGCGGAAGCTCTGCAGCTCGACACCGTCAAAACGCTGGCAGTAATCGCGCACCGCGGCATCGCCGTTGGCGCGCACATTGGCCACGATATCGCGGACGGCGTCGACGATGTTTTTGCGGCAGCACGCCCTTGCGGTTGAGCTGGTTGGTAACGAGGCGCTCACCGGGAGCAAGCTTGATGGTCTTCATATCGGTATCCCCTATCGGTCGAGGTTGTGTTCGAAAAACGAGAGACCGGGCGGCGGCGCCAATCGGCCCGCAGCCCGTACGTTGGGGCGCCCGTGCGCGCTCGCGCTATTGTGCCGAGCCCGCGACGGGCTCAAAATGCTTGTCCTTAACGGCCGCGGCCAGGCGATCTGCCAGATTACGCACGCGCGGATCCAAGCGAGCGGCGCCCGGGTTGACAAAGAAGCGGGCCGTGCAGTCCATGATGCGGCCGGTGATGACCAGGTCGTTGTCGCGCAGCGTGGCGCCCGTGGCGGTGATGTCCACGATACGGTCGGTCATACCGACAAGTCGGGGCCCAGCTCGATGTTACCGTGCAGACGAAACGATGTCGGCGTTCACGCCGCGCTCGGCATACCAGGCACTCGCGATGCGCGGGTACTTGGTGGCCACGCGAAGCGACCCGCGACGGGCATAGTTGCGCTCGGCCTGACCGGCGCGCCATGCGGGCTCTGCCTCGATAAAGGTGCACAGGCCATAGCCCAGATCGACCAGCTGCAGCAGGTTGAGGTCGGCCTCGATAAGCGAATCCCAACCGCAGATGCCGCAATCGGCACCGCCGCAGCCCACAAAGGCGGGCGCATCGCTGGGGCGCACGATGACAAACTCGATATCGCCGACCGCGCCCTCGCCGGCACGCGCGTCGCGACCTCGCACGATCAGGTGACGACCGGGGTCGCGCAGTTCAGAGACGTCTAAGCCCGCTGCCTCGAGCACGTCGAGCGTATCGGCCTTAAGCGAGCCCTTGGGCACGGCAATGCGCAGCGGGCCCTCGGCGCCACGGCCCACGGCGTGATCGCCGTCGGAAGCGGCGTCCTCGGCCGAGGTGTGCGCTGCCTCCAGACGATCGAGCGAAAAGGCAAAGCCCGCCGCCGGCACCTCGATGCCGTCACCAAATGCGCCGGTAAAGATGGAGTCGTAGCGTCCGCCCGAGCCAACGGGATCGGGCAAGCCGCCGGCATAGGCCTTAAAGACCAGGCCCGTGTAGTAATCGAAAGAGTTCATGATAGAGAAGTCGAACGACAGCACCTGGGCGTCCTCGGGTGCCAGGCCCTTGACCAGGGCACGCAGCTCGCGCGTCAGCGGCGCGACGATACCGGCGGCCTCCAGCAGCGCGTCCACACGGTCGAGCACCTCGGCACCGCCGTGCAGACGCGGCAGCTCGCTAATGGCGGCCTTGACGGCATCGGACTCGACGCTTGCCGCCACGCGGGCATCGAGGCCCACAAAGTCGTTGGCATGCACGCAGCGCAGGGCCTCGGCAGCCAGTTCACGATCCTCGCATACCGCGAGCAATTCCTTAAAAGGACGCACACTGCCTGCGATAATGCGCGCATCGGGCAGCGCCAGCTTGCGCGCGGCCTCGGCCACGAGCGAGACGATCTCGACATCGCCCGCGGTATCGCCCGCACCGATGAGCTCAAAGCCCAGCTGTGTAAACTGACGCGAGCCACCGGCATTGCGCTGGCACTCACGAACCACCGGCGCCTCGTAGCGAAGGCGTAGGGGCAGGTCGGCCGCGCGCATGCGAGTCGAAACCAGGCGAACGATCGGCAGCGTGTTGTCGGGACGGACCACCAGCAGGCGACCGTCGTCATCAAAGAGCTTAAACGGCGTATCCGCAATGCGGCCGCCTTCCTCGAGCGAACCCTTGTCCTCGAGCAGCGGTGTCTCGACCGGAAGGTAATGATGCTCCCTGAAGCAGCCCTTCACCGTACATGCGATCTCCTCGCGCGCCTGAGCCTCCTCGGGCAATATGTCCCGGAATCCCCACGGTGTGGCCGTCATCTGGTGAGCCTCCTCATGCTGTGTTTCATATAGAGCAGAAGACCGGCATAGCTCCGCCGGTCTTCTGGGTACTTTAGCATACTAGAGTGTTTGCGGGGAGAATCGTCCTCCTCGGCTCATAGCGTATTCATTTGGAAACATAGGGGAAAGCATGTCCCGCCCGCCAGCCAAAAACTGGGATGCGGTTTCCGGTTGAGGTCCTCAGCGGAAAGTGTGTCCCATTCTGAGCGCCTGTTCTGGGACATGCTTTCCGGGGACTGCGGACAAAAAGTTGGACCATCAGGTCCGGTTTGGAGTCCGCATGACATACAGTAGAGCCGTAGTGGAGAGGGCCGGGGAGCTACGCCGCTCCGGGCTCTCGTGCAGGGAGATAGCCCGGGTAGCTCGACGGGCCGAGCAAGAGCGCCGTCGCGCGCTGGACGAGGGCCGGGGCCGCGGGCGGAACCGTCGGGAGGGCGGTCGCGAAGATGGATCTGCCGAAGGTCGTCGGGGACGGTCCGGTGTACCCCCGACATCGACCCGGACGACAAGGACGCCCTGATAGAGCGCCTCGTCCTGGAGAACGCCGTCCTCAGGGCGTGAACGACGTTTTAAAAGCGCGAGCCTCGACGGGATGTCGAACAGGGAGAAGACCCTGGTGATAGACCGCCTGAGGCCGTGCGGGAAGTGGTCCTTGAGAGAACTCACGAGTTCCTTGGGGATATCAAAGAGCTCCTATGAGTACCAGCGCCGCGCGATCGCGAGGCCCGACCGGCTCGCGCCCCTGCGCGCGCTCGTGCGCAGGATCTTCACCGAGGACGGTGAGGGGGCGCGGGGGTACCGCTTCGTGACGGCGCGCCTGCGCGAGCTCGACGAGCCCGTGCGCGCCTCGGAGAAGGTCGTCCTCCGCATCATGCGCGAGGAGGGCCTGGTCCCCAGGTGGATGAGGAGGAAGAGGAGGGCCTACAGCTCCTACGCGGGCGAGCCGACGCCGGCCCCGCCGAACCTCGTGCGCCGCGACTTCCGCTCGGCCCTGCCGAACTTCCTGTGGCTCACCGACATCACCGAGTTCAGGCTGCCCTCCGGCAGGAAGGTCTACCTGTCGGCCATCAGGGACTGCTTCGACTCCTCGGTCGTGGCGTGGAGGGCCGGCGAGAGACCGGACGCCGCGCTCGCCAACTCGACGCTCGAGGACGCCTGCGCCCGGCTGGCGCCCGGCGAGCGCCCCGTCATCCACTCCGACCGCGGCGGCCACTACCGCTGGCCCGGCTGGATCTCGATCTGCGAGGACAACGACCTCACCAGGAGCATGTCCGCCAAGGGCTGCAGCCCGGACAACGCGGCGATGGAGGGCTTCTTCGGCCTGCTCAAGAGGGAGTTCTGGCACGGCAGGGACTGGACGGGCTGGGCCCCCGCCCGCTTCATCGAGGAGCTCGGTGGCTGGATCGGCCGCTACAATACGGAGAGGCGCAGCGATGCGCTCGGCGGCCGCACGCCGGCCGAGTTCCGCGCCGCGCTGGGAAGGGCCGCGTAGCGGTCCAAGAAATCGTCCGCAGTCCCACGCCAACTCGGCGCCCTGTCCCACTTAGGCGCCAATCGCACGACGATACTCTGCCATTACCTGCGCATCGGCAGCTGCGGGGTCGGCAAAATAGCGCCAGTCATAGGTCTCGGCCGAAACAACTCCGCGATAGCCGCGCGCCACCAGCCTATCCAGGTCGGCGCGCATATCGCGGTCGCCGTCACCCCAGGCAAGATGCGTCGTGCCATCTGCCGCAACATCGACAAAATGCACGTGGGCGACATCATCGCCAAGCAGATCGAAATAATCGTCGATGGTATCCCCTGCCACCGCCATAGCGCCCAAATCCAGACACGCCTTAAGTGCCGGATGATCAACTGCCTCGATCATGCGCTTCGTATCGGCCGCCGAGTTCACGATCATCGACTCAACCGGCTGTAGGGCCTCGAGCACCAGTCGCACACCGCACTCTCCCGCATGCTCGGCAATCGCACGCAGCATCGAGGCGCTGCGACCCCACGCGTCCTCGATCGGCTCGTTCAAAAATGCCCAGCCGCTCGAGACCATGACCTGCTCGGCTCCAAGTTCCGCCGCGATATCTACAACGTTCTTAAAGTACGCGAGCGTGCGGGCACGCGCCTCATTCCCGCGCGCCGCGATATTCCACGGCTTGGGGTTGTTCTGTTCGGGACAAAGTCCCACAATCCGAACCCCATACCGCTGCGACAGCTCCCGTACCCGCTCGAGCGAATCGTATCCATGGCAATCGACATACAGATGCATCGCCCCGGTCCAAAGCTCGCAACACGTGTAGCCCGAAGCCGACGCCGAAGAAAAGAACTCCTCAAGATCAAAGTAGCGATGGCTGATATTCATAACGGCAAGCTGGGGGTAGCCCATAATTACTCTCCAACCCAAACGGGGCCCCGTTCCATATAGGAGCGAGGCCCAATTACACAAACGTTATTTGCTCTTAGTAGTCGAACTGGTGATAGTAACGACGGTAGTTGAGGTTGTGCTTGGTGACCGTCTCGTAGTAAGCGGCAAGGCGATCGGTGATCAGCGAGGAGAGGATCCACGGGGACACGATGACGCGGAACTCGTCGTCAAGGCCGGGGATCGCGAACTCGGCGGTGTCGATGATGTTGATGTCGGTGTCGCCGGTCACGCCGCGGTTGAGGAACGCGCGAACGCGCTCGTCGAGCTTGCGGTTCTCGTCCTCGCCCATGAACAGGAACACGGGGACGCCCGGCTCCACGAGCTCGAGGGTGCCGTGGAAGAAGTCGGCCGAGGTGATGTAGCGGGTGCGCTTCCACTGCATCTCCTCCAGGATGCACATCGAGAACAGGATGGTCTCGCCCCACAGGGCGCCGGAGCCGATGAACATGGTGTAGGGGGCCAGGGCGTACTTCTTGGCGAGCTCCTCGGCGCGCGGCTCGAAGCGCTTGCGGATATCGAGCATGTCCTTCCAGATGTCCTTGGTCTGCTCGATAAACAGATCGAACTTGGGGAAGCAGCCGCGGCGGTTGAGCAGGCGCAGGCCGAAGCAGTCGGCGAGGTAGTAGCCCATCTCGCAGCCACCGTTACCATGATCGGAAGCCATCTTGACGCAATTCTCGGCGCCGACAGCCTGGCCGATGGGGCCCTCGGGCTTGGTCATGGCGTAGACACGAATGCCCTTTTCCTTCATCTTCTTGACGGCCTCGAGGACCTCGGGGGTGGTGCCGGACTCGGAGGCGGTGAGCACGACAGACTTCTCGGTCATGCGCTTGTGGCCCATGGCGTTCCACTCGGCGGCGTGGATCAGGTAGACCTCGAGGTCGCGGTCGCCGAACTTGTTCATGAGGTACTCGAGCTGCATGAGCTCGTCCCAGGTGCCGCCGACGCCCATCAGGAACACGGCGTCGTAGCCCTCGTCGGCGACCTTGTCGGCGAGCTCAATCATCTTCTTGCCGGTCTCGTAGACGTTCTTGCCGTCCTCGAGGTAGCCCTCCTGGCTAAAGTGCATGATCTCGATCTTCTCGGTTTCCTTCATGGCTTTTCCTTTCTGTCCTGCACGCGAATCTATACATCGCGTTTCTTTTCGATACCAATTATCGACATACACCTAAGGTGTTTTTAATACCACTTTTCAATTTGCTCCAATCCTCGGTGAACGGTCGAAATTCTCTGGTGAGTGGTATTAAATTAGAATTTGATGTATAGCTAACGCCCCTGGCGTCTCCCTTGTGTGACAAAGAACAGCGTTCCTACCAGCGCAATAATGGTCGATGCCCCAAACAATACCGTCTGGACGCCCAAAGCCTCCGCCAAAAACGGAGCCGCCAGCAGCGGCACCACGCCGGCGCTCATCAGGCCAAAACGCACAAAGCCGGTAATGCGCCCCAGGTATTTGATGTCGGCGCGCTCCTGAATCAAGATCATCTGCAGCGGCTCCAGGAACCCCCAGGCCAGACCGTTAATCGCCTGACCGACAATCGCGACCCCCAGCATATCGGTGCCCACGTACACCATGGACCCAATGCCCACGGCCATGAGCGCGCCGAGCAGCAATCGCAGGTTGACATGGCGGGCAGAAAGCTTGGTCAGGATGAACGCGCCCACCGAGGAAGTGAGGCCCACGACCGAGGACAGCCAGCCCAGCCAGACGATATCCACGTTGAGCACATCGCGGTAGAACAACGACTCCAGCGAATCGAACGCGCCGAACGCAAAGAAACCCAAAAAGCCCGAGATAAAGATGAGGCGCAGGTCGTGGTCGCGAAACGTAAGTCGCGCGCCCTCGGCCATGCCGCCCAGAATACCGCCCTTCGGCTTCCCCCCTTTTGCGGGAGCAACACACTCGTGACAGCCCAAGGAGAGCATGGCCGCCATGCCCATCATGCCAGCCATGAGCAGGTAAACAGACTGCGTGGCAAAACAACTCACGATGGCGCCGCCGAGCAGCGGGCCGGCGGTATAGGCGATATTGCTATAGAAGACCATGAGGCCGTTCACGCGGGTACGGCCCTCGGTGGTCGACTCCAGGTATCCCGGAAACGCATGCGTGCAGGTGTTGATAAAGCCGCCCGCAAGCCCCAAGACGCACGCAGCAAACACAAGCCCGGGGACAGACAACGGCGCCAACCCCACGCCAAGCGATAGCACCGCCGTAATCACGCACGTCACAAACGACGTCCGGCGCGGACCAAAACGGTCGATGACCGAGCCCGACACCATATTGCCCGCCGACGTCATAAGATTGCGTACGAGCGTAATGGCAGCAACCAAAAACGCCGTGCCAGCCAGATCATACGTCGCCGCGCCGATAAGCCCTAAAAAGTACACCGCGTTGTTGGCGCACCACTGCAGGGACTCAATAAGAATCAGCTTGACCTCTGCCGGCGTCAGGCGCATTGCTTCGCGATCCTTCGCGAACATACGAACTCCTTCTATACAAAAAGGGGATGGAGGGCATAGGCCTGCTCCATCCCCTTTCCAGGTTGCAACGAAAATCTATACAGCCGGGCCCTTACGCCAGCACGCCGAAGAACGCGCCGACGATGCCCACGACCATGGTGGCCACGATCAGCGCCATGGGGTTGATCTTCTTGGACAGCAGCCAGTAGTACAGCCAGAAGGCGATCATGCCGAGCATGCCGGGCATGATGCCGTCCAGGATGTCCTGGAGGGTCTGGGCGTCCTCGCCCGAGCCGATGGCCACCGGGATGCTGGCCCAGAACATGTCCTTGCACATGGCGCCCACGACCATGACGCCCACGATGCCCACGCAGGTCATGATCTTCTGCATGAGGCCGGTCCTCTGGGCCTCGTCCAGGAAGCCCACGCCCAGCTCGTAGCCCTTGACGGCGCCCCAGATGCGCAGCGCGAAGCCGGGGACGTTGTAGATGAGCAGGAAGGCGATGGGGCCGAAGGGGTTGCCGGCCTGGCACAGGCTGATGCCCACCGCGGCAGCGACCACGCGCAGCGTCGACAGGAAGATGGAGTCGCCGATGCCGGACAGCGGGCCCATGAGGGCGGCCTTGACGTCGTTGACGCTCTCGGGCTCGATCTCGCCGCGGGCGACCTTCTCCTCCATGGCCATCGCGATGCCGCCGACGAACGGGGCGAACTGGACGGTGATGTTGAAGAACGCGCAGTGGCGGTGCAGGGCCTCGGCATAGTCGTCGGGGCGGCCGGCGTAGATCTTCTTGAGCATGTTGGCGACCATCAGGCAGAAGGCGATGTTCATCTGCTTGTAGTAGGTCCAGGAGAACTCCATGCCCAGGGCGCCGGTGTTGACGGCGCTCTTGACGAGGTCGGAGCGCGTGGTCTTGTTCTCGGGACTAGAAGTCATCGTCCTCATCCCCTTCCGCGGAGAGCTGGGGCTGGGCTCCGCCCAGGCCGAGCAGGTCGAACTTGTCGATGCCGATGATGATGGCGATCAGGGCGACGCCCAGGACGGGCACGTTGGCGTAGGAGCACAGCAGGAAGCCCAGGAAGTAGAAGGGCACGAGCTGCTTGGTGAGCACCAGGCGGCCGAGCATGGCAAAGCCCATGGCCGGCAGGATGTTGGCGGCAACGCCAAAGCCGTCGATGATGAAGGGCGGGATGAAGTCGAGCAAGCCCTGGATGGCGTCGGAACCCAGATAGAAGGCGCCGCCGCACAGCAAGAAGTACTCAACGCAGCCCCAAATTCCAATTCCCCAATGGACGGCATAGATGCCTTTGAGGTTTCCCTTGAGGGCGAACTTGTCTGCCATATCGACAAACACAGGGAACAAGGCGTTGGTAATGTTGCCGATCGTCAACGAAAGGACGGCGATGGGCATGGCGAGCGCGATGGCCGTCTCGGTACCCTGGCCGAGCTGAATGGCAAACGCGCAGGCGAGCACGCCGCCGACGGTTTCGTTAGGCGGCACGTAGGCGCCGATGGAGATCGAGCCCATGAACAGCAGCTCCAGACTCGCACCGATCGCGAGGCCGGACTGCAGGTCCCCCAGCACCAGACCCACGAGCGGGCACAGGACGATGGGGCGGAACGCATAGAGCGTACCGAGCTGGAAGTCGAACTTACCAAATGCGGCGATAAGTCCGATGAGGATTGCTTGGGTAAGCATACATCCCCCTTTCCTAATAGGACACTACGAAGAGCTCAGACTCTTCGAATTCAAACGCCTAGAGCACGCTGGCGCAGTCAACCTTGGGGTCATCGGCCAGGGGTCGAATCTCGACCTCAACGCCACGATCCAGCATCTCGCGCACATCGGCTTCCTCGGCTGCGGTCAGGAAGATCTGACGAGAGACCTGACGAGCATC
>ENA-OQII01000210-OQII01000210.1-human-gut-metagenome-genome-assembly--contig:-NODE-210-length-10383-cov-1.866322_pt1 | contig 10383 bp, 12 predicted proteins | sample MGYA00242577_ERZ504742 | MGnify/ENA primary metagenome ERZ504742 (study PRJEB26092, sample SAMD00036443) | human gut metagenome | host: Homo sapiens | study: EMG produced TPA metagenomics assembly of...
GGGGGCTTTCCATCACCAAAGCCATCTTCCTAGCAGCACAGCTTCCGCTTTGGCGTACAAAGCACCGTAGGCAAGGGCACCACCTTCTGGTTCGTCATGAGTGACCTGCCCTATGTGGACGACTTTGAGGGCAAGTGAACGCCCCCTGTAACACAGAAAAAGCACCGGCAGTTTTCCAACTCTTCCAATCGGGAAACTGCCGGTGCTTTATTATGTTCCGCTCTCTGCTGTATGGTAGATGCCAAAGGTGTTGTCCGGGGCGGGCATCTCCACCCGGGAGGCGCGGTCGTTCACCGCCCACATCATAGCGCCCATGGCGCCCAGCACCACCAGAATGATGAGCCATTTCACTGCATTGGGTAATTTTTTCATTCCGTTATCCTTTCCGTAGTCTCCATGCGGCACTTCTGCCGGGCAGCGCGCAGCAGCGCAGCGGCTTCAGCAGCTGAAAGCGCCTGCACCCACCCGGGGCGCTCCCCTGCGCCTGCGCCGGTGCTGCCTGCCTCAGCAAAGCCGGCCAGCGCCGTGTCGGTGCGGTCGTTCCAGCCGGCAAAACCCTCCGGCGCAATGTGCGCCCCAAGGCGGCAGTCCAGCACCGCCGTCTTGCCGGTAGGACGCCACGGTCTGCCCAGATACACGCTGCCCGCCGGGCAGTCCGAGACAAAATCGCAGTCCCAGAACACAAAGCCCAGCCCCTGTGCCGCACCGGAGGGTGCGGTGACCCAGCTGTGCGCAAGGCCGTTGTCCACCGTGCGCAGGGTGCAGTGCTCAAACAGGGCGTCTGCCCCGCCAAAGATAAAATCAATGTCTCCGGCAATTTCGCAGGCGTGGTAATACTGCGCGCTTGCCCGGCGGGGTGCCAGCCCGCGCGGGCCCAGAAAACCGTCCTTCTCCCGCTCTTTCTCCGGCAGAGGGGCGCAGAACAAAGTATCCTGATTGCCCAGCAGCCGCACGCGGTCAAACGCCGCCCGGGCGCTGTCCACATAGGCTGCGACCGCCTGCCCGGCCTTTGCGCCGGGGCCTGCGTCGTTCTCGATGGTCATATCCTCCACCCGCAGCTTTTCGCCGCTGAAAAAGGCGGTATAGCTGCGGAAGGTGTGGGTGGGACGCCCGTCCGGGTGCGGCAGCTTGCCGCCATCGTTCCATACCAGCCGGGTGGCATCCATGCCCGCGCCCGCAAGGGTGATATCCTTTTTCTCACAAACCAGCTTTTCCCGGTAAATGCCCGGCGCGATGCGGATGACCGCAGGGCAGTCGTAGGGCACCGCCAGCACCGCCTCGGAAATGGTGGTAAACTGTCCGCTGCCGTCGGGTGCAACATTGATGGTAAGCATAAGCCGCCTCCTGCGCCCGGCACTGCCGGGCAAAAAAAATATGCTTCCAGTATACCCCTCCTTCCCGCAAATTGCAACGGAAGCCTTTCGTTATGCCACAAACTTTCCCGCCAGCACAAAAGCCTTCACCCCTTGGGGACAGATTTTCCCCGACCGGGGGAAGCCTTTAAGCGGAGAATTGCTCATGATATGCAACGCCTGTTATCCGCTCTTTTCCAGCCGGAGCACGGCGGCGGTGATATCATCCGGGCGGCCGGTCTTTTGCGCGCGGATGCGGGCGGTCTGTACCAGCGTCTCCGCCAGCTTTTCCGGTGCGTCTCCTGCCGCCGCCGAAAGCTCCACCTGTTTTGCCACCCAGCCCGCGCCATCCACCAGTAAGCCGTCCGATACCAGCACTGCGTAATCCCCGGCGGTCAGGTGCACCACCCGGCTCTGTCCGTTCACCCCGCCCAGCACCCCCATGGGCAAAGTGGCTTCGCCCACAGCCCGCACCCGCCCGCCGTGCACCAGAAACCCCGGGGCGGCTCCGGCCTTGAACAGCCGCGCCGTGCCGGTGTATAAGTCCACGCTGATGAGATCCAGCGTTGCGCCGCTCTCGTCCTCGCTTTTCAGCGCCAGCGCCACGTTCACCAGCCGCGCCGCCAGCTCGGCGGTAAAGCCCGCCTTGAGCAGCCGGGCGGTCAGCTCTGCCGCCAGATTGCCATCCACCGCCGCCGGGCGTCCGGTGCCCATACCGTCACATAAAATCATCTGCGCCGCCGTAGGGCTGCAAAATTGCTGCACTGCATCGCCGGAAACCTCGCCCCGGGCGGCAGCGCTTGCCGCACCGAACACCGCCCGCAGCGCCGGTCTTTCGCTGAACAGCAGGGTGGTCATGCCCTTGCAGGAGAGCACCTGCGGCACCTCCAGCGTGCGGCGGCAGATATGCCCCACCTCCCCCGCCAGCGCTGCCAGCTCCTGCGGGGTGAACCGGGTGCGCGGCAGGGTGACGGCGGCATGGGTGCGGCCAAGGTCGTCCAGCGTGACGGCGCACTCCTGCGGCGGCGCACCCAGCCCGGTGAAGAACTCCGCCACCCGGCTGGATTTATAGGGCTCCGGGTCGCCGGGGCGTCCCAGCTGCTCGCTGAGCACCCCAAGTGCTTCGGCTACGGCGCTGTACTGCTCGGTCAGGGCGGTGCGCATGGCTTCGGAATGGATGCGCGCTTCCTTGCGGCTGCGGTACAGCGCAAAGCTGCGCCCCGCCGCCGCGCACAGCGCCGCCGGATGGATGCAGCGGGACAATTCCCCGGGCAACTGCGCGGTCTCCACGCTGCCATTCTGTTCCAGCAGCGGACGCAGCGCTTCCATGCCCGCCATGGTGGCAGTATATTCCTGCTTCCAGCAGGTCTCCCGCCGCCCGCAGTTAAAACAAAGAGTATCATGTACATTGTCTATGACCCAGCGGAAACCCTCCCGCCGCCGGGGCAGCCCCTCGTAGACCGCGTTCACCGTCTCCGCCAATGAGGAAAGGCTCTGTGCCACGGCTTCCAGCCGGGTGGAGGCCGCCGCACTGCGGGCGGGCGCGGGAGCGTTTTCCCCGCTCTGCGGGGTGTCTGCTGCCGGGGCAAGCCAGCCGCCGGGCAGCAGACAGACCACCGCCATACCGCCGCAGGCGCTGAACAGCAGCCCAAAGGCGTTTCCGGGCGGCTGCACGCAGAGCACCCCGGATACGCAGCCGCCCGCGTAGGCGGCAAGGGTCTCCACCCGCCGTCCGGGTGCCAGCACCGCCGCCGCTGCCGTGGCACAGCCAAGCCCCGCTGCCGCCGGGGCAAGGGCGGGGTCTGCGGCGCAAAGAGCTGCCCCCAGCACCGCGCTGCCGCTCAGGGCGGCAAACTTCTGTGCCCGGCAGCACAGCGCCAGCTCTGCGGCGGCACACGCCAGCACCCCGGGCGAAAACCACCCCCACCGCACACTGCCCAGCGCCGCCGCCACAGCTGCGCCCACCAGCAGCGTGCCCATGCCCGGGCGCTCCGGGGCAAATCTACGCAGCCCAAAGCCGATGCCCGCCGCAAGCAGGGCGTCTGCCGCACTGTACAATAAAAGGTCTGCCCCGCCGCTGCTGCCCAGCGCAAAGCACAGCGCCATGCCGGTCAATGTGCCGCAGCCCGCCAGCGCGGCGGGTACAAACTTTTGCGGCAGCAGCCAGCGGGCTGCCACGGCAGCGCCCAGCGCACACAGCTGACACAGGCTGCGCAGCGAGAGCGCACCCAGCCCGTGGAGCAGCAGCCCCAGCGCCGCCCCTGCCGCGCAGGGCGCAAAACAATCCTCTGCCAGCCCAAGGGTCAGCCCCAGCCCAAAGGGCATCAGCGCCCCGTACAGCACTGCCCAGCCGCCTGCAAAGCCGATGCCCACCGCTGCCAGCCGCCGCGCCGCCGGGCGCAGCATCGCCCGTGCCGCTAAGGGCGAAGGCTGCAAGCACCGCCCGTCCGAAGATAAAACACCCATCCGCTCTGTCATAAAAATCCCCCGCTTTCCGGCGGGGATTTTTGTTCTGTTCCCCGCACTGTCTGCATATACTGTAACGCGGGGCAGCGGCGCTTTTTGGCGCGGTGCATAGAACCGCCCCAAACCCGCCCAAAGACGCAAAAAAGCCCTGCGGCCGTCATTTTGCCGCAGGGCTTTGGGGGTATTTTCAACTGTTCAGCAGAAATAGCGGATCTCGCCAAAAAAGGCTGTCCATTTTTCGATCACTTCCCCGCTGCGCGCTTCAATAACTGCCATAATGTTGCGCAGCACCCGGGGCGGGATCTGAGAGTTATTATTGCACAGGTAGCAGCCACCCGCCTTGGTGATCCAGATCTTGGTGGCGTTGCTGTTGGGTGCCCCCTGTGCAACGTGCACATGGATTGGCTCCAGCGGTTCGTTCTCATTGGCCCAGAAGTAGACCCAGTAGGAGCCAACCTTAAAAACCTGCGGCATTTTCCACGCCTCCTTCTTGGGAGAACTGCAAGATCAGATGCGCGGTGGACTCCACGATTTTCTGATACCGCGCGATCTCCTCCGGCGTGAAACCGTGCACCTCCTGCCAGTCATAGCCCGGCAGCCAGCACACTGCTGAGTGGAAACAATCTTCTGCATCCGGTTTTTCAAGGTACACCTTCACCCGGCCATCGGGCTTCATCTCGGAATGCACGATTTCGGTATCGTCGTCCAATGTCATAAACGGGTACATCATAGGTTCCACCTCCCAGATCACTGTACTTATATCACTTAACCGTTCAGCTTTGCAATGGCATCCTGCACGCGCTGCAGGGTCTTTTCGCGGCCCATCATGCAGGCAAGGTCGGTGCCGCCGCCGGGGGTGCGCTGCTTGCCGGAAAGGGCAATGCCCAGCGGGTAAAGCAGCCAGCCGTTCTTCTTGCCCAGCTCTTCGGCCTTGGCCTTGCAGGCGTTGAACACGGTGTCGCGGTCAGAGAAGTCCAGGCTCTCGTCGCTCAACAGGGGCAGCAGGGCTTCCAGTGCCTCCCGGGCGGTCTCCGGGGTGGTCTTCTGCTTCTTGTTGGCGTACAGGCTCACATCGTAGTCGGGCATTGCGTCAAAGAAGTCCAGCTGCTCGGGGATCTCGCCCAGCACCTCACAGCGGGGCTGCAGGTTGGCGCAGAGCAGCTTCTTGTCGATGGGGGTGTGCACGGCCTGATCGATCCAGGGCTCGGCCTTCTTCTGGAACTCCTCAGGGCTCAGGCGGCGGATATACTCCGCGTTGATGGCCCGCAGCTTGAGGGGGTCGAAGATGGCAGGGGACTTGGAGATGCCGTCCGGGCTCCAGATCTTGATGAGCTCTTCCAGGCTGAAGATCTCCTGCTCGGCGTACTCGCCCTTGGGGCTCCAGCCCAGCAGGCAGATGTAGTTCATCACGGCCTCGCTCAGGTAGCCCTTGGCCACCAGATCCTGATAGCTGGCATCGCCGTTGCGCTTGGACAGCTTGTTCTGCGCGTCCTTCATCACGGGCGGGCAGTGGATATAGGTGGGGATCTCCCAGCCAAAGGCCTGATACAGCAGGTTATACTTGGGGGTGGAGGACAGGTACTCGCTGCCGCGGATGACATGGGTAATGCCCATCAGGTGGTCGTCCACAACGTTGGCAAAGTTGTAGGTGGGCATTCCGTCGGTCTTGATGAGGATCTGGTCGTCCATCTCGCTGTTGTTCACCTCGATGTGGCCGTACACCACATCGTCAAAGCCGGTCACGCCCTCGCGGGGGATCTTCTGGCGGATGACGTAAGGCTCGCCTGCGGCAAGGCGCTTTTCCACTTCCTCCTTGGGCAGCTCTCGGCAGCAGCCGTCGTAGTGGGTCATCTCACCGGCAGCGCGCTGCTCGGCGTGCAGAGCCTCCAGCCGCTCCTCGGTGCAGAAGCAGTAATAGGCTTTGCCCTCTGCCACCAGCTGCTCGGCATACTGCTTGAACATGCCCATGCGCTCGCTCTGCACATAGGGGCCCACGGGGCCGCCGATATCCGGGCCCTCGTCCCACAGAAGGCCGGTCTCCCGCAGGGTGTTGTAGATGACATCCACAGCGCCCTCCACATAGCGGCCCTGATCGGTATCCTCAATGCGCAGGATGAAGGTGCCATCCTCGTGCTTGGCCATCAGGTAGGTGTACAGCGCGGTGCGCAGGTTGCCAACGTGCATGTAGCCAGTGGGCGAGGGGGCAAAACGGGTGCGGACTTTATTGCTCGGCATAAAAAAAACGCTCCTTTATATTTACAGGCAAAAAAATTGCGGATAGCTACCTTTTAGTTTAATCGCTGTGCGCTGTTTTGTCAACGAATCGGCCGCAGATTTGGCAGAATGGGCGTTTGGAAGCAAAAGAAAAATCTTTTTGTCGAAACCGCGCGCAATCATTGACGAATGATTGGAAATTTTGTATACTGAGTGGGAGAGATGGCACAATTTTCCTTTGAAGGCTCTGAAGGAGAGATCAGGGCCGGGAGAAAATTGGAAAATGGCTGTCTGAGGTGTAAATGACAAAGGAGAAGAAAAACTAATGAAGAGTACGGAATCGTCCGCGGCGTTGACGGCCTGGGCCGTATCGTCCTGCCCAAGGAGCTGCGCACCAGCATGAAGCTGGACAACGATGCCAAGCTGGAGATCTTTGTGGAGGGCGATGAGATCATCCTCAAAAAATACCGCCCCACCGGCAGCTGCGATTTCTGCGGCGAGGTGGACGATAATGCCATCCAGTATGCAGGCTACTGCATCTGCACCTCCTGCCGCAAGAAGATCGGCAGCATGAAAAAATAAAGCGGAGAAGGAGGGCAGCCCATGAGCCAGATGATCGACTTTACCCTGCCGTCCTGCCAGCCGGGGCGGACGCTCCACGCGTTCCGCTGTGTGCCGGAGGGAGAGGTGCGGGCGGTGCTGCAGCTCTCCCACGGGATGGTGGAGTTCATCGACCGCTATAAGCCGCTGGCCGAGAACCTGGCCGCCCGGGGCATCCTTGTCACCGGCAACGACCACCTGGGCCACGGCGGGTCCATCCGCACCAAAGAGGATTACGGCTACTTCGGCGAACCCGACGGCAACCGCGCCCTGCTGGAGGACTTGCACGCCGTGACGACCCTGACAAAGCAGCTGTATCCCGGCGTGCCCTATTTCCTGCTGGGCCACAGCATGGGCTCGTTCTACGCGCGGCAGTACCTCTGTGAGTGGGGCGATGAGCTGGACGGTGCCATCATCATGGGCACCGGCTACCAGCCCAAAGCGCTGGTGCAGCTGGCCAGGACCATCTGCCGGGTGCTGGCCGTGTTCCATGGCTGGCACTACCGCAGCAACCTTGTGGCCAACCTTTCCTTTATGGGCTACAATAAGGGGCTGGAGGGCCGCACCACCCACGACTGGCTCAACCGCGACCAGGCCGAGGTGGACAAGTATCTGGCGGAGGAGCGCTGCACCTTTACCTTTACGCTGAACGCCTATTATAGTATGTTCAGCGGCATCCTGCGCCTGCACGACCCGGCTTTTCTGGCACGGATGCCCAAGGAGCTGCCGCTGCTCTTCCTCTCCGGCGATGCCGACCCGGTGGGCGAGCAGGGCAAGGGCGTGCGCCGCGCCATCCAGAGCCTGAAGGACGCCGGTGTGCAGAACATTGAAAGCATCTTCTACCCCGGTGCCCGCCACGAGCTGCTGGTGGAGACCAACAAGCTGGAGGTTTTCGGGGACATCGCCGCATGGCTGGACAAACAGCTGGCAAAACAGTAAAACGAGCAAAGGGCTGCTGCACAAAACGTGCAGCAGCCCTTTTATTTTTATTCCACATTCCGTTTATAGCGCAGCGGGGTCTGCACCTCGGCGCGGATCTTACCAAGATAGGTGCGGGTCTGCTCTGCGCCCTGCAAAATAGACTCTACCTGCGCTTTCTGCTCTGCGGTCAAATCGTCATCCTCTGCCAGCAATTCCGCGTTGCCCTCAATGATGGTCAGCGGCGTTTTCAGCTTGTGGGACAGCTGAATGATCTGCTCCCGCTGCCGCTGCTCCATGGCCCACTGCTTCTGTAAGCTGCCGGTCAGTGCATCACCCATGGTCTGCAATGCCTGCAAAGTGCTCTCGTACTCCCGCACCTTCGCGCCGGAAAACACCGCGCTGTCCAGCTCCTTCCGTGCCACCGCCTGCGCCGCCGCGGTCAGCTTTTCAGTCTCCCGGGTCAGGAAGCGCCCGGTCCTGTGGGTGCTCCACACCACCGCGCCTACCAACAGCAGAATGCCCAGAATGCAGTGCACGGTCTGCATATCCGGCAGCACACCCCGCAGCGCAGGGTCGGCGTAGGGCACAGCATAGTCAAATTGCAGCAGGCAAACCGTTCCGTCCTGCAATTTTGACGTCATATAATACTGTGTGTAGCCAAAATGCCAGTGGGTTTTCCCCTGCCAGTTCTCCATTGCCCGCTGCAAGTGCCCGGCATCCATGTTGGTGGCCAGCACCTCGCTGCTGTCCGGCGCGGCAAACAGGGGCGTACCGGCACAAGGAGTCCAGCTGCGTCTCGTCAAAGGTGACGGCGGTCATGCCCGGTAAAACGTCCTGTGCGGCTTTCTGGCAGGCCTGTGCAGCCTGATTCGCGGGAAGAAACAACTCGCCGTTCTGGATCCACAGCATCAGCGCCAGCAGCCACCCCACCGCGACCAGCAGGCAGGCCAGCGCCGTGCGCACCAGATATTGCAGCAGCACGCTGCGCAGAGAGGTCAGTCTTCGCTTTTCCATCGGTACCCCCACGCCCCATACGGTATTGAGCAGCTTTTTCCGGCTCCGGCACGCCTGCCGCCCGCAGCTTTGCCCGGATATTTTTGATGTGCTGTGTCACGGCGGTGTCGTCCGCAGTGCCGTCAATACCAAAAACCGCTTCGTAAATTTGCTCCTTGGTAAAGGTCTGTCCGGCGTGCAGCGCCAGATACTCGCAGATGGCATACTCCGAGCGGGTCAGCGGCAGCACTGTGCCCTCCACCGCCGCGCTCCGGGCGGTCAGGTCAAAGGCTACGCCGCTGCGCACCATCCGGTGCGCCGGGGTGCGGCTTTGCCGCCGCAGATGCGCCGCTACCCGCGCCCGCAGCTCAGCCACCCGGAAGGGCTTGGACAAAAAGTCATCTGCCCCGATGCCCAGCCCCTCCAGCACAGCGGCCTCATCGGTGCGGGCACTCAGAAACAGGATGGGCACATCGGTCAGGCTGCGGATGCGCCGACAGACCGCAAAGCCGTCCTCCCCGGGCATCATCACATCCAGCAGGATGCAGTCTGCCCAGCGGCAGAGCGCCTCGGTCAGATCTCTGCCCGCCTGCCGCGTTTCTACCCGGTGGCCATCCCGCTCCAAGGCGGTGCGGATCAGCTTGCAGAGCTCCAGATTGTCATCCAATGCCAGAATATTTGCCACAAGATCACCTCAGCACGTTATAAAGCAGGCAGGAAGCACCGTAAAGCAGATACACATGGGCCGGGTAGAACCAGTAGAACAGCTGCTTGTGACCCTTGCCGCGACTGGCCGTTGTACAGCAGCATCAGCAGCACCGCCGCCACCCCGAACCACTCGTAGTAGTCGGTGAACATCTGCGTCCAGACAAAAACCCTCCTGTCGGCAAGCCATCCCAAAGTTCAGCGCAAAATCACACAGGAAAATCACCAGTGCCCATGCCGTCAGCTGTACGCGGCGATGCCCCCGCAGGGCATACAGCAGCACACCGCCCAGCAGAAAACTCCAGCTGCCATCCGTGATGGCCGTCCACATGGGCAGCGGGCTGGTGATGACAAAGGCCACGACTGTCGAAGCGATGGGCATCTCCTGTACCTGCGGGAAAAGCAGCAGAAATACTACCACCACATACGGCCAGCACAAAACGGCAGCAATGGCGCCAATGCCCTTTGCGATTTTTTTCTCCCGCAGCCAGTCGATACCCTGCCAGACGATGCACAGCAGCATCAGGTCCTGAAAGATGGCGTTCTGGGGGTAGAAGTCATCCCCCGCGCCGGAAGGCCTTGGCGTAGATCATAAAGAATTCCAGCGCCGCCATGGCTGTACCAATGGCCCAGATGCGGATAAAATACCGCTTGCGGTCATGGGTGTGGGCAAAGCCCTCCACCGTGCAGAACAGAAACAGCGGCGCACTGAGCCGCCCCAGCATACTGAACACCGTCGGAATGCAGCCGGTGAACTCGAAGAAATAATGAATGTGATCCAGCACCATCAGCGCCAGTGCAATGGTCTTGAGCTGGGTACCATCCAGCCCTTTTTTCGTCAGTTTATCCATACAGAATCTCCTTTCCTTGTGCATCCAGTGTAACAGGAAAATCTGTAGAAAGTATAAGGTTTTTCTTTATGATACTATTTTCTGTCCCAAAACGCAACAAAAAAGCCCCGAGACTTTCATCTCAGAGCTCTTTGTTAAGTCGGCGACTACCCATTTTTCACAAGCCGTTTCCAGCTAACTATCTTCGGCACAAGTAAGCTTAACTTCTGTGTTCGGAATGGGAACAGGTGGAACCTTACCGTCATCGACACCGACCGATTTGACTGAATCAGTATAACACA
>ENA-OQII01000211-OQII01000211.1-human-gut-metagenome-genome-assembly--contig:-NODE-211-length-10380-cov-1.681849_pt1 | contig 10380 bp, 8 predicted proteins | sample MGYA00242577_ERZ504742 | MGnify/ENA primary metagenome ERZ504742 (study PRJEB26092, sample SAMD00036443) | human gut metagenome | host: Homo sapiens | study: EMG produced TPA metagenomics assembly of...
GGAGTTGACGATGGTGATAAAGCTGTGCGGGTCGTTCTCCCGCAGGAAGTTGCGCAGCTGCAAAGCCTGACGGCGGGTAAGCACGGTCACCAGCACGCTGAGCTCGTGGTGGGTGTAGGCACCGTAGGCCTTTTCCACAGTGGCAGAGCGGTTCATATCATGGATGATGAAGTCCAGAATGGGCTGCGGGTTCGCAGTCATAATGGTGCACACCTTGCGCAGGCGGATGTTTTCAATGGCACCGTCCACCACGAAGGACTTGCCGATAAGGCCGAGGATACAGTACAGGCCGGTGCCCATACCGAACCGCACGGCGGCCGCCAGCACGATGAGGATATCGCTGACCATCAGCGCTTTGCCGATCTCCATGGAGGTGTACTTGGCAAGGATCAGCGCCACGATGTCGGTGCCGCCGGTGGAAGCACCGATATCAAACACGATGGCAGCGCCCAGTGCGGGCAGGAACACCGCGAACACCAGATCCAGCATGGCATCGCCGCTCAGGGACACGCCGGAGGGGTACAGCCACTCGCAGCAGGACACGAAAAAGGAGAGTGCAAAGGAGGAGTAGATCGTCCAGCCCATGCACTTGATGCCCAAAAAGATAAAGCCCAGTACCACCAGCACCAAGTTGATGATCCACATAAAGCCGCCCACGTTGATGCGGGGGAACAGGTCTGCCAGCAGAATAGATAGACCCGAGGTGCCGCCGAAAGCAAAGTGGTTGGGATTTTTAAAATATACGATGCCCACTGCCGTAAGCACAAGACCGAGGTTCAACAGGGCAAAGAAATTTAGATCCTTCAGCAGATTCTCGCGGCTGAAGGCTTCTTTTAAACCATTCATGGGTTTCCTCCATCAAAAAATACAGTGATTTGGCCTGAATGCCATGCAAAAATATACTCTCCTTATACGGGGAAGTCAAGGGATAACGGAGAAGTTATAGAAAAAGACGGAAAACAACCGATAAAAGGTGAAAAAACAGGAATATCCGGTGCATTTTGGACGTAAAAGGGCAAAACAAAGCGCCGCCCGCAGACGGCATTGTCTGCGGGCGGCGCGGAGATTCAGTTCAGGAAAGGGAAAAGCGCTTACAGGTTGAAGTAACGCTTTGCATTGTCGAAGCAGATGCCCTTGACGATCTTCTCCAGAGCCTTCTCATCGTTGGGATATTCGCCATCCTCGACCCACTGGCCGATGATGTTGCACAGGATGCGGCGGAAGTAATCGTGACGGGTGTAGCTCAGGAAGCTGCGGCTGTCGGTCAGCATACCCACAAAGTTGCCCAGCAGGCCAAGGCTTGCCAGACGGATCATCTGATCCTCCATGCCGATCTTGTGGTCATTGAACCACCATGCAGAACCGTGCTGGATCTTGCCCGGCACCTCGCTGTTCTGGAAGCAGCCCAGAATGGTGCCGATCTGTGCATCGTCGGCGGGGTTCAGGCTGTAAATGATGGTCTTGGGGCACTCGTCGGTGTCGTTCAGGGCGCTGAGCAGCTGTGCGATCTCGCCGCCGCAGGTGGCGGTGTTGATCATGTCAAAGCCGGTGTCGGGGCCCAGCAGGCTGTTCATCTTGCGGTTCACGCCGCGCAGGCAGTTGTAGTGGATCTGCATGGCAATGCCCAGACGATGGTACTGCTTGCCCAGATGGATCAGGATGTAGGTCTGGTACTTCTCAGCCTCTTCCACGGTGCAGCTCTCGCCCTTCATCACCTTCTGGTAGATGGCGTTCACCTCGTCCTTGGTGGCCTCACGGTAGGGAACATAATCCAGACCATGGTCGGAAGCGCGGCAGCCCATCTCGGCAAAGAACTCGATGCGCTTGGTCAGGGCATCGGTCACGCAGTCGATGCAGGCCAGCTTTTCCTTGCCCACAACGGCAGCCAGCTTAGCCATGTACTCAGCAAAGCCGGGCTTGTTGATGTTGATAGCCTTATCCGGGCGGAAGGAGGGAGCCACGGTGAACTTGATGGTGGCCAGCTGCTCCTCATCGGTCATGGTAGAGCACTCGCCGGTGGTGCCGCAGATGACAACGGCGTCCGTTCCCCGTGCGATCTGATCCTCAATGATACGGCCCAGCTCGTCAAAATTGACACTGCCGTCCTCATACATCGGGGTGATAATGGCGACAGCCGCACCCGTAAAGACAGGATTCTTCATGCTAAAAAACTCCTTTGCAGCGCATTGTGCGCAGATTAGTCAAAATAGCCCTTGGCAGCCAGCAGCTCTGCCAGCAGGACAGCGCCGCCTGCAGCACCGCGCAGGGTGTTGTGGCTCATGCAGGCAAACTTGTAGTCAAACAGGGTATCCTCCCGCAGACGGCCAATGCACACAGCCATACCGTTCTCGGTGTTGCGGTCCAGCTTGGGCTGTGGACGATCCGGCTCGGTAAAGTAGTGCAGGAACTGCTTGGGGGCGCTGGGCAGGTTCAGCTCCTGTGCGGGGCCGCGGAAATTCGCCCATGCTTCCAGCATCTGCTCCTTGGTGGGCTTTTTGTCAAAGCTTACAAACACGGCTGCAGTGTGGCCGTCCGAGACAGGCACGCGGAAGCACTGTGCAGTGATGACCGGCTTCTCGGCGTTGACGATCTGGTCACCCTCGATGTGGCCCCACAGCTTCAGCGGCTCCTGCTCGCTCTTTTCCTCCTCGCCGCCGATGTAGGGGATGACGTTGTCGAGAATGTCGGGGAAGGTCTCAAACGTCTTGCCTGCGCCGGAGATGGCCTGATAGGTGCAGACGAGCACGTCAGAGATGCCGTATTTGCGCAGGGGATGCAGGGCAGGCACATAGCTCTGCAGGCTGCAGTTGGACTTGACCGCAATGAAGCCGCGCTTGTGCCCAGACGCTTGCGCTGGGCAGGGATGATCTCAATGTGGTCCGCGTTGATCTCAGGCACGACCATGGGAACGTCCGGGGTAAAGCGGTTTGTCGCTGTTGTTGGAGACCACGGGACACTCAGCCTTGCGTAACGACCTCCTTCCAGTGCCTTGATCTCGGCCTTGGGCATATTGACTGCGCAGAAGATGAAATCGACCTGAGAAGCGACCTCTTCCACCTTGGCGGCATCCAGCACGACCATCTTCTTGACGCTCTCGGGCATTGGAGTGGTCATTGCCCAGCGGCTGCCAACGGCATCCTCATAGGTCTTGCCTGCGCTGCGGCCGGATGCGGCCAGCGTGGTCAGCTTGAACCAGGGATGATTCTCCAGCAGAGTCACAAAACGCTGACCAACCATACCAGTTGCGCCTACGATACCCACTTTATACTGTCTATCCATTTCCAGCACCTTTCCTTTCAAAAAAACAACAGCAAATCTTATCATTGTGCACAACACGGCTTGCAAACCGGACAGCGATGCAATATAATAGATACTGTTTATACAGATTCTATAATATCATTGATACGTTGTCCGTGTCAATCATCGGAAAGGCAAATGCACACTATGTTAAAAAAAGATTTTTGGTATGATTTACCCAAAGAGCTCATTGCACAGGAGCCCGTAGCCCCGCGGGATGCGGCGCGGCTGATGGTTCTGAGCCAAAAGGACGACAGCATCCGGCACAAGGTGTTCCGCGACCTGCCGGAATTTCTGGAGCCGGGAGATCTTTTGGTGGTAAACAATTCCAAGGTGCTGCCCGCCCGCATCGTGGGCGTCAAGCAGCCTACCGGTGCCGTGTGTGAGCTGTTGCTGCTGCGGCAGGTGAAGGGCGACCAGTGGGAGTGCCTGGCAAAGCCCGGCAAGCGGATGCAGCCCGGCACAAAGGTGAGCTTTGGCGATGGCAGCCTGACCGCCGTGGTGGACGAGACCATGGAGGACGGCAACAAGTACGTTACATTCTATTATGATACCGAAACGCTTTATGAAAAGCTGGATGAATTTGGCAAGATGCCGCTGCCGCCCTACATCACAAAGCAGCTGGAGGATCAGAGCCAGTACCAGACCGTCTACGCCAAGGAGCTGGGCAGCGCGGCTGCTCCCACCGCCGGGCTGCACTTTACCCCGGAGCTGATGGACACCATCCGCGCCATGGGGGTCGGCATTGCCGAGGTCACCCTGCACGTTGGTCTGGGCACCTTCCGACCTGTGCAGGAGGACGAGATCTCCGACCATAAGATGCACAGCGAGTGGTACTCCATCAGCGAGGAGACCGCCCGGCGCATCCGCGAGACCAAGGCCGCAGGCCACCGGGTCATCGCTGTGGGCACTACCAGCTGCCGCACACTGGAGGCTGCCGCTGCCAAGTACGGCGAGATCAAGGCTTGCAGCGGCAACACCTCCATCTTCCTGTACCCGGGGGTGAAGTTCAACTGCATCGACGGTCTGATCACCAACTTCCATCTGCCGGAGAGCACCCTGATCATGTTGGTGTCCGCCCTGTACGGCTACGAAAAGACCATGCACGCCTATGAGGTAGCTGTGGCAGAGAAGTACCGTTTCTTCTCCTTTGGCGATGCTATGCTGATAGTCTGATACAAAATTCGCGCTTTTTGCGATATTTGTATGTGAAAGGTAAGGATGCGATCTGCATCCGCCGCTCCCTTTACAATTACGGCAGACCGCTGCTGTGATCATTCTGATAACTTGCAGGCTCGTGGCCTGCATCGAGGCTGCACGGCTGTTTTCCGTGCGCAGAAAGGAACGAATAATCATGCCTTCTTTGACGACTTACACCCTGCTCAAGCAGGAGCACAGCGCCCGGCGGGGCGAGTTCAAAACCGTGCACGGCACGGTGCAGACCCCTGCCTTCCAGAACGTTGCCACCGCTGGTGCCATCAAGGGCGGCCTGTCGGCGCAGGATCTGAAGGATATCGGCGCGCAGGTCATGCTGTGCAACACCTACCATCTGCATCTGCGTCCCGGCGACAAGCTGGTAGCGGATATGGGCGGCCTGCACAAGTTTACCCGCTGGAACGGGCCTATCCTGACCGACAGCGGCGGATTTCAGGTGTTCAGTCTGGCCAAGCTGCGCCATATTACGGAGGAGGGCGTGACCTTCAACTCCCACCTCGACGGCCATCGTATCTTTATGGGACCGGAGCAGAGCATGCAGATTCAGGCAAACCTTGGCTCTACGATTGCCATGGCCTTTGACGAGTGCGTCGAAAACCCGGCTACCTACGAGTACGCCAAGAACAGCTGCGCCCGCACGGCCCGTTGGCTGCTGCGCTGTAAGGACGAGATGAACCGCCTGAAGCATGAGGAAAAGGCCGTCAATCCCGACCAGCTGCTGTTTGGCATCAACCAGGGCTGCACGTTCGCCGACCTGCGCGTTGAGCACATGAAGCAGATCGCCGAGTATGATCTGGACGGCTACGCCATCGGCGGTCTGGCTGTGGGCGAGCCCACCGAAGTGATGTATGAGATGATCAGTCAGGTGGAACCGCACATGCCCAAGGACAAGATCCGCTATCTGATGGGTGTCGGCACTCCCGGCAACATCATCGAGGCCGTAGCCCGTGGTGTGGATTTGTTTGACTGCGTTATGCCCAGCCGCAATGCCCGCCACGGCCACCTGAATACATGGAGCGGCATCATTAACATCAAGAATGCCAAGTATGAGCGGGACGAGCGTCCCATTGATCCCGCCTGCGGCTGCCCGGTGTGCCGCAACTATTCCCGCGCCTACATCCGGCACCTGCTCAAGGCAGATGAGATGTTGGGTATGCGCCTGACCGTGATGCACAATCTGTGGTTCTACAATCATCTGATGGAACGTATCCGGGACGAACTGGATGCCGGCACCTTTACCGCCTTCCATGACAGATACGTTAAACTTCTGGATACCCGAATTTAAACTTTAGCCTTGCAACAAGGCTGATAAGAGGGTATAATAGCATTATCTGAATTTTTGAGAGGAGATTTTGCCCCATGCAATTTCTGACTACCACGTCCGAAGGCTATATCAGCCTGTTCTTCACCCTGGCTCTGATGCTGGTTCTGCTCTACTTTATGATCTATCGTCCCCAGAAGAAGCAGGAGAAGAAGGATGCTGCCATGCGTGCAGCTCTGGAGATTGGTGATCAGGTCGTGACCATCGGCGGTATTGTTGGCCGTGTGGTCGCCATCAAGGATGACACCTTTGTTCTGGAGACCGGTTCCGACCGTGTGAAGATCCGCTTCACCAAGTCTGCGATCTCTTCGGTCGAAAAGCTGAACATGGACAAGGCTCCTGCCGACAAGAAGTAAGCGTTTACACCGTGCATACATGAACCGCCTCCCTGCATAGACTATGTGCAGGGAGGCGGTTTTGTTATGTCTGAGTCTCGAGGTTTCCCGGCGGAGCTTCTTTCGTTTCTGCTTTTCGGGGTGCTGGGGGTAGCTGTAACGGCGGCAGCTTTGGCATGTTTTGCGCAGCTGATGGCCGGGCAGGGCTGCTCCGGCAGTGTAGTGCCGATACTTGCCACAACAGCCGTGTGCATGGGCAGCCTGCTGTGTGCACTGACGGCAGCGTTTCGTAAAAAGGCGCGCGGTCTGCTGACCGGACTGCTCCAAAGTACATTTCTGGCAGTGCCGCTGGCGCTTTCTGCTATATGGAACGGCACAGCCGCTGAGCCTGCTGTGGTATGCCGCCTTCTGGCGGTGCTACTCTGCGGTTGCATTGGTGGGCTTCTTGGAGTCACCCTGCGCAGTCGCAGACACACGCTTCGTTGATCGATCCGGCAAATCGAATCCATCAGAGGGAGAAAACAGCGTATGTGGATCTATGAACAGACAAAATCAGAAGAAAACTTTTCTTTGCTGCCGCAGACGGTCGGCCTACCGGTGCAAACAGCAGAGTCTGCCCTTCCGCCTGTACCGGCACAGGCAGCTGAACCGGCAGAGCAATTGACGCAAAAAGAGCCCTGCATCCCGGCAAAGCGCCACGCCACCCAGGATTGCTGGCTGCTAGCTGCGGCGTTTCTGGTGGGGTGTACGGCAGCCGGTGTATTGCAGGCCGTATGCGATGCCCGGCAGACAGAACTGCTGCAGTATTATCTGGAAGCGTGGCAAAGGCTGTTTGCGCCGGGCAGTATGCAAGGAGCGGTACAGCTTTTCGGCATGGAATACCTGACACTCGGCCTTGTGGTCAGCCTATTTCTGGTATTGGGGCTGTCTGCCCTTGGCCCTGTAATGATCTTTGGCAATATGATGTTGTACGGCTTGGGCAGCGGGCTGCTTATGGTACAGCTATGCACAGCTGGTGGGTGGAAAGCAATACTTCCGGCGCTGCTATGGACAGGCTTACCGGCGGCAGCAGCAAGCGGTTGTCTGTGCTTTTTCGGGGCCTGCGCTTTGCAGGTCAGCAGCCGAATCCACGCATATTCTTTCCGCAAGCATCCCGGCGGACAAGCCCGCCCCGGGGTGCAGGCACTGCTGGGGCAGTATCTGCTGACCATGGTGGTGCTGCTGCCGCTTTGCGGTGCAGCGGCAGGACTTTCGTATTTGGGCAGCCGCCTGTAAATGGCATCCTTTTCTTGCGGGTTTTGGCGCAGTGTGTTACAATAACAAAAGACCATAATAAATGAGGGACAGACATGAAACTAAAATCCGTCTATGTATGCTCCAATTGCGGAGAGACAAGCCCCCGCTGGATGGGGCGATGCCCCAGCTGCGGCAGCTGGAATACCATGAACGAGGATGTTGTTGCTGAAGCGCCAAAGGCGGGGACTCCTGCCGCCCGTCAGGCTGCCGCGGCTCGTCAGGAGGGCGTGACCACCCTGACCGCCCGGCGGCTGTCAGAGATCAGCACCACGGAGGAAAAAAGCCGCATCCTGACCGGTATCTCGGAGCTGGACCGCGTATTGGGCGGCGGTATCGTGCTGGGCGGTGTAGTTCTTTTGAGCGGTGAGCCTGGCGTGGGTAAATCCACTATGCTGTTACAGCTGTGCGGTGCCATCTCCAATCAGCACAGCGTGCTGTATATCACTGGCGAGGAGTCTGTCCGGCAGGTCAAGCTGCGGGCAGCGCGGCTGAAGGTACCGCAGGATAACATCTTTCTGGCGGCGGAAAATGACGTGGATGAGATCTGCGGTCTGATCGAAAAAGAAAAGCCGGACCTTGTGGTCATTGACTCCATCCAGACCATGCGCTGCATGGATATCTCGTCCTCGTCCGGCACGGTCAGTCAGGTGAAGGAGAGTGCCGCCCGGCTGCTGGCGGTAGCCAAAAAGCAGGAGATTCCCATGTTTATCGTGGGTCATGTGAACAAGGACGGCGCAATTGCAGGCCCCAAGGTCATGGAACATATCGTGGATACGGTGCTCTACTTTGAGGGCGACAAGATGCTGCCGTACCGCATTCTGCGGGCAGCCAAAAACCGCTATGGCTCCACCAATGAGCTGGGAATGTTCGATATGACCGGCACAGGGCTTGCCGAGATCGAAAATCCCTCCCAGATGCTGCTGGAAGGACGTCCGCTGGGGGTTTCCGGCAACTGCGTGGCCTGCACCATGGAGGGCAGTCGTCCCATCCTGAGCGAGATACAGGCACTTGCCACCAAGACGAATTTTCCGGCACCCCGTCGCGCCTGCAGCGGATACGACTATAACCGCATGAACCTTTTGATCGCCGTGCTGGAAAAGCGGGCAGGGTACTTCTTTGGCAATCTGGATGTCTATGTCAATATAGTGGGCGGCATTGCACTGCGGGATACCGCCTGCGACCTTGCAGTCTGCCTGAGCATGGTCTCCTCGCTGCTGGACCGCCCGGTCAGCGATAAGCTTATCGCCATTGGTGAGGTAGGTCTGGGCGGGGAAGTGCGCAGTGTGCCCAATCTGGAACAGCGCCTGCACGAGGCTGAGCGTATCGGCTTTGAGCGGGCTGTTATCCCAAAGCACAGCCTTGCACACCTGAATGCCGCAGATTATCCCGGCATGAAGCTGGTCGGTGCAGCGTATATCGCAGATGCCATCAATGCGCTAAAAAATGACCGCCTGTGATGAAACGAGGAACCTATGTCGATTTATCTGGACGAAAGAAACCCCGGCAAACACGCACCCTTTGAGGATGCCGCGCCGGATATTGTAGAATATGTGCGTTATCTTGAAGTGATCGCCGGCAAAAGTGCCAATACGGCGTTCAGTTATTACTGTGACCTGCGCTCCTTCACGCCGCTTTATGAAGCGCCGCCGCGGGCTTGTGGCCACGGATGCAGAATTCAAAGAGATCGATCCCAAGGGGCTGGATACGGCCTTCTGGGGCAGCATAACAAAAGAGGATATCTACGAATATCTGTATTTTCTGAACCGGGAGTGCGGCAACAAAAAATCCTCTACCGCCCGGCGGTTGGCCAGTCTGCACGGCTTTTATGATTATCTGGTCAATCAGGTCAACCGCTTATCCGAGGACCCTACGGCGGCCATCCGCCCGCCCAAACAGGATAAGGTCTTGCCCAAGTACCTGACGGCAGAGCAATCCATTTCGCTTTTGGAGAGCACCCAGACCCAGAGCGATTTCCCGGAGCGGGATTACTGCATGGTGGTTCTGTTCCTGAACTGCGGAATGCGGCTTTCTGAGTTGGTGGGCATGGATCTGGGCGATATCGACCTGGAACAGCGGCAGATCAGGCTCTTTGGCAAGGGCCACAAGGAACGGATGGTCTATCTGAATGAGGCCTGCGTCGAAGCCCTGCAGCTCTACCTGGCCAAACGCAACACGATGGAGGGCCTGATCCAAAGGAAAGGCTGTGTTGTGACCCGCCGCCGGAAGGAGCGCATTTCCAACCGCAGGGTGGAGCAGCTCGTCACCGGTGCCATGAAAGCAGCCGGGCTCAAGGGCTTTTCCACCCATAAGCTGCGTCATACTGCGGCAACGCTGATGTATCAGACCGGCAATGTGGATATTTTGACCCTCAAGCAGCTGCTGGGTCACAGCAGTGTGGGTACAACGCAAATTTATACGCATCTGCAAGAATTTCAGGTGCGTGCCGCCATTGAGCAGAACCCGCTGGGCACGGTCACACCCGAAAAAGCACGCTTGGATACAACAAAACGGGCAGCAGGGGAGAACAGAGGGGAAAATAACGTCGATTCGATGGATGTTGAAAAATCTACCGGCCCGATGGAAGCTTTTGAGGGTGCTGCCAATGATGGCATCCGGGTGGATATCTCTTCTATGACCGGGGATAAGGAAACTGTATGAACTATATCAACTTCTCTAAGAGCTATCATGTGCGGATGTTGATAGAACGCGATATTCCGTTGATTTTTAAGACTTTGTGAGAAAAACGAGCAGTTTTTATGAACATTGTCCGCCAATTTGTAAACTGCGGAAAAGCATTTCGGGGATGATATGTGTGCCCTTGCCGCAGCGCAAAAATGGACGAAACCTCAGGATAAGTATGATCTCGGAATTTTTTGATGATGCCCGAGCAGTCTGTGGCTGTGTTAGGGACCTTTA
>ENA-OQII01000212-OQII01000212.1-human-gut-metagenome-genome-assembly--contig:-NODE-212-length-10355-cov-1.945737_pt1 | contig 10355 bp, 11 predicted proteins | sample MGYA00242577_ERZ504742 | MGnify/ENA primary metagenome ERZ504742 (study PRJEB26092, sample SAMD00036443) | human gut metagenome | host: Homo sapiens | study: EMG produced TPA metagenomics assembly of...
ACGGCGTTGTCATGCAGATTTCTTTGACTCCTGCCACTTTTGCCGGAAGAATGTTCATCAGAACAGAGGACGGATACGCTGCCTTTCCTCCCGGAACGTATACGCCGACACGGTTCAGGGCGGTCAGCTTCTGGCCAAGCATCGTTCCGTTCTCGGTAGAGGTGAACCAGCTGTTCTGTTTCTGTTTTTCGTGGAACTCACGGATATTTTTCATGGATCTGCGGATGACACCGATCAGCTCTGGATCTACGATGTTGTACGCTTCATCAATCTCTTCCTGTGTTACTTCTACGGTAGAAGCATCGAGTACCGCGTGGTCGAATTTCTCGGTATATTCGAAAACGGCTGCGTCTTTTCTTGTTTTTACATTCTCAATGATCTCCTGCACGGAAGCCTCGTACGTTCCGTACTGTGTCGGGCTTCGTTTCAGCATATTCTCCAGAATATTTTCTGTGGTCTCTTTTTGTCTAGTTTTACGATTCTCATACCAGTGCTCCTTTCAGATCCTGAATTAATTTGGTAATTCTCTCATTTTCCATCCGCATGCTCACCTGGTTGACAACCATGCGCGCAGACAGCGGGCAGACCTCCTCGAGAACGGTCAGGCCGTTTTCCCGTAAAGTGCTTCCTGTCTCTACAATATCCACAATCACTTCGGAAAGTCCGACAATCGGTGCCAGCTCGATCGAGCCGTTCAGCTTGATCATCTCAACGGTCTGGTGCTTGCGGTTGTAGAAGTAATCCTTTGCAATGTTTGGGTACTTCGTTGCCACACGGATCTGCTGGTTGTGCTGCAGCAGCTCACGCGCGGATTCCGGTCCGCAGACACACATGCGGCACTTGCCGTAGCCAAGGTCCAATACCTCGTAGAGGCGTCTTCCTTCCTCCAGAATCGTGTCCTTTCCGACGATTCCGATATCCGCTGCACCGTACTCCACATAGGTCGGCACATCCGGACCTTTGGCGAGGAAGAAACGGAGCTTATGCTCTTCGTCCGTGAAAATCAGCTTTCTCGTATCTTTATTTTTCATTTCATCGCAGGTGATGCCGACTTTTTCCAGCAGCTCCAGCGTCTGGTATGCCAGGCGTCCTTTTGTCAGTGCAATGGTCAAATATCTCATCTTTTTCGTACCCTTCCTCTCCTACAGCTCCACCGGCTGTACTTCTCCTGTCGACAAATCGATGGCAAGCACCGAATCGCTCTTCTGAATATAGACAATGCCGCCGAACTGGTTCTTTCTGCCGTATTCTTCATAATCTGCAAGAACCTTGTCCCTTGCAAAGCAGACCAGCGCGACATCCATGCCCTTGCTTCTGTGCTCGTTGGCAAGTTTTACGGCCAGCGGCTGAAGGAAATCTGGGTAGAGCAGCATCGTTTTCGTATTGGCAATCGGAAGAGAAATTTTCTGGCGCTCCAGTGCATTCATCAGAGATTCCATGACAGTACAGAATCCGATCGCCGGCGCTTTCTTTCCGAAGTGCTGCAGCAGTGCATCGTAGCGGCCGCCTTTTACGATCGGCTCGCCAGTGCCGTAGGTGTAGGCCTGGAAAATAATACCGGTGTAGTAATGGAATTTGCTTAAAAGGCCGAGATCGAAGAAGACGTATTTTCATAGCCGTAATCTTTAACGATCTCATAGATCGTAGCCAGACGATCGAGTGCCTCTCTTGCCGCCGGATTTCTTGTTAAGGCCTTTTTGCCTTTTTCGAGAATCTCTGCATTTCCGAACAGCTGCGGAACATCACGGAGTGCTTCAAACAGATCACTTCGAAGGTTCTGTTTTTGCCAGCAGCTCCTCGGCGCCAAAATGATTTTTAATGGAAATCAGTTCTTTTAATTCGTTCAGAACATCCTCGGAGAGAGCAGCTTCCTCGGAGAGCGCCTGGAAGAAACCTACGTGGCCGATGCTGATCTGGAAATCGGTAAGACCGGCATCCAGCATAACTTTTACGGTCATCGCAATGATCTCTGCGTCTGCCATTGCGGAATCATCGTTTAAGAGCTCGACACCCATCTGGGTGGACTCTTTTAAGCGGCCCTGATAGCTGCTGCTGTTGACGAAGCTGCTTCCTCTGTAGCAAAGGCGGATCGGCATCGTCTCTTCCATGAAATACATGGAGGCTGCGCGTGCAATCGACGGGGTAAAGTCCGGACGGAGCACAAGGGTGTTGCCGTCGCGGTCAAAGAATTTGTAGAGCTCGCGGGACGGTGTTGTTCCCACTTCTCTTCCGAATACATCAAAAAACTCGAACGTCGGTGTTTCAATATCCTGATATCCAAACGCATGAAATACCTGCTCAATCTGATTCTCCAGGTATAATTTTTTCGTACATTCCTGATTGTAGACATCCCGGACGCCTTCCGGGGTATGAATTAATCGATCCATGTTTTGTTGTCCTCACTTTTTCGCTTTAGTTCACTACCATATTACCATATTGAATTTAAAACTATGGTTAGTATATCGGAAAACATTTTCCCTGTCAACTCAAAATTTTAATCCGCTTTCGAATCCCGTATCTCCAGATCCTTCTGGATTCCGTTCAGGTACGGGACGAGAACGCTGCTTCCCGTTCTGGGAAGGAAGAATGACGTTTCAAGCTCGGTGTAGGAAAAATGCTTCTTTCCGCCGTTCTGTCCGCGGTCCCAGAAGGTTTTCATCGTCTCATACCGCAGGTAATAATATTCGTCCCGCGCCGTAAAATACAGCAGCAGGAAGAAATCCCCCCCTGCTGCTCGAAATCTTTCATAAACGTGACCTGGTGCTCGTGGATGTTTGCGAGCGGAAAGGAATCCGTTTTGCACTCTTTGGCATCGAAGCAGACGGGAATGCCCTGTACAGCGCCGATGTAATCAACGGTACTCTTCTTTTCAAAATAAGCCAGCGTGATGTGTCTGCTCTCCTTATCTATTTTGATCGGGGTGATCGGCGTCGGCACCTTCTGGATCAGTGCCAGATGCTTGTCACGGTACTGCTCGTTTGTGCGGTTGATCATTTCCTCCAACGTTGATCCGCGGAGTCCCCTCGATGTCCATGCCATAATTCCTGTCCTCGTCTTCGTTCTGTTCTTATTCAATCAGAGAAATTTTGTTCAGCCGGCCAGTAGCGCAGAAAGGCCTTGCCGATGATCTTGTCTTTCTCTACGTACGGATTCAGCCAGTAGCGGGAATCCTTTGATACGTTCCGGTTGTCGCCGAGCATAAAGTAGCAGCCCTCCGGACACCTCATACGGTCCGAAATCGCCGACCGGTGTTTCCGGGCAGAAATCATCGCGCAGCGGCTCGGTGGAATCGTTGATATACACCTTTCCGTCGCGGATCGTAACCGTCTCTCCCGGCAGTCCGATGACGCGCTTGATAAACTTCTGCTTCTCGTCGTCCGGATAATAGAAAATAACGATGTCATACCGCTGCGGATCGCTCTTTACATAAGCAAGGCGGTTACCGAAGATCTGGTCTCCGGTCATAATCGTGTTTTCCATGGAAGGAGATGGGATTCTTGCGTTGATGACAATGACCTGCTCCACAAAAACAACGACTGCCACGACAATGGCGATCATTTTTACATATTCCCAGATTTCCCGTCCGATGCTCGTCTCCTCCGTTTTTCTTGGTTTTGTTTCTTTCTTTTCGTTGTCTTTTTCGGCTCATAATCCTTCTCCCGTCAAATGTTCTCCCTGTAAAATCCGGCGCACGGATGATGGCAGGGGCGCTGTAAAGGTTTTTCCGGACAGATCCGATAAGGTGCCCGTAAGCTCTGGAAATACCGCCTTCCACGAATGGAGAAGTTGGTATTTCAGTCCGTATTTTTCCCGGAAGCGGCGGTTAAACTCCGCATCCCCGTATTTCGTATCTCCCGCAAGCGGATGACCGATGCTCGCGAGATGGCTGCGGATCTGATGGCTCTTTCCGGTCACCAGCTCAACCTCCAGCAGCGTACAGCCTCTTCCGGCCCAGAGCGGCCGGTATGCGGTTTCTATGTAAACAGCATCTCCCTGCTGCTCTCTCTGAATCGAAACACGGTTTGTCCTCTCATTTTTTGTGAGGTATCCGCGGATCCGCTCTGTCTCTGTCACGGTTCCTTTTACAACCGCCAGATAGTATTTTCCAACAGCCCGCTCTGCGATCAGTTCTGAAAGCTGCTGCGTCGCCGCAACGGTTTTTCCGGCAAGAATCAGACCGCTGGTGTTCCGGTCCAGACGATTGCAGAGTCCGGCGCGGAACATGGTCTCCTCCCCGGCATTTTTTTCCGAAAGATAGGCGCCGAGCGCTTCGGTAAGGCTCACATCCGTCTCTTTCGCCTTCTGTGAGAGGACACCTGCCGGCTTGTTCAGGAAAATTACTTTTTCGTCTTCATAGACGATATCCAGCTTCGGATACTTTACCTGTTTTCCAGCCGCCGGTTTTTCCGGTGTTTTCCGAAATTTTTCGATGGTCTCTTCCGCCAGATACAGCCGGATCGTATCGCCTGTTTTCAGCTTTTCACTGCCGTCCGCCTTTTTCTGGTTCAGCACAATGTTTTTCTTTCGCAGCATTTTATAGAAGAAACTCTTTGGCGCCTCCTCCATATATTTGGACAGATATTTGATGAGCTGCTGCGCGCAGTCTTTTTCTGTCACGGTCAGTTCTCTCATAGCAATGGTCTCCTACAGTGCCAGCGCCAGCATCGTGTGTTTCACCAGTTCCGTGCGGGACAGATCCGGGTACCGCTCATCCGGTTTGAAGTTTTCACTGGCGCTCTTTTCCAGCTCATCGTAGTTGCGGTTCAGGGAATCGAGGCGCTCCAGAAATGCTTTTTCCCGATCAAAAATCTTCACATGGCATTTGTAGCCGTTGGCACGGATGATCTTGTTCAGATACGTAGTGCAGTCCTCGATCTGTTTCTGGTCTTTGGCGCGCGTGGTGTAGCAGGCGATCTCCTCACCGCAGAACGCCGCTGCTTCGATCATCAGACTCGATTTTTCCTGTGTGATATACATTTCATATCCCATCAGCAGTTTTCCTTTTTTGCCTCAATGGCATCGTACACTGCTTTGTCCACTGACTTTTGCATAACCATCATGATAAAACCGACGGCGGCGCGGCAGCCCGGCAGACAGCCTACTACGGCGACAACCGTAAAAATGTTGCTCTTGTTTCCGTCTGCAAGCACAAGCCCGACAATAAAAACGATGGCCGGAAGGACGAACAGTCCCAGTGTCACAAGCAGTCTTTTTTTCTTTTCCCGGCGGATATAGCCGTAATCCCCTTTTCTGATCTTCATTCTTCTGTCATTTCCCTTCTTCGATAAGATCCCCGCTCATCTTCTGCGTGTTTATTTCTTTTTGTGCACGTTGCGGAGCGTCTTTTTCGGCCGTCCGCCTGTTTTGGCTTTTCCCTGTCCGGAACGGTCATTCGCCGTCTTCTGGCCAAAGCCTTTTCCGTTGGACCCTTTCCCTCTTGACGGTTTTCCTGCCTCCCCGGCCATCTTTCTCGGTCGTACGAGACATTTCGGTCCGAATCCGATCAGATCCTCCCGGTGTGTCCGGCGCAGTGCCTCGCAGACGAGCTCATAGTTCTCCGGATTCCGGTACTGAATCAGCGCACGCTGCATCGCCTTCTCATGCGGCGATTTCGGCACGTAAACCGGTTCCATCGTCCGCGGGTCAAGACCGGTATAGTACATACAGGTGGAAAGTGTGGAAGGCGTCGGATAGAAGTCCTGTGCCTGCTCCGGGATAAATCCCATATCGCGGATGTACTCGGCAAGCTCCACCGCATCCTCCAAGTCACACCCCGGATGGGACGACATAAAATACGGAAGTGCGTACTGCTGCTTCCCCGTCTTTTTGTTGCACGCATCGAAGCGGCGGATAAATTCCTGATATACTTCGTGGCGCGGTTTTCCCATATAGGAAAGCACACGGTTCGAAACGTGCTCCGGCGCAACGCGGAGCTGACCGCTGACGTGATCCTTTACCAGCTCGGAAAGGAACGTCTGGTCTTTATCGGCCAGGACATAGTCAAAACGGATGCCGGAGCGGATAAAGACTTTCTTCACGCCCGGAATGTCTTTTAATTCCCGCAGCAGCTTCACATAATCTCTGTGATCTGCCACCATATTTTTACACGGCTCCGGGAAGAGACAGTTCCGGTTCGGGCAGGCGCCTTTGGTGAGCTGCTTTTTGCATGCCGGACCGCGGAAATCCGCCGTCGGGCCGCCGACATCGTGAATATAGCCTTTAAATTCTTTTTCCTGAACCATCTGCCGCGCTTCCGCCAGAATGGATTCGTGGCTTCTTGTCTGCACAACGCGTCCCTCGTGGAACGTCAGCGCGCAGAAACTGCAGGACCCAAAGCAGCCGCGGTTGCTCGTCAGACTGTATTTGATTTCCCCAAGCGCCGGCACACCGCCGTCTTTTTCATAGCTTGGGTGATAGGCGCGCATGTATGGAAGCGCATAGACATCATCCATCTCCTGCTCTGTCAAAGGACGGGAAGGCGGATTCTGTACAATGTAGCCCTGGCCCTCATACGGCTCTGCCATCGGCTTCGCATTGATGGCATCGGTATTTTTATACTGAATCGCAAAGCTCTCCGCATACGTCCGCTTGCTCTCCCGCACCTCCTCGAATGACGGCAGCACCACCGGGTCAATCAGGTGATCCAGCGTTTTGCTCCGATAAACGGTTCCCGGAATAAAGGTGACATCATGAACGTCAATGCCGGCCGCAAGTGCATCTGCAATCGCTACGATCGAAAGTTCTCCCATTCCGTACGAAATCAGATCCGCACCGGAATCGAGAAGGACGGAGCGGCGCACCTGGTCAGACCAGTAATCGTAATGCGAAAGGCGCCGGAGTGATGCCTCGATGCCGCCGAGGATCATCGGTGTATGTTTATACGTTCTCCGGATCAGATTGCCGTACACGGTAACCGCGCGGTCCGGCCGTTTTCCCATGACACCGCCCGGCGTAAAGGCATCTGTTTTTCGGTGCTTTTTCGCCACGGTATAATGGTTGACCATGGAATCCATATTTCCGGAAGAGACAAGAAAGCCAAGACGCGGTTCACCGAAAATCGAAATGCTGTTCTCGTCCTTCCAGTCCGGCTGTGAGATGATGCCGACGGAATAGCCGTTCGCCTCGAGCACACGGCTGATGATTGCCGGTCCGAACGAGGAATGGTCCACGTAGGCATCTCCGATGACATAGACAAAGTCAAACTGTTCGATTCCCCGTTCCTTCATCTCTTCTCTTGTAATTGGTAAAAAAGGCATGCTTTACTTTCCTTTCTGTGTTTCGGCGTCCGCTATGCCAAGCGCCGCTTTTTCTTTCTGCGTCAGGAGACGGGCACTGCCCTTTGGCAGCGCCGGATCAAGTTCCAGGCTCCCCATCGACAGCCGTTTCAAATAGACGACCGTTTTTCCGACCTTCTCAAACATGCGCTTGATCTGGTGGAAGCGGCCCTCACAGATGGTAATGCGGATCCGGCTTTCAAAAATGCCAGGCTCTTTTTCTGTCGTTTCCAGAATGGTAAGCTCGGCCGGAAGTGTCGGTTTGTCGTCCCCAATGTCGAGCCCTTCGGCAAATGCCTGCCGATCTTCTTCTGTCACTTTTCCGTCAATCACGGCCTCATACACTTTCGAGACATGCGATTTCGGAGAGAGCAGCCGATGGGAAAGGGCTCCGTCGTTCGTAATCAGCAGCAGCCCTTCGGTGTCCTTGTCGAGCCGTCCGACCGGAAAGAGGTCTTTTCTTGCCGCATCACTTAAAAGATCGAGTACGGTCCGGTCACGGCGGTCCTCCGTCGCAGAGACGACACCCGCCGGTTTGTGGAGCATCCAGTATTCCATTTTCACATAGGAAATGCTGTTTCCGTCCACAGTCACCTGCGCTTCATCCGGGTCGACTTTCAGTTCCGGGGCTTTTGCCGTAATTCCGTCTACGGCCACCCGTCCCTTCCGGATCAGGGCCTTTACTTCCTGGCGTGTTCCCACACCCATGTCCGCCAGATATTTATCGAGTCGTAATTTACTCATACCATCCGCCATCCTGCATAATATTTATTCTTTAACGTTCCGTTGTTTATTTTTCCCCAGCCAAGTGGGAAATCATCCAGGCACACAAGCACCCAGCCCTTTTTCCCCTGACACTCTTCCTCGGAAAACGAGAGTGTCTCACCCTTTAAGTAGCGCATGACACGGTCATCTCCCTTGGGAATGGTCAAACACGAAACGTATTCTTCTTTTTTCAGATACGCCGCCAGCGCCTGGGACGGCTCGAAGCGGTTTTTCTTTACGGTGCCAAGCGAAAGTACCGGTCCGCAGATAGCGCAGACCCTTTGCCGCACAGACACCTTCCGGCAGAAAATAGAGCTGGTCTTTCACAAGGGCAAACGAACCATTCTTCCAGTCCATGCGCACGCCAGCAAGAAACTCTTCCGCCTCTTTCGGCAGCTTCTTTGTCGTTTCCAAAAGTCGGGACGGCTGCCGTTTCCGGCTCTCTCCCTGCTTTTTCAGGAGCGCCACGAAATGGCCTTCTCCCTCCATCCGCTGCGGGAAAATATGAACGCACCGGGAAAGATCGCGGCCATTCACGGATACTCCCGGCGCAAACCCTTCGTAACCCAGGGTAATTTCCTGCACTTCCATATCCGGATGCGCATCCAGCAGCCCTGCGATGACCTCTTCGTTCTCCTTTACAGAAAATGTACAGGTAGAGTACAGCAGCTCTCCGCCCTCTGCAAGCATCTGATACGCCTGCTCGATCAGTTTTTTCTGGATCGGCACATAATGCTCCGGCCCATTTTCACTGTAGTAGCGCAGCATTGAGCTCTCTTTTCGGAACATGCCCTCCCCAGAGCACGGCGCGTCAAGAAGGATCTTGTCAAAAAAGGCCGGATACAAGGTTACTAATTTTTCCGGATCCTCGCTCGTCACGAGAAGACGTCCCACTCCCTGGATTTCCAGGTTGCGCAGCAGCGCCTTCGCCCGCGAATTGCTGATATCGTTTGCCAGCAGCATGCCGCCCTCACCGATCCGGCTTCCCAGCTCCGTTGCCTTTCCGCCCGGTGCCGCACAGAGATCGAGCACACGGTCATCCGGCTCAATTGGAAGGCGGGATGCCGGTGTCATCGCACTCGGCTCCTGCAGATAATACAGGCCCGCATAGTAATCGGCATCCTTTGCCGGATTGCAGCTCTCTTCATCGTAATAAAATCCATTGGGGATCCACGGAACCTTCTTAAGCGGAATATCGGTCCGCCTAAGAAACTCTTCTGTCGAAATTTTTCCGTTGTTTACCCGCAGTCCTCTATGTACCGCCTCGTCAAATGTCTTGCGGTATGCCTCATATTCTTCCTCACCGAGCAGCTGTTTCATCTCCTGCTCAAAGGCTTCCGGCAGTGTGATCATATCCGTTTATCCCCTTTTGTTCTAAAGTTCGTCTGTAATTGCCTGTGCGCGGTATCCCTCTGCAATCAGATCCAGTTCTTTGTGGAACCGTTTTAACTCCTGCAGATCGTTCTGCGCATAGATGTGATAAAACTCATCCTGAATTTTTTCTACTTCGCGTTTGTTCGTCACCTTGTAAAGATTCTCGATATTATTCAGGATATCCGTGATCAGATTCCGCTGTATCTGGGAGGAATTCTGTGCATCCATAATCTCACTCCGCACAGAGGACATCTCATTATCCAGCACAATAATCGCCTTTGCAGCTGCACTTAAGCGCTCCCGGATGTGATCCGGAATGTTTGCCTTATATTTGTACTGCAGCGAGTGCTCAATCGTCGCCCAGAAATCCATCGCCATCGTGCGGATCTGGATTTCCACCTGGATGCGCTTCGGGCCGTTCATCGTCTCCACGGTATAGTAAACAATGAGGTGATAGCTCCGGTAACCGCTGTCCTTCATGTGGCGGATGTAGTCTTTCTCGCTCTTAATCTCAATATCCGACCGCTTCTGGATCAGGTCGGCAACCTTTTCGATATCTTCAACGAACTGGCAGATGATGCGGATGCCCGCGATATCCTCCACCTGCTCCTCCATCTCTTCGGGCACAATGCCCTTTCTCTGCATTTTTTCCAGAATACTGGAAACACTCTTCACACGGCCGCTCACGCTCTCGATCGGTGAGTACAGCCCTTTTCCGTGGTGCTCCTTGATACAGATGCCCGGAATTTCTACCTGTAATTCCTTGACAGCCAGCTCGTATGGTTCCAGAATCTCATGCCATAACAGTATATCCATGTCCCCTAATCTCCTTTTTTAGCTCCTGCTTTTCAGCCATTTTTTCTATCGGATGTAACGCTTTGGAAATTCAATCCCCACCCTGTTACTTTATGCCTGTCTTTTCTGTTTTATGACTGTTTTTTC
>ENA-OQII01000213-OQII01000213.1-human-gut-metagenome-genome-assembly--contig:-NODE-213-length-10353-cov-2.065813_pt1 | contig 10353 bp, 9 predicted proteins | sample MGYA00242577_ERZ504742 | MGnify/ENA primary metagenome ERZ504742 (study PRJEB26092, sample SAMD00036443) | human gut metagenome | host: Homo sapiens | study: EMG produced TPA metagenomics assembly of...
TCGAGATAGAAAAGAGAAAGAGGGAGTCAGCCATGAGTGAAGAAATTCAAAAAAGAAAGAAATAAAATAGGTGAGGCAGCAGAGAAACCAAAGCTGCAGAGCATACAGAAGAAGTAAAAGCAGAAACGACAGCAGAGCAGAGTGCAGCAGAGACGGAAAAACCGCAGGAAACCGCAGAAGCGCCGAAGGCGGAAGAAAAGAAAACGACAACCTACAGCTGGGTGAATCCGAAAATCAGCGGAAAGACCGGCGAGGAGAATAACAGCGCTTCCTACACCGGAGAACCGGACCCGTCGGAGGCAAAGGCAGAGCGGACATCTTCTGCAAAGACAGAACATTATCAGTACCAGTCACAGACACAGAGTGCTCCGAAGCAGGAAAAACCACAGTTTTCTGCCGTTCCGCAGCCGCAGGATCACAAAAAGAAAGCGAAAAAACCAATGTCAGCCGCAAAAAAATGGGGCATGACACTTGCCATGGCAGCGTGCTTCGGACTCGTGGCAGGCGGTGTTTTCATTGGGACTGCAGCAGTCGGTACGAAAGTGATCGGTACAGCAACAGAGCAGAAGCAGGAAGTTACAATTCCGACGACCACCACAACAACGGCAGCAGACAGCAGTGATACCTCCGATACCGTAAAAGCAACCGGCGAGATGTCCGTGAAAGATGTTGCATCGAGTGCGATGCCGTCTCTGGTAGCAATTTCTACGACAACGGTGGAAGAAGTTGAGACATTCTTCGGAACCACAAGCCAGGAAGTTCCTGCAAGCGGAACCGGAGTTATTGTCGGACAGAACGACGATGAGCTCCTGATTGCGACAAACAACCACGTTGTCAGCGGTGCAACGTCTCTTTCCGTCAGCTTTATCGACGATGAGACGGTAGAAGGCCAGATCAAAGGTACCGATGCGGACAATGACCTTGCTGTTGTTGCAGTAAAACTTTCCGACATCAAGGACGAGACAAAGAGCCAGATCAAAATTGCCGTGATGGGAAATTCCGATGACCTTGAGGTCGGTGATCAGGTTGTGGCAATCGGAAATGCACTGGGAACCGGCCAGTCCCTGACGAGCGGATATATCAGTGCAAAAGACCGTACGATCTCCAGTCAGGATGAGAGTACCGGCGAGACGATTACTTCTGAGGGACTGATCCAGACCGATGCAGCCATCAACCCTGGAAACAGCGGCGGCGCCCTTCTGAACATGAACGGTGAGCTGATCGGCATTAACGAAGCAAAATACAGCTCCACACAGGTCGAGGGCATGGGCTTTGCGATCCCGATTTCGAAAGCGGAGCCGATTCTGCAGAACCTGATGAACCTGACAACAAGATACAAAGTCAGCGATGATGAGGCTGCTTATATCGGAATCAACATGGCGGATGTCAGCGCAGATGTTTCCCAGAACTACGGTATTCCGACCGGTGTCTGCATCATGAGCGTTGTGGACGGCAGCCCGGCAGCCGATGCGGGCTTCAAGAAAGGCGATGTTATCACCACGTTTGATGGAAGAAGCATCTCGAACGCCAAAGGCTTAAAAGAGACACTGACCTATTATGCGGCAGGCGAGACTGTAGATGTCACCGTACAGCGCGCGGATAACGGTGAGTACAAAGAAGTAACACTGACGCTGACCCTTGGCTCTGCAGCAGATATGCCGCAGACGAGCGGAAGCAGCAACGGAACCACAAACGATGGAACCGGAAGCTCCGATCAGAATGACCAGGGTATTCAGAATCCGTTTGGCAACAGATAAAAACTACGAAATAACTATTTCCTAAGAGAAAAAAGACGGACAGCACAGGAATATGAACGCCTGGCTGTCCGTCCTTTTTCTGCATTTTTTGATATAATTTTTTGAATTTGTAAAATTCTTAAAAAAGTTGGTAATTTTTAAGAAAGTTTTTACTTGTGACCCTATGGCTTTTGGGCTATAATCAAGCTAGACCAAGCGATCTATTACAGAAAGGAATTTGAAAAATCATGTCAGAAGAGAAAGACAGAGTGGACGGTACCGCGGACGAAACGAAGGCGGAAACAAAAAGCTCTGACCATCATACAGAAGATACTTATGAAAAAGTCTGCTTCATGTGCCGCAGACCGGAGAGCAAAGCCGGAAAGATGATTACCCTTCCGGGAAACATCAATATCTGCCCGGACTGCATGCAGAAGAGCTTTGATACCATGAACCAGAACCCGGGCCAGATCAATGAGATGATGAATAATATGAACAACATGCCGAATATCGGCATGTTCGATCTCTCCGGGCTTTCCAACCAGATCCCGAACCGGCAGCGGGTAAAGAAAAAAGAAGAAAAGAAGAAAACAAAAGAATTTTCCATCAAGGACATTCCGCCGCCGCACCGGATCAAGGCGATGCTTGACGAATACGTCATCGGCCAGGAACGTGCAAAGAAAGTCATGTCGGTTGCCGTTTACAACCATTACAAACGTGTCTTTGCACCGCAGGACGGAAATATCGAGATCGAAAAATCCAACATGCTGATGATCGGACCGACCGGTTCCGGAAAAACGTAATCTGGTGCAGACACTGGCACGCCTCTTAGATGTGCCGCTTGCCATCACGGACGCCACATCCCTTACCGAAGCGGGTTATATCGGCGATGATATTGAAAGCGTGGTATCTAAGCTTTTAGCGGCCGCAGACAACGATGTGGAGCGCGCGGAGCACGGTATTATCTTCATCGACGAGATCGACAAGATTGCGAAAAAGAAAAATACAAACCAGAGAGACGTCAGCGGAGAAGCCGTACAGCAGGGAATGCTGAAGCTCCTCGAGGGCAGCGACATCGAAGTTCCGGTGGGAGCCAACAGCAAAAATGCGATGGTTCCGCTCGAGACCGTCAATACCAGAAACATTCTCTTTATCTGCGGCGGTGCCTTCCCGGATCTGACGGACATCATCAAGGAGCGTCTGAACAAGACAGCTTCCATTGGCTTCCAGGCGGATCTGAAGGACAAGTATGATGGGGATAAGAACCTGCTGTCACAGGTGACCTTAGAAGACCTTCGGACTTTCGGTATGGTGCCGGAGTTCCTTGGCCGTCTGCCGATCGTATTTACGCTGGAGAGTCTCAATGAGGATATGCTGGTCGAGATCTTAAAAGAACCGAAAAATGCGATCCTGAAGCAGTATAAGAGACTGCTCGAACTCGACGAGGTGAAACTGGAATTTGATGATGATGCACTTCGCTCTATTGCAAGAAAAGCGCTGGAAAAAGATACCGGTGCGAGAGCACTCCGTTCGATCATCGAGGATTTCATGCTGGATATCATGTATGAGATTCCAAAGGACAGCAGCATCGGAGAGGTTATCATCACAAAAGACTATATTGAAAAGACCGGCGGGCCGACGATTCTCCTGCGCGGCCAGGAAGTTCCAAAGTTAGAGCAGAAATAAGGTAACTGGAAAACACAGCGGAGCAGACGTGAAACTGGCGTTTTCTTGAAATAAGAGATAAGAAAGAGAGGGTTTTAACTATGGCAGAGGATTTTTTTGGAAATTTAAGTAAAACACTGAAAAAAACAGTGGATACTGTGGGAAAGAAAACAGATGAATTCGTAGAAATTCAGAAGATCCGCACCCGTCAGCATGCGCTCGAGGATCAGATTGAGAAGAATTACCAGGATATCGGACAGATCATCTACAACCGCTATTTGAACGGCGAAGCATTCGACGAGAATCTTGCCGGCTTCTGCAAAGATATCACCGATCTGGAAAAAGAGATTGCAGACTGCAAGGAAGATGTGGCAAACAAGAGAGGCCGCATCGTATGCCCGGCCTGCGGCGCAAGTGTTCCGAAAGATGCAGCTTTCTGCATGCGCTGCGGTGCTGCTATGCCGGAGAAGGAAGATGAGCCGGAGGATGCCGAGTTTGTACACGTAGAACCGGAAGAAAAAGCAGAAGAAACCGAAGCAGCAGCGCCGGAAGAAGAGCCTGAAAAAGAAGCAGAGGTACCGGAAGAGGAATGATCTGGACCCTGCTGCCGGGAGCGGTTTTCCTTGCAGACGGATGCCTGAAAAAGAAGGCAGAAGAGGAGTTAAAGGAAAATGAGCAGATCCCGGTCTGCAAAGGACATATTGTCCTGCGGAAATGTCATAACCGCGGCGTAGCGGGCGGCGGCTTCGCGGACAGCACGAAGAAGGTGGAAATTCTCACCTTCTTTTTGCTGTCCGGACTGTGGGCGCGTCTCGGAGCGCTGGCGGGCAGACGTAAGTGTAAGGCGAAGAAGCTTGGGCTTGCGCTTACGATTGGCGGCGGCATGTCGAACTGGTATGACCGGCATAAGAGAGGTTACGTGACCGACTATGTCAGCTTCCGGTTTGGACCGGAGAAGTTCCGCAGACTTGTGTTCAATGTTTCTGATTTCTGTATTTTCTTCGGACTTGCGCTGCTGACGGCAATTTCCTGCCGGGAGTCCAGGTGATGCAGGATCTCACGAAAAGCCCTGCGGATGGCGGGCTTTTCGGGGCAAAAAAGAAATTTGAAATTTTTTGAAAAAATTTGAAAAAAGCTGTTGACAGATTCGGAATCATCTGGTAATATATGTTTTGTTGAGCGGCACATGAGAGCTGCAAGACAAGAAATGCAGGAGTGGCGGAATTGGCAGACGCGCAGGCTTCAGGTGCCTGTGGTCGCAAGATCGTGTGGGTTCAAGTCCCATCTCCTGCATTATTTTTCGCTTTGCGTATCAAGAATTGGTCCGGTGGACCAATTCGGATTGCCCTGATGGGAAGTGTGAAAACTTTCCGTCAGGGTATTTTTATTTTTCCAGAAAAGAAATTTCCGTAATTCGACAAAAATAGTTGAAATGTTTCCCTGGTTGTGATAGAATCTGAAAGATTAAAGTATGAGATGCATATTTCATACAAACTCAAAACCGAACGAAAAAGAAAGGAAAACGGTGGAATGATGAAAGCTTTTCTAATCTTAGAAGACGGGCATGTCTTTACCGGAACCAGCATTGGTTCACAAAAAGAAGTGATCAGTGAAATCGTATTTAATACATCCATGACTGGATATCTCGAAGTGCTGACCGACCCATCCTATGCGGGACAGGCAGTATGTATGACGTATCCTCTTATTGGAAACTATGGAATTTGTTATGATGATCAGGAGTCCTTAAGACCCTGGCCGGATGGCTATATTGTAAGAGAATTATCCCGTCTCCCCAGCAACTTCCGTTGCCAGGACACCATTCAGAATTTCCTGAAAAAGTTCGATATTCCCGGAATCGCCGGAATCGATACTCGTGCTCTTACCAAAATTCTTCGTGAAAAAGGTACCATGAACGGTATGATCACGACCAACGAAAATTATCACCTCGATGAAATTATTCCAAAATTAAAAGCGTATAATACCGGAAAAGTTGTAGAAAAGGTAACCTGCTCTGAAAAATCAGTTTTAAAAGGAGAAGGCTTTAAAGTTGCACTTCTGGATCTTGGCGCAAAGAACAACATCGCACGTTCCTTAAATGAGCGCGGATGCGAAGTGACCATTTATCCGGCGCTTACTACAGCAGAAGAGATCCTCGCCGCAAATCCGGACGGAATCATGCTGTCCAACGGCCCTGGAGATCCGAAAGAGTGCGTATCCATTATCAAAGAGATTAAAAAACTGTACGATTCCAATGTACCGATCTTTGCAATCTGTCTTGGACATCAGCTGATGGCACTGGCTACCGGCGCAGATACCCACAAGATGAAATACGGCCACCGCGGCGGAAACCACCCGGTCAAGGACCTTGCAACCGGAAGAGTTTACATTTCTTCCCAGAACCACGGCTATGTCGTAGATACCGATACCCTGGATCCGAATGTGGCAGTTCCGGCCTTTGTGAACGTCAACGACGGCACCAACGAGGGACTCAAATACGTCGGCAAAAACATCTTTACCGTACAGTTCCATCCGGAGGCATGCCCTGGCCCGCAGGATTCCGGATACCTGTTTGATCGATTCCTTGAGATGATGGGAGGTAACAAATAATGCCAAAGAATCCGAATATTAAAAAAGTTCTGGTTATCGGTTCCGGTCCGATCGTCATCGGACAGGCAGCAGAGTTCGACTACGCAGGAACACAGGCGTGCCGTTCCCTGAAAGAAGAGGGAATGGAAGTTGTTCTTCTGAACTCCAACCCGGCAACCATCATGACCGATAAAGACATCGCAGACCGCGTTTACATCGAGCCGCTGACCGTAGAAGTGGTAGAGCAGCTCATCCAGAAGGAAAAACCGGACAGCGTTCTTCCGACTCTGGGAGGCCAGGCAGGACTGAACCTTGCGATGGAACTCGAAGAAAAAGGCTTCTTAAAAGAAAACAACGTACGCCTGATCGGTACCACAGCACAGACCATCAAAAAAGCAGAGGACCGTCAGGAATTCAAAGATACCATGGAAAAAATCGGCGAGCCGGTAGCGGCATCCCTGGTTGTCCATGATGTACAGGCTGGTATCGATTTCACCAACAAGATCGGTTATCCGGTTGTACTGCGTCCGGCTTACACCCTCGGCGGAAGCGGCGGCGGTATCGCTTACAACGAAGAAGAGCTGATCGAGATCCTCTCGAACGGACTCCGTCTTTCCCGTGTCGGCGAAGTACTCGTTGAAAGATGTATCGCCGGATGGAAAGAGATCGAGTACGAGGTAATGCGGGACAGCGTAGGAAACTGCATCACCGTCTGCAACATGGAGAACATCGACCCGGTCGGCGTTCACACCGGAGACAGTATTGTCGTAGCACCGTCCCAGACCCTGGGAGATAAAGAGTATCAGATGCTGCGTACTTCCGCACTCAACATCATCACCGAGCTCGGCATCACCGGCGGATGCAACGTACAGTATGCGTTGAATCCGGACAGCTTCGAGTACTGTGTTATCGAGGTAAATCCGCGTGTCAGCCGTTCTTCCGCACTGGCTTCCAAAGCGACCGGTTATCCGATTGCAAAGGTTGCTGCAAAGATCGCACTTGGCTACACTCTGGATGAGATCCCGAACGCCATTACCGGAAAAACCTACGCAAGCTTCGAGCCGATGCTGGATTACTGTGTTGTAAAAATCCCGCGTCTGCCGTTCGATAAGTTTATCAGTGCAAAACGTACCCTGACCACACAGATGAAGGCAACCGGTGAGGTTATGAGTATCTGCAATAACTTCGAGGGAGCACTGATGAAGGCCATCCGTTCCCTGGAGCAGCATGTAGACTGCTTGATGTCCTATGACTTTACCGGACTTTCCTATACAGGACTGGTAAAAGAGCTGGAGATCGTAGACGATATGCGTATCTGGAGAATTGCAGAGGCTCTGCGCCGCGGCTTCCCATATGAGCTGATCCATGAGATCACCCGTATCGATATCTGGTTTATTGACAAGCTGGCTATCCTGACAGCGAAGAAATCCATCGTCATCCGGGAAGAAAGAATGGACCGTTCTACCGAAGACCTGGTACTTGATGATCTGGTCTGTCTCAAGACCGGAGATCAGGTTCCGGCGGATGCGAAGGTGCTGGAGGGCAGTGTAGAGGTCAATGAATCTCTCCTGACCGGTGAATCCGACAACCTTCCAAAGAACGTGGGTGATGAGCTTTTTTCCGGAAGCTTCGTGACATCAGGAGAAGCCTGCTGTCAGATCATTCATGTTGGCAAGGATAACTATGCAGCACAGATCACCAGCGAAGCGAAGGAATTCAAGCGTCATAACTCAGAACTTAAGAATTCCCTGAATGCGATCCTGAAAGTGATCAGTATCATCATCGTTCCGCTGGGCGCACTGCTGTTTTATAAACAGTACTATATTGTAGAAAATACGTTCAAGGCTTCTGTTGTGAGTATGGTCGCAGGTGTTCTGGGAATGATTCCCGAAGGTCTGGTACTCCTCACCAGTGTGGCATTGACACTGGGAGCACTGGTTCTGGCCAATAAGAAGACTCTTGTACAGGAGTTATACTGTATTGAGACTCTGGCAAGAGTTGATACACTCTGTCTGGACAAGACCGGAACAATCACTGAAGGAACCATGTGTGTAGGGCGTGTGGAGCCGTGGAGTGAGAGTCTTCTCAGAAATCTGACAGAAGACAAAGAAGAGCCAGACGAAGGCGGAATGCTCCAGGATCAGGAAATACAGCCGGAGAATGCTGAAACACAGAATCCAGATACCGGTTCGCAAACGGAAGCGGATCAGGCAGAAATCACAGACGAAACGGCAGTTCTGCAGGATATTCATGAAATTGAGGACATGATGGGAAATCTCATGTATGTTCTTAAAGATCAGAATGCAACGATTGATGCCCTGCGTAAACGCTTTCCAACCAAAACATCTATGACGCCGGAGCATATTATTCCGTTTTCTTCCGACAGAAAATACAGTGGAGCTGTATTTGAGGACAGAGGAACTTATCTTATGGGAGCGGCACAGTCCTTTTTCCGGAGGGAAGAGAAGAAATCCTGGAAGTCTGCCAGAAATATGCACAGGAAGGACTTCGAGTTCTTACACTGGCACACAGCAGTCAGATGGCAGAAGGTACAGAACTTCCGGCTGATCTTGAACCGGTGGCACTTCTTCTTCTGACAGATGTGATCAGAGAAGAAGCTCCGGATACACTGAAATTCTTTGACAGCCAGGAAGTTGACCTCAAGGTGATCTCGGGAGATGATCCTGTCACCGTTTCTGCAATCGCGAAGCGGGCAGGTCTTAAGAATGCAGAAAGCTATGTGGATGCGACAACACTGGAAACAGAGGAAGATTTAGAAGAGGCTGTTTCGAAATACAGTGTTTTTGGCCGAGTGACACCGCAGCAGAAAAAAGAAATGGTACAGGCTCTTCAGAAACAGGGACATACCGTTGCCATGACAGGAGATGGTGTCAACGATGTTCTTGCTCTCAAAGAAGCAGACTGCAGTATTGCCATGGCACAGGGAAGTGATGCGGCAAAGAACATTGCCAACGTAGTTCTTCTGGATTCGAATTTTGCCTCCATGCCACATATCGTGAATCAGGGACGAAGAGTCGTGAACAATATCCGTACAGCGGCATCTATGTTTCTGATCAAGACTATGTTTTCTGTCATGCTGTCACTTCTGACAATCTTTTTTGGAAACACGTATCCGTTCGAACCGATCCAGATGTCACTGATCAGTGCCTGCGCAGTCGGGATTCCAACCTTCCTTCTTGCACAGGAAAACAATTATGACAAGATCGATCATACGTTTCTCCGGCATGTGTTCCTGAATGCATTTCCGGCAGCAATCACTATTTCATCCTGTGTATTTGCGATCATGCTTGTCTGCCAGAATGTATATCATTCCAATGCCATGCTGAGTACGGCCTGTGTACTGGTCACAGGATGGAACTATATGGCAGCATTAAAAACGGTTTATGCACCATTGAATACCTACCGTAAGGTAATCATTTATGGAATGCAGTTTATTTTTTTGCCGCGGCAGTCATGTTTCAGAAACTGCTGGCCCTTGGTTCCCTGGACTTCGGACTGATCATACTGGTATTTATCCTGATGACATTTGCACCGGTTCTGATCGATGTGATCACAAGTTGGCTCAAAGGGATTTATGCAAAGTCTCTGGATAAGGAAAAACCAGGAAAGTTTACAGGATTTGTGAATAAACTCAGTAAAAAAAATAAATAACGATAAGTAAGAAAACAGCATTGCAGCGTGAAGCTAGGATGCTGTTTTTTTTGCAAAATTTCGGCAGAATAGCTTTTGAAAAAACAAATTTGTGTAAAACCTATGCTAAGATGCTGAATATCAAAGAAAAGGAGGTGGAAAGAACAGAGGGATTTTTGAGGAAGATAGGACGAAAGACGATTACTGGAATTTAATCTGGGTTTCTACAATTGTATTTTGCGGAAACCCAGTTGAAATCCATGAAAACAGACCCGATACAAAAAAGATGCCGAAAGTAAAAAGCTGTTTCTATTTAATGTATCACTTCATTTTTTTTGTTTCATTGATTGCATCAATCGTACATCGCAGATTAGATTCAAGCAGTGGATGATACTTGGGATCGACAGAATCCATAAGCAACATAAAATTATTTTTATGGACAGAATCATCATCAATACCCATAAGAATAAAATCGGAAGACACTCCCAAAACTTGGCAGAGTTTCTGGAGTGTGGATAAAGACATCCCTTTTTGACCGCATTCAATATACCCAAGAAAAAGAGTGGATATGTCCAGCTTTTCGGCAAGGGCTTCCCGGGAAAGATGAGCCTGTTTTCGTTGCGAATCTGACCCGCTGCCCAATTTGAACGTTTAAGTCTTTTTTCTAGCAGGAATCCCTCCTTTGAAATAATTATAGATGATTATTCTTAATATT
>ENA-OQII01000214-OQII01000214.1-human-gut-metagenome-genome-assembly--contig:-NODE-214-length-10351-cov-1.755966_pt1 | contig 10351 bp, 6 predicted proteins | sample MGYA00242577_ERZ504742 | MGnify/ENA primary metagenome ERZ504742 (study PRJEB26092, sample SAMD00036443) | human gut metagenome | host: Homo sapiens | study: EMG produced TPA metagenomics assembly of...
GGGTCTGCTCGTTTACTAGGGGACACACACCGCCCGGTCGCGCATCCCTCTCTCTGCTTTCATTTTAGTCACTTTTTCATAGAGGGATAAAGCATCCGGAGGGAGTTTTTATAATTTTTTTACTAGATTGTTTGCAGGCATCCGTCATACTTCTGCCGCAGCGCGGCCGCTGTGCACCGGACAGCATATCACACCCGGACGGTCATGCCCTGTCGAACGAACGCACTGCTCTGCCCAGCCGTACAGTTTTGCCCGCAAATTTGTGGGCAAAGGACGCAAAACAGCCAAAAAAGCCCCGCTGCCAGCAATTTGAACTGTACAACCGCGCATCGAAGTTGTATAATAGAGTGGGTGTTTCTCGGTGCAGTCTGCGGTTTTGGCCCGCCTGCACGGCCCCAGACCCTGAATGTGTTTTCTGAAAAATAACATAAAGGAGCAGAGCGACTATGATCACTTCCCGTTTCCCGCTTGGGAATGTCAGCTTTACTGATGGGTATTTTTCCACCCTGGTGGGTGAAGCCACCAAACAGTGCTACGGCGTTGCTGCCATGGCTCCCCGTGATATGACTGACGCTGTGAAAAGCATGGTATACGGTTCCGATTACCCGGAAAAGGGTGTGCGCGTGACCCAGCAGAATGGGCGTCTGGTGATCGAGCTGCACATTGCCGTCAGCTACGGTCTGAACATTTCCACCGCCGCCCGCAGCATCTCCCACCGTGTCAAGGACGAGGTAGAACAGGCCACCGGGCTGAAGGTCGCCCGCGTGGTGGTGTCCGTGGATGACGTCATCGCCTGATTTGTCTGCAAACCCGAGCCGGGATTTTCCGGCCAGCTACTAAGGAGTAAGAACAATGATTTCTGGTAAGATCCTGCGCGACGCCATCATTTCCGGCGCCAACAACATCAACAACCAGCGTTCCCGCGTGGACGAGCTGAACGTTTTCCCTGTGCCGGATGGCGACACCGGCACCAACATGGGCATGACCGTGGGCGCTGCCGTGCGTGAGCTGGAGGCTCTGGACGACAGCTGCACCGTGGGCGAGTCCGCCAAAACTGCTGCTTCCGCCATGCTGCGCGGTGCGCGCGGCAACTCCGGCGTTATCACCAGCCTGCTGTTCCGCGGCTTCTCCAAGGCTTTGGAGGGCAAAAAAGAGGCTGACGTTGCCGATATCGTGGCTGCCCTGCAGAAGGGTGTCGAGGGCGCTTACAAGGCCGTGATGAAGCCCACCGAGGGCACCATTCTGACCGTTGCCCGCGTTGCTTCTGAGGAAGCCGCTGCCAGTGATGCCGCCGATGTTCCCGCCCTGTGGGACGTGGTGCTGACTGCCGGCCAGAAGGCACTGGAGGACACCCCCAACCTGCTGCCCGTGCTGAAGAAAGCCGGTGTTGTGGACGCAGGCGGTCAGGGCATCATGGTCATCTTTGAGGGCATGGGCAAGGTGTTCCACGGCGAGCCCATGGTGGCCGGCGGCGAGGGTGCCCCCAACAAGGCCAAGCTCTCCACCGAGAACGCAGGCAAGGGCGTGTTCACCGACGACCTGATGAAGGTGGAGGACATCAAGAACGGCTACTGCACCCAGTTCCTCATCAATAAGTACGAGGGTGCCAGCGCCGCCAAGATGCGCGCCTTTGCAGAGTCCAACGGCGACAGCGTGGTCTGCATTGAGGATGACGATGTCATCAACCTGCACGTTCACACTGCCGACCCCGGCAAGATCCTGAGCGAGGCCATCAAGTACGGCTACCTGACCAACTTCAAGATCGAGAATATGCACGAGCAGTTCCTCGCCCGCCAGAAGCAGGGCAAGAGCCTTGAAAAGCAGGCTTCTGCCGAGAAGGCTCCCTCTCAGGCCAGTGAGTTCATCTATGCTGCCGTGGACCCCAGCCGTGACTACGGCTTTGTGGCCGTTGCCGCCGGTGAGGGTCTGAAGGCTGTGTTCACCGATCTGGCAGCAGACGCTGTGGTGTCCGGCGGCCAGACCATGAACCCCTCCACCGAGGACATTCTGGCAGCCATCCAGAGTGTTCCCGCCAAGACCGTGTTCGTGCTGCCCAACAACAAGAACATCATCATGGCAGCGGAGCAGGCCCAGAAGCTGGCTGACCGTCAGGTGATCGTTCTGCCCACCCGCACCGTGCCCATGGGCATTACCGCACTGCTGAACTTTGACCCCTCTGTGAATGCCGAGACCAACACCATCAACATGATGGCTGCTGCCGACAAGGTGTCCACCGGTCTGATTACCTACGCCGCCCGCGACAGCGAGTACGATGGCAAGCGCATCCGCAAGGGCGAGATCATGGCACTGGAGAACGGCAAGATCGTTTCCACCTCCACCGATATCACCAAGGCCACCTACCGTCTGGCACGCAATATGTGCAAGAAGGATTCCAGCTTTGTCACCATCATTTCCGGTTGTGACGTGAGCGACGAGGACGCCGAAAAGGTTACCGAGATCGTAAAGGCAAAGTGCCCCAACCATGTGGAAGTAAGCCACATCCGCGGCGGCCAGCCCGTTTACTACTATATGATCAGCGTGGAGTAAGCACTTCCCTGCTCTGATCTGATATTATCGCAAAATATAAAGAGGCTGTTGCATGGTATTCCGTGCGGCAGCCTCTTTTTCTGGTGAAAAAGCAAGTCTGGAAGTTCCGCAGAACTTCCAGACTTGGAAATTATAAAAACCTTTCCGCTGAAAATGCCCAAAGCACACGCGGCGGGTATTCAAAATCGTCCAGACCTGATAAAAGGCCGCTGCACAAAATCTGTGCAACGGCCTTTGTTTCTCAGAAAAAGCTTACCTGACTGCTCTCGGGCAGGTCGCCCAGTGCGCCCACCTGACGCAGACGGTCCAGAATGCTGCTGCCCACACCGGAGGCCTGCTGCAGCTCCTCCACCGAGATATATTCCTCTCCGTGGATAGTCACCCGCTCCAGTGCCTCGGCGGCGGCACCGCCCAATCCTTTCAGGGCGCTGAAGGGCAGACGCACCTTGTCGTCCTCTACCACATACTTGGAACCGCGGCTCTTGCCCAGCTCGATGGGCAAGAACTCGTACCCGCGCACCAGCATTTCGTTCACCAGCTGCAGGCTCACCAGAACGTCCTCGTCCTTGGCGTTCTTTTCCTCCTTCAGGCGGCGCTTGACCTCTTCCATGTGAGCACGGGCCACAGCAGCCCCGCCGATGGCGGCCTCATAGTCGATGTCGTCGCCGCGCACGGTGAAGTACACCGCATAGAAGGCCTGCGGCTTGTAAATTTTGAACCACATCAGACGGATGGCACTCATCAGATAGGCCACCGCGTGGGCCTTGGGGAACATATACTTGATCTTGCGGCAGCTCTCGATGTACCAGTCCGGCACATCGTGCTCCCGCATGGCTTCCTCCCAGCCGTCCTTGAAACCGCCCTTGGCCACCTTGCCCTTACGCACGGCCTCCATGATGTCAAAGGCCATCTTGGGTTCCAGCCCCTTGCGCAGCAGGTAGAGCATGATGCTGTCACGGCAGCCGATGACCTCTGCAATGGTGCAGGTGCCGCTGCGGATCAGCTCATCCGCGTTGCCGGTCCACACGTCGGTGCCGTGGGACAGGCCCGAGATCTGGATCAGCTCCGAAAAGTTCTTGGGCCGGGCTTCCACCAGCATCCCGCGGACAAAGTTGGTGCCCATCTCCGGGATGCCGAAGGTGCCGGTCTGGCTGTCGATCTGTTCCGGGGTCACACCAAGCGCTTCCGGACTGGTCAGCAGACTGTACACCTTGGGGTCGTTCATGGGGATGCTGTCCACCGGGATGCCGGTGTATTCCTCAAAATACTTGTAGAAAGTGGGCATATCGTGGCCCAGTTCGTCCAGCTTGAGCAGGGTGTCGTGTAGGTACTTAAACTCGAAGTGGGTGGTCAACAGACCGCCCGCCACGTCATCCGCCGGGTGCTGGATGGGACAAAAATCGTAGATCTCGTAGGTGTCCGGCACGACCACCATGCCGCCGGGGTGCTGGCCGGTGGTGCGCTTGACACCGGTGCAGCCCAGCGTCAGGCGGTTTTCCTCGGCGTGGTTCACGGTGCGCTGCCGCTCGTCCAGATATTTTTTAACGTAGCCGTAGGCCGTTTTATCCTGAATACCGGACACCGTGCCGGCCTTGAACACGTTGGCCTTGCCGAACAGCTCCTCGGTATAGCGGTGCACGTTGGACTGGTACTCGCCGGAGAAGTTCAGGTCGATATCCGGTTCCTTATCGCCGTAGAAGCCCAGGAAGGTCTCGAAGGGGATGTCGTGTCCATCCACCAGCATCCGGGTGCCGCACTGGGGGCAGTTTTTGTCCGGCAGGTCAAAGCCATCATCCACGCTGCCGTCGGTGATAAACTCGCTGTGCTTGCACTTGGGGCAGCGGTAGTGGGGCGGCAGGCTGTTTACCTCCGAAATGCCGGAGAAGTGCGCCACAGCGGAGGAGCCGACAGAGCCACGGCTGCCCACTTGATAGCCGCCCGCATTGGAGTAGGCCACCAGCTTGACCGCAATGACGTACAGAACCGCGTAGCCGTGGCCGCAGATGGAGTCCAGTTCCTTTTGCAGCCGCTTTTCCACGATCTCGGGCAAGGGGTCTCCGTAATCCCGCTTGGCGTGCTCCCACGTGGCATCGCGGAGCTGCTGCTCTGCGCCCTCGATGCTGGGCGGGTAGGTGCCCCGGGGGATGGCGCGCACGTTGTTGTCGATCATGGCGGCGATCTTGCGGGGGTTCTTTACTACCACCTCGTAGGCCTTTTCCTTGGGCAGATAGTAGAACTGCGCCAGCATATCCTGCGTGGTGCGGAAGAACAGCGGCGGCTGATTGTCGGCATCCTTAAAGCCGTTGCCCGCCTGTAATACAGCGCGATAGATCGCATCCTCCGGCTCGGTAAAGTGCACGTCGCCGGTGGCAATGACCGGTTTGTGCAGATCATCACCCAGCTTGATAACGGTGCGGTTGAACTCCTTGATCCGTTCCTCGCTGTCCACCTTGCCGTCCCGCACCATATAGGCGTTGTTGCCCAGCGGCTGGATCTCAAGAATATCGTAGTAGGCGGCGATTTTTTTCAGTTCCTCGTAGCTGGTGCCGTCCACGATGGCGCGGTACAGCTCGCCTGCCTCACAGGCACTGGTGAGCAGCAGGCCGTCCCGGTACTTGTTCAGCAGACTGCGGGGCACGCGGGGCTTTTTGAAGAAGTAGTTGACGTGTGCCTCGCTGACGATTTTGTACAGGTTCTTCAGACCCATCTGGTTTTTGACCAGAATGATCAGGTGGTAGTATTTCTTTTTCAGCACCTCACGGTTGCCGCCAAGACCGGTGTTGATTTCGCTGACCTTCGTTACCTCTTTTTCCGCTAAGTCGTTCAGCATCACGCAGAAGATGCGTCCCAGTGCAGCGGAGTCCTCGCAGGCGCGGTGCGCCTCGTAGGCGGGCAGTTCCAGATGCTTATTGATGGTGCCCTGCTTATAATTGTGCAGGCCCGGGTACATAGTCTGCGCCATGGTCAGGGTGTCAATATAGGTAGGCTCCAGCTTGATGCCGCTGCGCTTGGCAGCTGCCCGCAGAAAGCGCATATCAAAGGCGTGGACGTTGTGTCCCACCAGAATGCGGTCGCCCGCAAAGGCAAGAAAAGCTTCCAGCGCTTCCTTTTCGCTGGGGGCGTCCGCTACCATCTCGTTGGTGATGCCGGTCAGCTCGGTGATCTTGGGGGTGATGGGCTTGCCGGGCTTGACGAAGGTATCGAACTCCTCCACCACCTCGCCGTTGCGGATGATGACCGCGCCAATCTCGGTAAGGTACTCTACCCCGGGGTCAAGACCGGTGGTCTCGGTGTCAAACACGCAGAACTCGCCGTCCAGCGGCTGATCCTTTACGCCGTAAACGCAGGGCACCATGTCGTCCACAAAATAGGCCTCGCAGCCGTAGATGAGCTTGAAATCCGGGTCTTTTTTGTGGATGTCATCGGCTGCCAGCATGGCTTCCGGATAGCCCTGACACACGCCGTGGTCGGTGATGGCAATGGCGGGGTGTCCCATGCGGTGCGCCAGCTTGACGATGCCGCCGGGGTCGCAGAAGCCGTCCATGCTGGAAAGCTTGGTGTGCAGATGCAGCTCCACCCGCTTTTCCGGGGCAGTATCCTCCCGCTTTTTGCGCTCCACGAACAGCACATCGTAGGGGTACACGATGTAGTCATGCTCGTACTTATCATAGGAGCAGTCGCCGCGCACGATGACCGTGGTACCCTTGCCGATGCTCTCCCACTTGGAGCAGTCCTCGCCTTCCTGCGCGCGGATCTTGAGGTTGATGGAGCCGGTGTAGTCGGTGATGGACACGGTGTAGATCTTGCGATAGTTGCCCTTGACCTCGGTAAAGAACACATCGCCCCAGATGGTGCACTTGCCGCCCTCGCCGCCCAGATCCTTGAGGGGGGTAAGTTTTTGGGGGTGAACATTTTGCCATGGAAGATGGTCACCGGCTTGTCGGTCAGGTCCAGCCCCTCCACCTTGATGGACGGAGCGGTATTCTTTTTCTCGAACTTGACCACCGGCGGGGCGATCTTGCGCTCCAGCTTTTCCTCCATCTGGCGCTGTTCGGCCTCGCCCACCGCGCTTGTCAAGGGTGACTTTGGGCCTGACACCGGTGTGGGCGGCAACGCGTTCCGCCAGCAGGCGCTCAAACTCCATCTCCTGCAAAAACTTGGTGCCGTGGCAGACACCGATGCGGATATTCTGGCCCGTAATGCTGATCTTGCACCGGTCCAGAAAGCCGTTGATGGGCACGCCGTCCCGCTTCATCTCCTCCATCAGCTCCCGCAGGGCGGCTTCGTCCAGCGCGGCATAGCCGAAGAGGTTGTCGATCTTCAGTTCAAAGCCCTCGTAGTCCGGCTGCAGGGAAGCCAGTAGCCGGGCGCAGAGGTTCTGATCCAGCGGGGCGGCGCTGCGCAGAGTAAACTCGACCTGCCGGTCCTGCCGCAGCATCCGGGCGTGCTCCACGATCACCTGCCCGAAGCAGGCCGCAAAATCCGGGTCCGCCATAAACTGCGGCCACAGCTGGGAAACAAGTGGTTTCACAAATGGTACTCCTTTTTGGTGGGTTCTTTACAGCACAAACTGCCGCACCCGTTTTTGCGGGTGTGGCAGTAGCGAAAAGAATGCTTACAATTTATAGATCTCGTCCATGAACTGATCCAGAATGTTATCGCCGGTCAGCTTTTTGATGGGCTTGCCATGGATGAACAGCACAGCCTCGCCCTTGCCGCCCGCAATGCCGATATCAGCTTCGCGGGCTTCGCCGGGGCCATTGACAACGCAGCCCATCACGGCCACCTTGATGGACTTTTTGTAGCCCTGCAGCCGCTTTTCCACCTCGTTGGCGATCTCGGTGCAGGGGTACTGGGTGCGTCCGCAGGTGGGGCAGGTGATGACCTCCGGTCCGGTGACCGGGAAGCCCACGGCGCGCAGGATGTTGAAGCCTGCCTCCACCTCTTTTTCCGGCTCGGCAGCCAGCGACACGCGGATGGTATCGCCGATGCCCTCCAGCAGCATCCCGCCGATGCCCATGCCGCTTTTCAGCAGACCCATCCTGGTAGGTACCGGCCTCGGTGACGCCCACATGGAGCGGGTAGTCGGTGACGGCGCTGAGCTGGCGGTAGGCTTCCATCATGCGGGGCACGTTGGAGTTTTTGATGGAGATAACGATGTTGTTAAAATCGAACTTTTCCAGCAGCCGCACATGGTACAAAGCGCTTTCCACCATAGCTTCCGGGGTGGGTGCGCCGTAGCGGGCCAGAATGTGCTTTTCCAGACTGCCGCCGTTGACGCCGATGCGGATGGGGATATTCTTCTGCTGGCAGGCATCCACCACTGCCTTTACCCGGTCATCATCGCCGATATTGCCCGGGTTGATGCGGATCTTATCTACGCCTACGTCCGCGCAGGCCAGCGCAGCCTTATAGTCAAAGTGGATATCTGCCACGATGGGGATGTTCACTGCGTTCTTCACGGCCTCGATGCACCTGGCATCCGCCGCGCTGGGGCAGGTCACACGCAGGATCTGGCAGCCCGCCGCCTCACAGCGCTTTGCCTGGGCAACGTTGCCCTCAATGTCCTCCACGGGGACATTCAGCATGGTCTGCACCGCAATGGGGTTGTTGCCGCCAATGGTCACATTGCCGATCTTCACTTCTCGTTTCAACTGCCGCATCCTGTGGTTCCCCTTTCTGTTATACAGCTCCGGTGATGAGCCGGATGATATCGTTGTAGGTCGCAAAGATCATCAGCCCGAACAGCAGCGCAAAGGCCGCAACGGTCAGGCTGCCCTGCAGCTTTTCCGGCACAGCATGGCCGGTGATGCCCTCAATGGCCAGGAACACCACCTTGCCGCCGTCCAGCGCCGGGAAGGGCAGCAGGTTGAAGATGCCCAGGTTCACGGTGATGAGCACCAGCAGCTCCAGCAGGTCCTGCCAGCCGTAGCTGGCGGCCTGCCCGATGGCCGTTACGATGCCCACCGGGCCGGAGAGGTCGTTGATGCTCTCCCGCCCCCGCAGCAGGTCGGAGAGGGAGGCAAAGATGATGCGCCCGTAGTAGAGCACACTGTTGCCCGCCTCTTTCAGCACGTTCAGCGGTGTTTTTCTGATGCCGTAGACCGTAAAGCCCAGGCTCATGTGGGTCTCGCCCTTGTCATCCTGCCAGGTGTCGAACTGCACACCGGGCAGCTCCACCTTTTTGCCGTCCCGCAGAACGGTGAAATCGGCGGTGTAGTCCTCGGTGCGCATCAGCTCATAGAGGATATCGTTTGCCACAAAGCAGCGGCGGCCGTTCACCGCAAGGATCTTATCCCCTGCCTGCAGGCCGGTCTGGCCGCAGAGGGCGTTTTCCTCCACCTGATAGAGGACCTTGCTGGTGATGGGCTCGCTCTGGGCCGTGATGAGGATGGCCATGACCACAAAGCCCAGCACAAAGTTCATCCCGGCACCCGCCAGCATGATGAGGGCCCGCTGCCAGACAGGGGCCTCATTCAGAGGAATACCAGCAGGCTTTTCCTCCTCGGGGGAAGTCTCCGCTATGCCAAGGGCTCCCCTATCAGGGGAGCTGCCGCCATCGGCGGCTGAGGGGTTTGACCGTTTCTCCGCCTGCTTGCTCTCGGGGCTTTCCTCCCCTTCCAGCGCCACAAAGCCGCCCACGGGCAGGGCGCGGATGCTGTACTGGGTGCCCTTGCGCACCCGCCTGCACAGCACCGGCCCCATGCCGATGGAGAACTCGTTGACCTGCACGCCGCAGAGCTTTGCCACCATGAAGTGGCCGAACTCATGGATGGCGATCACGGCGCTGAACACGAACACCGCAGCAATAAAGGTGACAATAAAAGACATCAGTTCTCCTTACAGGTGCGCTCTCACAAAGGCGCGGGCCATCTTGTCGCACTCATACACATCGGCCAGGGTGTAATCGCCGCCAAAGCTGTCGCTGTCCACAACAGCCTCCACCAGACGGCCGATATCGAGGAAGCCGATCTTATCCTCGAGGAAGAGCTTGACTGCCTCCTCGTTGGCACCGTTGGCGGCGCAGGGGCCCAGACCACCCTTCTTGATGGCCTTTTTGCAGGCAGCCAGGCAGCGGAAGGTCTCCTCGTCGGCCACATCGAAGGTCAGCAGCTTCAGGGTGGTAAAGTCCAGCTCGGGCACCACACCGGGCACACGGGCCGGGTAGGTCAGGGCGTACTGGATGGGGGATGCGCATATCGGGCACGCCCAGCTGGGCGATGATGGAGTTATCGCTGTACTGCACGGCAGAGTGGACAATGCTCTGGCGCTGCACCACGATCTGGATCTTCTCGGGGGGCAGGCCGAACAGCCAGACCGCCTCGATCAGCTCCAGGCCCTTGTTCATCAGGGTGGCGGAGTCGATGGTGATCTTGGCACCCATGTTCCAGTTGGGGTGCTTGAGGGCATCGGCCTTGGTCTTGCCCCGCAGCTCCTCGGTCTTCATGCCGAAGAAGGGACCGCCGGAAGCCGTGAGCAGGATCTTGGTCAGGCTCTTGGCGCTCTCCTTGTCCTGCAGGCACTGGAAGATGGCGGAGTGCTCGCTGTCCACAGGCAGCAGCTTCACGCCGTGCTTTGCCACGGCCTGGGTCACCAGATGGCCGCCCGTAACAAGGCTCTCCTTGTTGGCAAGGGCCAGATCATGGCCGCTCTCAATGGCGGTCAGGCTGGCACCCAGACCGGCGATGCCCACCACACTGTTCAGCACCACATCGGGGCCGTCCATGGCGGCCAGCTCCTTCAGGCCCTCGGGGCCGGTCAGCAGCCGGGGGGCGTTGGCACGGCCCGCCAGAGCCGCGTCCAG
>ENA-OQII01000216-OQII01000216.1-human-gut-metagenome-genome-assembly--contig:-NODE-216-length-10331-cov-3.020090_pt1 | contig 10331 bp, 12 predicted proteins | sample MGYA00242577_ERZ504742 | MGnify/ENA primary metagenome ERZ504742 (study PRJEB26092, sample SAMD00036443) | human gut metagenome | host: Homo sapiens | study: EMG produced TPA metagenomics assembly of...
CTGGCTCCTTTCTCCATCCAGGAGCTCTCTCATCTCAACATCGTAATATTCAGCAAGTTGAACAAGTATACTGAGATCTGGCATATTTATTCCTGTTTCCCATCTGGAAACTGTTCTTGCAGATACCTCAAACTTCTCGGCAAGCTGCTCTTGCGTAAGATTCTTTTCTTTACGACATTGCTTTAAAAAAGCTCCAATCTTTTTTGTGTCCATGTCTCTACCTCTCTTCCACTTACAGCTTACCAATATGTATCAAAATTACCACGACATAAAACGAGAATCCGCTAATTTTCAACCGGACATCGTATGTCTAAAACAAATAAACGGTATTTTCACCCCAAAAGCATTCTATTCCTCTATAAATTAACCTTCTCTTTTATGTCTATCCATAAGTAGCAGAATAAACATAACAAACCATATCACCCATGCAATTAAACAACCGATTCCTATATGCCAAATATCTATAATCATTCCAGCAATAAAAGGAATTGACATAAACATCATTCTCTTCCCATATGCCTTACACATAGCATTTTCATCATATTTCTTTCGTTCTTCTGCTGATTTCATATTATAACCAGACAAGAATTTAGATGCTTGTCCCTTTGACCTATAAAACCATATTCCAAATAAAAACATAATCACTGCCATTGCAAAGTCAAAAACAATATAGAACATATAATGCTTCCTTTCAGTCAATTCCACAAACTTGAAGTTATTGATCTTCTGAATCCAATCCAAGTTCTTTCAACTCTTTTTCGTTTTGGATATCTTCATCAGTTTTCTTTCCAGTGATAGCACTGTAGGCTTCTTTGATGCCATTTTTCACTGCCCATTTGATAACGAAATACAGTGCAATCAAAATAACAATTGCGGTTCCTCCGCTTATACCTAATTCATTCCACATAATTCAATCCTCCAAATTTCGATTTTCATTTTCTCCAATTGGAAGTTAGCTATTTTTTCATTCCTTGCTTTGTAAAATGCTTATGCAACAAAAATTCTGTCGGAATAATTGTAAGCACCATAATTCCTAATTGTAAAAACACCAAATAAACAGAAATCATTTCAAAGTTTGTATCATCTTTCGTTAAAATCAAAATAAAAATCGATAGTATCACCAGGATGATTCCTAAAACAAAGTTTATCCAGCCCCAACACCTGTGTGCATATCTCCATGTTTCATCATTCATCCTTGACATAGTAGTTCGATATCCCGAACTCCCCTGCCGATCTTTAGGAGGCTTATCTTTCCACGTATATCCCAATATAATCATAGATAACGGTACTAAAAGTGAACACGCAGATAAAAATATAAACATTACAGAGATCTCCTCTCAACTTCTGATTAATTTGCTCTAAAGACTAAAGTTGTCATCAAATAAACCCTACCCATATTCCAACCGCTATAAGTATCATGCCTAGTATTCTTCCAATAAATCTCGCCTTTTTATTTCCAAATAAAGCAGTTGTTTCTGAAGTAGTAAATGGAAGCAAAACAACAGTGACCCCCATTACTATAATTCCACTTCCAATCATGCAATTGCGGCTTGACACAACACCATAAAACATAGCTAAAAACCCTAAAATAATGCTCGAAATGAAATACTTAATTTTATGTCTATCTTTTTCAATTATCTTTCTATAGCTGTTTTCGCACTCACTGCTACAAAATTCCAAATTACTATCTAATTCTTTGCCACAATATCTACATTTTTTCATAGTAACTTCCTCGATAATTTTCAAAATTTTATCCAAAAGCTCTCGATTTGTCTTTACTTTATTCTACCATAGTTCATTTTAAAATACTATTCCAATACACACAAAACAGAAAAAAGCGATCCTTTTCGACCGCCTATTTCCACCTACATATATATCGTATTTTTCACTACAATTTCTTCTGCACTGGATTTTATATTAATCATTAATCTAACCCACTTCATCTGATCCTGTGCCTTTAATTCTTCCGTCGCACCCTGTTTTTTCACCATCTGAATAATCCGGTGCCCGTGTCCCTGCTGTCCGGTGACAGGAAACCGCAAATCCGTTTTTTAGGAAACCACCATTCCGGTAGTGGAAACCTTTATCATAAATCCTTTAGAATGTAATCATGCACCAGCTGGTGTAAATTCATTCAAAGGAGGTCATGACCATGACCAAGTATCGAGAGATTCTCAGGCTAAAAAGTCTGGGACTCAGTCAGCAGAGCATTGCCGACAGCTGCAATGTCTCCAAGAAAACGGTCAATCGCGTTTTGAAACGTGCAAAGGAATTAAATATTTCCTGGCCACTTGATAAAAGCGATACCGATGCTGTTCTTGCAGAAATGTTTTTTCCTTCTGCAAAGCAAGTCAGATCCAATAAACGGATGCCTGACTACGATTATGTCCACAAAGAATTACTCCGTAACGGAGTCAGTAAGAAACTCTTGTGGACAGAATACATGGAGGACTGTCATGCAAATGGCGAGGAACCACTTATGTATTCCCAGTTCTGCTATCACATCCAGCAGGATGAGCAGAAACGACGTGCTACCATGCATATCAACCGGAAACCTGGTGAGCAGGTTGAGGTCGATTGGGCAGGAGATCCTGCAACAATCATTGATCCGGATACTGGTGAGATCACCAAAGCCTATATATTTGTCGGCGTGATGACTTATAGCCAGTACGCATATGTGGAAGCATTTCTGGATATGAAGCAAAAATCATGGATTAATGCCCATGTTCATATGTACGAATATTTTGGCGGTGTTGCCAGAATTCTCGTACCGGATAACTGTAAAACAGCAGTTGTCCACAATGGTGGCTTTAAAGACCAGCAGATCAATGAAACCTATCAAGAAATGGCCGAATACTACGACACCGCTATTATCCCGGCGCGTGTCAGAGCTCCCAAAGATAAGCCGAATGCTGAAGGGACAGTAGGAAATATTTCTACCTGGATCACAGCAGCTCTTCGGGATGAACAGTTCTTCTCCCTTGCTGAATTGAATTTGGCAATCAAAGATAAGCTGGAACTGTTCAACCAAAGGCTCTTTCAAAAGAAAGAGGGTAGTCGGCGAAGCTTATTTCTTGGGGAAGAAAAACCATTGCTGGCACCATTACCTGCTACCCGTTTTGAACTGAGTGACTGGAAAACAGCCACTGTCCAGTTCAATTATCACATATCTGTGGACGGAATGCTATACTCCGTTCCGTACGAATACATTAAAAAGAAAGTTGATATAAGGGTAACAGACACCACGATTGAAATTTTCTACAACCATAACCGCATTGCTTCCCATCGTCGTCTAAAAGGACGCCCTGGGCAGTACAGCACCATTACTGAACATATGCCGGCAGACCACCAGAAGTATCTGGAATGGAACGGTGACCGCTTCCGTAAATGGGCTGAGCGGATTGGCATAAATACGTACACTGCAGTCAATGCAATATTGACCTCCAAAAGTGTGGAACAACAAACCTACCGAAGCTGTATGGGGCTTCTTAAGCTTGCTGAGAAGTACTCAGATGCGTTACTGGAAGCTGCCTGTAAAAAGGCATTATCCTATACAGCATCACCCAGTTACAAGAGTATTAAAAACCTACTTGTAACCGGCTCAGAAAAACTGGCATCGGAAGCAATCGATACCAAGACCACACATAAAGCACATGGCATCACACGAGGTGCCGATTACTATCGGAGGTAAACACATATGACCAATCAGAGTACAATGGATAAGTTAATAGAAATGCGCCTTACCACAATGGCAGATGCATTCCGCAACCAACTCAATGACCCAAAATTCAAGGAGGTTCCCTTTGAGGATCAATTCGGTATGCTGGTGGATATCGAATACAGCAGTCGCAAAAACAACCGTCTCAAAAGACTGATCAAGAATGCCTGTTTCGATCAGCCGGAAGCGAATATCATGGATATCAACTATACTTCCGGACGCAAGCTAAACAAGGAACTGATTCGCAGACTTGCTACCTGCGAATATATATCTGAACATCGGAATCTTTTTATTACCGGTGCTACAGGCTGCGGTAAAACTTACATGGCCTGTGCCTTTGGCATGGAAGCCTGTAAGCAGTATTACAATACCAAATATATCCGTCTGCCTGATCTGCTTATTGATCTGGAGGTGGCACGGACAGATGGCAACTACAAAAAGGTGATGGCTAAGTATGCCAATCCCGTTGTCCTGATTTTGGATGAATGGCTTCTATTGAAACCAACGGAATCTGAACAAAGAAGATATCTTCGAACTACTCCATCGGAGACGCAAGAAATCTTCAACGATTTTTTGCTCCCAGTATGAGTTCGAGGAATGGTACGACCAACTGGGTGGTGATGATAGTCCTCTGGCAGATGCAATCATTGACCGCATTGCTCATGACAGTTATCGTATCAACATTACAAGCATTGATGCCGAACATGATATCTCGATGCGAGAGGTTTATGGCTTGGACAAAACATTACGTGAGTAAACTCGCATAAGCGGTTCCCGCAAGCCCGGACAGACGGTTTCCCGTCTGTCTGACTTGCGGTGTTACCGCACAAGAATATTCACCATCTGTTCCATAAGTATTTCCACCTGCCTTCTGGCTTCCTGATCAATCTGATTCAGGTGTTTCGTCAGCTTTCCAGTCAATAGCAAGTATTGATATTTTGCTGATCTGTGTTCCTTCAGGAACTGTTTTCGCAACATTCCATATTTTCCATATATCGGTTCTTCTTAATTCAACAGCAAAGATTTCATCAAATATCCATATTTTAATATAGAATTATTTTTCATAATTTTTATGTTTCCAGGCAACAGAAAAACCCCGGAAACCTTGCGGTTCCGGGGTATCTTACGTTTGGACACAATGTACCTTGCGGTACTCTATTTATATAATTAAGATGTTATGCTAAAATTATTCGATAACTGTAGCAACACGTCCTGATCCTACAGTACGTCCACCTTCACGATATCAGACCGATGTATTGCAGTGTGCAAATGGTGATTTTTCGTGTGATTCGTGGGGGAAAATCCGGATTTTCCGCTGTGTCCGTATGGTTTTGGGGGATTTTGTTATCATGGTGTTATCACACCTTGCTATTCGTAAGACCAAATATTTGCTATCTCATAATTTTTTATTTTCCTGGCCTTTTCAACACATTGTTTTAATTCGTCTGTTTCTCCTGTTCCAGTTGTCTTAACACTTTTATAATACTGATGTAATGCCTCCACACAATTATATAAGCCATCCAAATAATACCTCTCACCTTGATCTGCTAAATTTTCATATATATCTATACATTTATTGATAGATAAGGCAATATATCTCTGTGCTTTCTCCGTAGCGAAAAAAGGTTGCCTGAGCAAAGGTGTCAAATGAATCCATAACGTTTTTGAATACTCTATATCTAAATATTTTATTGAACTGAAAAATTTTTCAAATGATACATCTTGATTGTAATTTTCTTTCATAAATACCAAACACTGTATTCCCGTAAATACACTTGAATAAAGTTTTTTATTTTTCGTTCTATAAATGAGCAAGTTCGTGATTTTTGCATAAAAGAAAGACACCTCGATTCCGTGTGTTGTATAATGAAAGTGCCTAAACAAACATTTGCAACATTTACGAAAGAAGGTGTCTCTCGCAAATACTATACATCATTCCGCATTCATATACAACCAGCTTAAGAAATTAAATTTATGCAAATTTTATTCGAACCGGGTGATAAACCACCTTATAAGTATCCTGATCAGCATTTTCATTTCAGGATATCATGGAAAAACCACGGATTTTGCTAAAAACAGTTCCTGTCACAGAACTACGATTGCACATTTCCTTAATTCAGGGAAATGGGATGATTCTCTACTTTCAGATACGTTAAAACTTTCTGTTATAGAGATTATTTATTCAGAAGCAGCACGCACCGGAAAGCCTGTTTTCTGCATTGTAGACGATACGATAGCTTCAAAGACAAAGCCTTCGTCACAGGCTCTGCATCCGATTGAAGATGCGTACTTTCACCAATCCCATTTAAAGGGGAAACAGGACTACGGACATCAGGCAGTAGCTGTTATGCTTTCCTGTAACGGCATTGTCCTGAACTATGCTTTTGTAATGTACAATAAATCAATTTCCAAGATTGATATTGTACAAAATATTGCAAAGGAACTGCCTGTTCCACCAGTAATGTCTTATTTCCTTTGTGACTGCTGGTATGTTTCTGAAAAAATAATCAATACTTTTGTACAGAAAGGGTTCCATACCATTGGTGCTTTGAAAACAAACCGTCTGCTGTATCCATCAGGAATGAAAAAGAAACTCAGTGAACTGGCTGCTGAACGATCCACAACACATAAAGGATTTGACCTCGTCACAGTCAAAAAACGCAACTATTATGTGTACCGGTATGAGGGAAACCTCAGCGGCATAGAAAATGCAGTTGTTCTTTTAAGCTATCCTGAAAAAGCATTTGGTAATCCTAAAGCACTACGTGCTTTCATTAGCACAAATGTATCCTTATCTACACAGGAGATCCTTTCCTGTTATGTTTGTCGATGGCCGATTGAGATATTTTTCAGGCAATGCAAAAACCATCTGGCCCTGGATACATACCAGATACGCTCCTCAAAGGGAATACAGAGGTACTGGCTGTTGATGTCACTGACACATTATATTTGTGTCACAGGAACTGGCGGATATCGGTCTTTTCAAGATGGATATCATCGAATCTGTAGTGCCGTTCATCAGGAAAAGTATCAGTATCTATTCCTATGTGCAAAAGCAAGTGATGATTTTGAAGCATTTATGAAATTAGCAGGATAATTTTGTGCATTTTTTCAAATTTGCTCATTTATAGTTTCGTTAATATAATATTCTCAAACGTATCAACACATTCTTCAAGTTTATTTTTCTCGGTCATCTCTACTATATCAATTGCAATGGTACTAATTTTGCAATCTGATAACGCTATCTTAATTCTTTCAATCAATGGATATATTTCTGTAATCAACTGATTTTTGTATGGACTCACAATAAACAAGCGCAACAAGTTCTCCAATTACTAAGAACTATTTTCACAATCTCTTTTTCTCCCATAAAATCATGTTCTATAAGCTTTTTTCATGCATTATGAAATCATATGAACGAGTCAAAATAGTATTTGCAAGTTCTTTATTTAAAATCACCTTATTACATTTTCTCTGAGAAATCTCCGATGTTGAATAAAAGAAACTAAAATAATCTCTGACACTTCCATATGAATTATTTATTTCACGTCCTGTTGGTGTTACACTTTCTACATATTCTGTATTCATCAAATATGTATAATATAATTTTGAAAATTCAACTGACGCTGGATGCGGTAATTCCTCCCAATAAATGGATAATATAATTCTGTCATCGGTAAAGTGTCTTTGTCATTCTTCCAAAAGACTGTTACGATATCGTCTCGATATTTCTCTAACGGTTTATTATTCCACAATACTAACAGACAAGCCAATCCATTATCTCTTTCAGATATATTTTCACTTGAGCTCAAGCGAAGTGCTTTTTCATAAAATACTTCTACATCTTCTTCGCATATTTCAAAAGATAAATTATTAAAATAACTAGCTAAATGATATTGTGCATCAAACTCAGAAAAAATAATATTCTGACAAGCCATTGCAATATTTCCATTAAATCTAGTGGAAATTATCTGCAGGATCTTTTTTATATCCCTAACTATAAACGAATCTTCCTTCTGACTGAATCTACTTAATATTTTCAAAAAAACAATTACATTTGCGTCTTCTGTAAACACCACTAAACGCGATAGTATACTTAAGATATTCTTCATAGACACAAAATATTGTTTTCTATCATAGCTATCTTCTTCTGAATACATTTTTACAATTTCAACCAATTTATCAAAAAGATATTGTTTTTCTGAATCATCTATATTTAAAAGCATTTTTCGTGTAAAAATCTGATTGATGATTTTTTCTTGATTAGTTCTAATAGCCAAGGACAGTTTCCAATAAACATATTCGCTTGAGTGCATTATCTCATCATATACCCGCGGAAGTAGTCTTGCTTGATCTAAAAACATCGGCAAACACAATTTATCTATTCCAAGGATAAAGACAAACGAATTTTTGTAGCAAGCAGTTTCTCCTGAATAAAACACCGTAACACTTTTATTGGAATTAAGACTAAACGGCACTATTCTTTCTTCTTTTTTTCTATCTTTTTCAAAAAAATCTTGCTTCAATTTTTCCCTTTGCTCAACAATAATCCGCCTTGTATTATATGAATTATCATAATACTTATTGTCAGAATATTTCTCCGTAATTTCCCAATTCCCAATTCTGTAACATAAGTTTAAATATCCCAAATATGAAGCATATATTTCATCTGACAATTTCATCTGTGCTAATTCTGCCGAACATTCACTTAATATCTTGTCTGCAATATCATTTTTTGACAATTGTTTATATAACGCTGCCTTTTTTACCTTATACTCAAATGATGGAGTTTCTATTTCCTCAATTAGCGTCTTTGCTTCCTCATAATCAAATAGCGAAATATAATTTTTCATTTTTTCAATAAGGAACTCATTTTTATAGTATGGAATTTTATTACAATATATTTCACATCTTTCCATACAAGCATCATATAACTCTTTTTTGCCATCAATTCTATACATTTCTGCCAAATACAATAATACTTCACATAATGTTTCTATTTGTAAATTTTTTTCAATTAATATTTCTGTTACTTTTTCTAAATATTCAGCATTTTTATCTTCTAAAACAACCAGACATTTTCTCAGTATTTTAATAATAGTTGAAATTATCTTCTCTGGTACTTTCTCCTGATTCTGAACCAACTTCAGTACTACGCCAAAATGTTCCAAAAAGTAATCTGCATATTTAACCCTTTTTTCTTCTGGTAACAAAATATATGGCTCTATCAACTTTTCAACTTTATGTGAATAGTTTTCCAACTTTTCAAAATATTCTTCTTTTTCCGCTTCTTTAGGTTGCCAAAATATATCAACATTTTGGTACGGTCTTTCCAAATAAATATCTTTTTCACTTTGATTTTTTTCTAACAAACCAACAAATTCCGAAATTGCCTGATAGTGTCGATTTTCTTCCTGTCGAGATACTAATCCAGAAATATCTACTATAGTAATCCCCTTATTTTCCAACAGTTTTCTCTCTGGTGCACTGAGTTTTTCATATATACCAATCAAATAAATCGTTGGACAGTATTCACCCATATTGTCTCGTAACCAACCAAGCCAACTTTGGAAATTAGGGTCATCCCCGGAAAATCCAAGTAAGCATAACCTAGTTTCAAGCATCGCCTGCTGTACAGTATTAACTAATGCTGAATATTTATCTGGGTATGTTCTATAATCTTCATCACTTATTATATATGGTTTTACTTGTGGAATACTTCCATGCAGCTTAATTATCCGCGGCTTTATACTCCCTGGTAAGTCATTTTGAGAATATATAATTTCATAGTTATTCTCACGATAAATCATATCTACCGTCCGCTCCAAAAGAGTATCATAATTTGTTGTAAAAATATCTGACCAATGTAATTTTAAAAGTCTTTTATGTAATTCTCCTGGAACAAACGTTTCGTCTGCAATGGACTGTTCTATCAAATTGTTTATTTTATTTCTATCAAAATTAGCAATATATTCATCTGCCAGCTTTGTGACGTTTTTCCCAGATGTCTTTATAATCCTTTGTCTATTCCATTCTTCTTTTTCTTGTGCTTCTAATGGTTCCGGATATAGTTCCTCATACATTTTCTCGGCAAGTTCACTCCAATTTGGTGGTTGCATACTTGCCATTCCTTTACTCTGTGCATTTTTTGAAAATCCCGCTCCAATCATTAGCGAAACATCCCCATATTTTCTTGGTTCTTTTAATCGCTGTGCAATATCATTTATATAAGAATAAACGGTCTTATCACTCATCTAAATACCTCTTTTGTAGAAATAACTTTTTACTCTAAAATATAGGTCAAATCATTCTTCATCAAATATATTATTCAATGTCTTCTCCATATCTGCCACCAAATTAACCACCAGTGCATTTCCCATCATAAATCTCCTCTTATTTAACGGCATTTCCACTGTTTCTCCATTTACTAAACAATATTTTGTATGATCAGTCGGGAACCCCTGAATCCGTTCCGTCTCTCCTGCTGTAAGCAATCTAATATTCCCTGTTTTTTTATCTTTTACAATATGAGTGGAGCGATTAAATCCTCCTTCTGATGTCAACATTGTTCTAGCTGGCTTGTCTTCATCATCGACCATCGGAATTGCACCTT
>ENA-OQII01000217-OQII01000217.1-human-gut-metagenome-genome-assembly--contig:-NODE-217-length-10286-cov-3.001673_pt1 | contig 10286 bp, 9 predicted proteins | sample MGYA00242577_ERZ504742 | MGnify/ENA primary metagenome ERZ504742 (study PRJEB26092, sample SAMD00036443) | human gut metagenome | host: Homo sapiens | study: EMG produced TPA metagenomics assembly of...
CTCCGGTCCGAACCCTACGTCTTCTTCTACTACAGTTCCTATGATCTGATTGTCAGGATTCTGAAAAACCATGCCCGCTTTCTGTCGGACTTTCCATAATTCCGGCTCTTTAGACGTGTCAATCCCATCTACCCACAAAGTTCCTTCCGTCGGAAGCAACAGCGCATTCAGGTGCTTTGCAAGAGTAGATTTTCCGGAACCATTATGTCCCAGAACAGCCACGAATTGTCCGGCTTCAATGTCCAGGTTTACATCATTGACAGCACGCTGCGTATCCTGCACGTTACCATCTTCATCATACTTGAGATAGTCAAATCCCAGCTTGAATGCCTTGATAATTCCCATAATATTTTTTGTCCTCGTATTTTGTCTGTCTGCTGCTTATTTTCACAGGAAAAGAATCCCGTCAGTAAACAGCGAATATTTATTTTTTCAGGCTTCTTCAGTAGCTGCCAGTCCGGTCAACTCGTCAATCAGAGCCCAGATCTCATCTCTTCCCTGCTTCGTCTCAGCAGAGAAAGGAATAATAATGCCATCTTTACTCAGCTTCAGCCCTTCTTTGATTGCTTTGATATTTTTCTGAACCTGGCTTCGTTTGAGCTTGTCAAGCTTCGTTGCAATAATGATCGGCTCATAGCCATTGTTCAGAATCCAGTCATACATCATCTTGTCATTTGCAGACGGATCATGACGGATATCAATAAGAAGGAAAACCGCCTTCAGGTTTTTGGATGTATGAAGATATCTTTCGATCATCTTGCCCCATTTTTCCTTCTCAGACTGTGAAACCTTTGCGTATCCGTAACCAGGGAGGTCTACCAGATACATGGCTTCATTGATATTATAAAAGTTAATGGTCTGTGTTTTTCCCGGCTGTGCACTTGTTCTGGCAAGAGATTTCCGGTTCATCAGCCCGTTGATCAGCGATGATTTTCCCACATTTGATTTTCCTGCAAATGCAACCTCCGGTCTGTTGGTGTCCGGGAGTTTGCTGGTAATACCGCATACGATATCTAATGATACATTCTTAATAACCATTGATTTCCTCTCTTTTTTCACAACAAATGGTCAATCTTTACTGACTGACCATTTATTTTATACCAGTGCCTTATTAAGCACTTCCTTCATCGAACTTACAAAGGTAATGGTAAGTCCGTCTGTGATTTCCTTATCTAATTCCTGAATATCCGGTTTGTTTTCTGCCGGCACTAACACCTCTTTGATCTTAGCATATTTTGCCGCAAGAAGTTTTTCTTTCAAACCGCCGATCGGAAGAACTCTTCCTCTCAGTGTGATCTCACCGGTCATTGCAAGGTCTGCCCTTACCGGCTTCTTAATAATTGCGGAAAGGATTGCAGTTGCCATGGTAATACCTGCGGATGGTCCGTCTTTTGGTACTGCCCCTTCCGGAATATGCACATGAATATCGTTTTCCTGGAAAAATTCCGGCTCAACTTTATAGTCAGAAGCAATGGAACGAATGTAAGTAATACCTGCCTGTGCAGACTCTTTCATAACATCTCCCAACTGTCCGGTAAGCATCAGCTCGCCCTTGCCGGGCATTACATTGACTTCAATCTGCAGTGTATCGCCGCCCACCTGTGTCCAGGCAAGCCCGCGGGAAATACCAATCTCATCTTTCTTATTTGCCATAAGATAGTTAAAATGCTCTTTTCCAAGAAAATCTGACAGATTCTTTGAAGTCACTGTAACTTTCTTTTTATCTTCTTCCATGATCAGACGTGCAGTTTTTCTGCATATCTGTCCGATGGTTCTCTCCAGGTTTCGAACTCCGGCTTCTTTTGTATAATTGTTGATGATCTTCTTAAGAGCCGCTGACTGGATTGTCAGTTTACCTTTCTCGATACCGTTCTCTTCCATCTGCTTCGGAATCAGATGTTCCTTTGCAATATGTTCCTTCTCATTCTCAGTATAACCTGCGATCTCGATCAGTTCCATACGGTCAAGAAGTGGTCTCGGAATGCCCTGAACATCGTTTGCAGTTGCAATAAACAGTACTTCTGAAAGATCCTGTGGAACCTCTATATAATGATCCATAAATCTGCTGTTCTGTTCCGGATCAAGCACCTCAAGAAGTGCTGCAGAAGTATCTCCTTTATAATCACTGCTGGTCTTGTCAATCTCATCCAGAAGCATCAGAGGATTGCTCACTCCTGCCTGCTGTAATGCTGCAGTGATCCTTCCCGGCATTGCTCCTACATAAGTCTTTCTATGGCCCCGGATCTCAGCCTCATCTCTCACACCGCCCAGACAGATACGTACATATTTCTTATGCATTGCTTCTGCAATCGATCGGGCAATGGAGGTTTTACCTGTTCCGGGAGGTCCTACCAGACAAAGGATCGGACTTTTTCCCTTATGTGTCAGTTTGCGGACGGAAAGGAACTCCATCACACGCTCCTTCACATCTTTCAGACCGTAATGACCTTCCTGAAGTACTTTCCATGCTTCTTTCAGATCATCAGAATCTGTGGATTTCTTCTCCCACGGAAGCGCCAGCATGGTCTCAATATAACCACGCAGTACTGCATTCTCGGATACATTGCTGTTGGTATTCTTAAATCTCTCGATTTCTTTGCTGATCTTCTCTTTTACCTCATCGCCGGCCTGAAGTTCCTGGAGTTTCTTCTTAAACTCCTCTGCGTCATCCGCAGTATTATCCTCACCCAGTTCCTCACGTATCAGTTTCAGCTGCTCTCTGAGAATATATTCTCTCTGATTCTTATCAATTCTGGCCTTCACTTTTTTCTGGAGATCTCTGCCAATCTGCATGATCTCAATCTCATTTCCAAGGATTGCACCCAGAACTTCATAACGTTCCTCCAGTGTAAGTGCCTCCAGGATCTTCTGCTTATTCTGATAAGATAAAGGAATATTTACGGCAATCTGCTCAACCAGTTCCTCAACATTATCTATATTTAAAATCTGTGCTACCAGCTCTTTGCTGACTTTTCCATTTTCCATGCAGTATCTGTGGAATAATTCCTTAAGGCTTCTGTGCATGGCTTCCATCACTGGTTCCGGCATCTGCATTTCTTCTTCATCAACAGGTGTGATCTCACTTCTGATAAACGGAAACTCCTGCTCAAATTTCACAAGTGTGGCTCTTCCCGTTCCCTCTACAAGTACCCGCAAAAGGTTCTGCGGAAGTTTCACAACCTGTTTGATATAGGCAATGGTTCCTACATGATATACACCTGCCAGATCCGGTGATTCCACCTCAGGATCAATCTGAGTAACCAGAAAAATCTTCTGGTCATGAAGCATGGCAGCTTCAATCGCCTTGACAGAACGCTCCCTGCTCACATCAAAATGAACGATCATCCCGGGAAGGATGGTAGTCCCCCTGAGAGCGATCGCAGGCAGCACTATATTCTGATTTGTCATTTATTGTTCAGTCCCTTTCATCAGGCTGTTTCCGGTTTATCCTTCTTGTGTGTCCGGGACGTTCTTCTGCTTCCGGCTGTCTTCGCCTGTGCAGGAGCTTCTCCGCGGACGATCTCCGGCTCACCGGTGCCATCTACTACATCTTTGGTAATTGTACACTTGCGAATCGTGTCATCTGACGGAATCTTATACATCAGATCCATCAGTGAACCTTCCATGATCGCACGCAAACCTCTGGCTCCTGTCTTACGTTCCAGAGATTTCTTTGCGACCAGTTCAAGTGCATCATCTTCAAAATCAAGTTCAACACCATCCAGTTCAAATAATCTGTGATACTGTTTGGTAAGTGAGTTCTTCGGCTCTTTCAGAATACTGATCAGCGCATTCTCATCCAGCGCATCCAGAGTTACAACTACCGGCACACGACCGATAAACTCAGGAATCAGACCGAATTTGATAAAGTCTTCCGGCATTACATCCTTCAGGATCTCACCCACATTTCTGTCTTCCTTAACAGAAACCTCTGCACCGAAACCGATGGACTTGGTATCCTGTCTGGACTCAATGATCTTCTCGATTCCGTCAAAAGCACCGCCGCAGATAAACAGAATATTTGTTGTATCAATCTGAAGAAACTCCTGATGAGGATGCTTGCGGCCACCCTGAGGCGGAACACTTGCCACTGTACCTTCCAGAATCTTCAGAAGTGCCTGCTGCACGCCTTCACCGGAAACATCGCGGGTTATGGATGGATTCTCAGATTTTCTTGTGATCTTATCAATCTCATCAATATAGATGATTCCGTACTGTGCACGTTCAATATCATAATCTGCTGCCTGAATGATCTTGAGAAGAATATTCTCAACATCCTCTCCTACATATCCGGCTTCTGTCAGTGTGGTAGCATCTGCAATAGCAAACGGTACATTCAGAAGTCTGGCAAGTGTCTGAGCCAGCAGAGTTTTACCTGAACCTGTAGGTCCAAGCATCAGAATATTACTCTTCTGAAGCTCTACATCAGAATTTTTTGATGCAAGGATTCTTTTATAGTGATTATAAACAGCAACAGAAAGAGCCTTTTTTGCTGCATCCTGACCAATTACATAATCATCCAGAACTGCATGGATCTCTTCCGGTTTTAACAGATTAATATCAGAATTCAAAACCTCGTCATCATAAGGATTTAATTCTTCCTCCATGATCTCTGAGCAGATGCCAATGCACTCGTCGCATATAAATACTTTACCATCCGGACCTGCGATCAGTTTTCTTACCTGATCTTCTGTCTTCTGGCAAAAGGAGCATCTTACTTTTCCTTCTCTCATTTTTTCTGCCATGAATTTATGTCTGTCCTTTCTCTATACTAACTAATAAGACTCCTGTGACGATTCACAGGAGTCTTATCTTTCGCATTATTTATGCATGACTACACCGTCAATCAGTCCATATGCCTTTGCTTCTTCAGCAGTCATATAGTTGTCCCGGTCTGTATCACGCTCAACAACTTCTATCGGCTGACCGGTATTTGCAGCCAATAACTCATTTAAAGTTCTCTTTGTCTGTGCGATATGATCTGCCACGATCTGGATCTCTGTTGCCTGTCCCTGCGCACCGCCGGATGGCTGATGGATCATGATAGTGGAATGCGGAAGAGCAAATCTCTTTCCTTTTGCACCGCCTGCCAGAAGAAAGGCACCCATGCTGGCAGCCATTCCAAGACAAATGGTAGAAACATCGCATTTAATATACTGCATGGTATCATAGATCGCCATGCCGGCTGTTACGGAACCGCCCGGGCTGTTGATATACAGCTGAATATCTTTACCAGGATCTTCTGCTTCCAGGAAAAGAAGCTGTGATACGATCAGTCCTGCACTCACATCATTTACTTCTTCACCAAGAAAAATGATTCTGTCCTTCAGAAGCCTTGAATAGATATCATAGCTTCTCTCTCCCCTGCTTGTCTGTTCAATGACATAAGGTACTAAACTCATATAAACGCCTCCATTTACGCGGCTGACTTTTTTCCGAAAGAGGCAGACATCTGAGCCTGTCTCTTTCCGGTTCTTAAAATTCGATTACTTTAAAATTAAACTTCCTTAGCAGCGTCAGCGATAACAGTAACTGCTTTCTGTACAGCCATGTCTTTCTTCATCTGCTCAAGTTCACGCTCTCCAAGTAATTCTTTTAACTTGTCAGCTTCCATTTTGTATGCTTCAGCCATCTTGGAGATCTCTTCATTTACTTCTTCCTCTGTCGGCTGAATGTTCTCAACTTCTGCTACTTTCTCAAGAACCAGTCTTGTCTGGATTCTCTTTAATGCCTGTGGTTTCATATCTTCCATCATCTTATCAGCTGTCATGCCAGTGAACTGGAAGTACTGATCCATGGATAATCCCTGGGACTGCATTCTTCTGCTGAAATCATCAAGCATCTGACGGCACTGTGTCATAAGCATAGCTTCCGGAATATCCATCTGTGCATTTTCGATTACTTTATCTACTGCTGCATCTTCTTTTGCACGTTTTGCTTCGTTTGCTTTCTTATCTTCAAGGTTTGTTTTCACATGCTCTTTGTACTCTGCAAGTGTATCGAACTCAGAGACATCTTTTGCAAAATCATCATCCAGTTCAGGAAGTTCTTTTGCTTCGATCTTCTTAACTGCGCATTTGAAGATTGCTTCTTTACCTGCAAGTTCTTTTGCCTGATATTCTTCAGGGAATGTAACTTTTACGTCTACATCATCGCCAACTTTAGCACCAACAAGCTGTTCCTCGAATCCCGGGATAAATGTGTTGGAACCAAGTGTCAGAGGATACTCTGTAGCCTGTCCGCCATCGAAAGGTACTCCGTCTACAGATCCTTCGAAGTCGATTGTTACGATATCATTTAACTGAGCTGCGCGGTCTTCTACGCTGATTGTTCTGGAGTTTTTCTCCTGCTCTTTCTTGAGTTCAGCTTCTACGTCTTCGTCTGTTACTGTGATTTCAGTTTTCGGTACTTCTACACCTTTGTAATCACCTAATGTAACTTCCGGTTTAACAGCAACTTCTGCTGTGAAGATGAATGCTTTTCCAGGCTCAGCCTGTGTAATGTCGATTGTCGGCTGGGAAACGATCTCAAGTTCGCATTCAGCTAATGCTTTGCTGTAGTGTTCCGGAATCAGAGCGTTAACAGCATCTTCAAGGAATACTCCTTTGCCATACATCTGCTCGATCATTTTTCTTGGAGCTTTTCCTTTACGGAATCCAGGGATGGAAATTCTTCCTTTTGCTTTCTGGTATGCATTCTGCATTGCTTTTTCTAAATCTTCAGCGGCAACTTCGATAGTAAGTTTAGCCATGTTTTTTTCCATTTTTTCCACCTGTAAACTCATGTTACAATGTTCCTCCTTAAATTCAGGTTATATTTTGCGACTGGTTTTTCAGCTGCGTTATATCATTCACAGTTTTTACCTATTTCTATATATTCAAGTCTGAGCTCCGCTCCCACCATTGCAGAAGCGGGAGAGTTACTGTTCACTCTGTGTCAGTAACGCAAGAAGTCTGTTTATAACTCAATTATATATTTACAGTCATTGTAGCAGTATAGCACAAAAAATCCAAAAGTGCTAGTGTTTTTTCGCATAAAATAAGGGTTTTGGGATGTTTTAACGTGTGTAAACTACAGATTCTGCGATTTCTTTTGCTTTTTCTTCATTTTCGAGCTGTGAAATCAGGGAGAGTGCGAAGTCTACAGCCGTTCCCAGGCCGCGGCTGGTGGTTATGTTTCCGTCTACTACTACGCTGTCTTCACTTGTTACTGCGCCATCTTTGGAGAGAACTTCCATGAATGACGGATAGGAAGTTGCTTTGCGGCCTTTGAGGAATCCCAGTCCGGAAAATACGCTTGGAGCTGCGCAGATGGCTGCGATTTTTTTGCCTTTATTGTTGAAGTCTGTCAGGAGGTCGATGAGTGGTTTGTAACCGGCAAGGTATTTGGTTCCCGGCATTCCTCCAGGAAGAACGAGCATGTCGGCGTCGGCGAAGTCGGTTTCAGCGAATATGGCGTCGGTGAGCATGGTGATGCCATGGGATGTCTGGATCCGGGTGGTTTCTTTGATAGATACGGTTTTGATGTCGATTCCGGCGCGGCGAAGAAGGTCTACTACGGTTAAGCCTTCAATGTCTTCGAATCCATCGGCGAGGAAGATGTATACTTTTTTACTCATTTTTTTGTGCCTCCTGATTGTTGTATTTTTTAAGATTTTTATCTTGTTTTTCTGAAATGGATTATAGCATTTTTTATGGATAGTTACAATGTTTGTTTGGATTGGGTAGGGACACTGGGCAGGGACGCGCGAAGCCATCTGTCTCCTGGGGTTCAGTTTCGTGAGCCTAAGTAACTCTAAGGTTTGGTAAATCTGCTAAAAACATGAAAAAGAATGCAAAACTCGCTCCGTTGCAAACTTCGCTCAGACACGTTGCGATTCTTTTCCATAACGCAGATTTCCCAAACCTAAGAGTTACTAAGACTCGTCAAATTCACCCCAGGAGACAGATGGCTTCGCGCTGGGAACTGGCAAAATGTTACTTTTACCATATCTCTGGTTTCAGGTCTTTCGGTAATGGATTGGGATATGTTTCGCCGTTTAGAGTTTCTGTCAGTTCTTTTCTGGCTTGATTTGCCAGTTCTGGATTTTGTAAAAAATCCAGGGCAGTGAGAGCCATGATTTTGGCGGCGTAGAGCATTCCTTTGTGAGCTATTGAGGATTTGCCCTGGGCTACTGCCTGCCAGGAGTGGAGAGCGGTTCCTGCGGCGAATGTGGGGATGTTGAGGTGGACGGTTGGAACGATCCAGCTTACGTCTCCTACATCGGTGGAGTATTTGAGGTCGCTGTACAGATTTTGACAGGCGATTGGTTCGAAGATTGGGGTTTTCATTGCTTCCGGTGCTTTGGGACCAAAGTAGTCCCGGGCAATTGTAGGAAGTTGGTTTTTGTCCTGATCCGAGAGGGACTGCTGGAATTTTTGTGCGTAGGCATATTCCTGCTCTGTATATGGAATCGGGCCAAGTTTTTCCAAGTAGATGTTCATATGGTCTGCAAGGATTTTACTGGAGATTAAATTGGAATAGGCAGCCACCTGACGGATTTCTACGGTAGTTTCGGTCATGAGGGCGGCGCCTTTGGCTATATTACATACACGGTTGTAGAGTTCTTTTACCTGAGTGATCTTCGGGGCGCGGATGGCGTAGAGTACTTGGGCTCTGGACTGGACTACGTTTGGGGCATCTCCGCCTGTGTCGGTGATGGCATAGTGGATTCTGGCTTCGTCTATCATGTGTTCACGCATGTAGTTTACGCCTACGTCCATTAATTCTACTGCATCCAGTGCGGAACGGCCTAATTCCGGGCACATGGAGGCGTGTGCCGGGGTTCCGTGGAATGTGAAGAAGACTCTGAAGTTTGCTTTGGTGCTTCCGTAGCATGCGCGTCGTCCCTGTTCCGGGTGCCAGCAGAGGGCGAGGTCACAGTCATCGAAATAGCCGTCGCGTACGAGAAACGCTTTGCCGCCTGCGTTTTCTTCGGCTGGGCAGCCGTAGTAGCGGATTGTTCCTTTCAGGTTGTGTTCTTTCATGAAGTCTTTTAATGCGATGACGGAAGCAAGGGTGCCTGTTCCGATAAGCTGATGACCGCAGCCATGACCACAATTATCAGTATGTCCTGAATCTGGATTTTGTTTCTTTTCTCTTTCCGGCACGCTTTCATATTTTGAATCTGTATGTTTTTTCTTCCGGGTATTCTCTCGGTAGTATCTGCTTTCTGCGAGAGTCCCGGCAGGGCATCAAATTCGCCAAGAAATCCTATAACCGGTTTTCCGGAACCGTATTCTGCAATAAATGCTGTTTCCTCTCCTGCCAGATTTGATTTTATGGAAAATCCCTCTTTCTTTAATGTCTGCTGAAGTAATTCAGAAGATTTATATTCTTGAAATCTCGGCTCCGCATACTCCCAGATTTTATCGCTGATTTTGGCATAATATTCTTTTTTATCTTCAATTTTTTCTGATATTTCTTTTATGTATTCATCCATATATTTTTCCTCTTGTCCCATGCTGTTTCCTACTTTCTTCTTCATTCCCCACAACATTTTTATCTATTTTACATTAAGCAGATATCATGTTACTGTTCACACACCACTATCCCGAGACATACAAGCCAAAATTCCATTGCCGCAGGCAATCTGGAATGAATTTTGTCTACGTTACTGTGAACGGAGTGAACAGTAACGATATCACCGTTTGATTTAAGTAAAATATGCGTTTTCATTATTTTTCATATATGCTATTATCATTATAGCACAAACTAAAGGATTGACACATTTTAACTCAATGGAGGAAATTTAAATGGAAATCGAACGTAAATTTTTAATATCCAAAGAAAATCTGCCAGCAGATCTTGATGCTTATCCACATCATAAACTCGAACAGGGCTATTTATCCACTGCACCGGTAGTCCGTATCCGCAAAGAGGATGATAACTACTATCTTACCTATAAATCCAAAGGTCTTATGACCCGCGAGGAATATAATCTTCCACTTACCAAAGAATCCTATGAACATATGCGTCCAAAAGCTGACGGAATCCTCATTTCCAAAACCCGCTATCTTATCCCGGAAAAAGATGGACTCACCATTGAACTGGATGTATTTGATGCTCCTTATGAAGGACTCTATCTCGCAGAAGTGGAATTTTCTTCTGAAGAACAGGCGCTCAGTTATAATCCACCCGTATGGTTTGGCGAAGATGTTACGAACTCCGGTAAATATCATAACAGTCGTCTGAGTCAGGGAAATTTATAATAAAATAAAACAGCTCCGAAATATTGTTCTGTTAAT
>ENA-OQII01000219-OQII01000219.1-human-gut-metagenome-genome-assembly--contig:-NODE-219-length-10218-cov-3.049351_pt1 | contig 10218 bp, 7 predicted proteins | sample MGYA00242577_ERZ504742 | MGnify/ENA primary metagenome ERZ504742 (study PRJEB26092, sample SAMD00036443) | human gut metagenome | host: Homo sapiens | study: EMG produced TPA metagenomics assembly of...
AACGGAAACGCTCTACTTATTTCGAGAGCTGGGGCGGAGCCGGATTCCAAGGGCTGGAAAAAAAGTCGGCGGAACATGGTACTATCTGAATGAGGACGGAAGCCTCAGAACGAATCAGTGGTTTGTGCATGATAAAAGAACGTACCATGTAGACGCAGACGGTGTGATGAGTACCGGCTGGCAGACGATTGACGGCGTTGATTATTACTTTGAAAGCTGGGGCGGCATGCGCGTGAACGCCTGGGCGGCCAAGGGCAGTGACTGGTATTACATGGACAGCAACGGAACCCCAAAAGGGGAAGGCTGGCTGCTGTATGACAAGAACTGGTATTATCTGAGGCAGGACGGCAAAATGATGCACAGTGAATGGCTGTGGTATGATAATAACTGGTATTACCTGCAGAGCTGGGGCGGCATGTATAAGAGCCAGTGGGTAACGATCAAAGGCGCAACGTATTACTTCCGGAGCTGGGGCGGTATTTACAAGAACGGCTGGCAGGAAGTGGACGGAAAAACGTATTACTTCCGAAGCTGGGGCGGCATCTATAAGGATACCTACATCGACGGCTATTACGTTGATAAAAACGGTGTCCGCCGGAACAGCAAAAATATCTGCGTGGCAATCGACGCAGGACACCAGAGAAGAGGAAACAGCGAGAAAGAGCCGATCGGACCGGGATCATCGACCTATAAGGCGAAGGTTGCTTCCGGAACATGCGGTGTGGCAACCGGCATCAATGAGTATGAGCTGAACCTTGCGGTATCCTTAAAGGTACGCGATATCCTTGAGGAGCGCGGCTACGATGTTTACATGATCCGCGAGACGCACGACGTCAATATCAGCAATTCCGAGCGTGCAAAACTTGCCGCGCAGAACGGAGCAGACATTCTCGTGCGTGTACACGCGAACGGCGATTCGAACCAGTCGGTTTACGGAGCACTTACGATGGCACCGAGCAGCAGAAATACGTATCTTTCCGGTGATGTGGTCAGCAAGAGCCAGAAGCTCTCCCAGAAGATGATCGCAGCATTCTGCAAAGACACCGGTGCGAAGAACCGCGATGTGATTTACACCGATTCCATGAGCGGCATCAACTGGAGTACCATTCCGGTCACGATCATTGAGCTTGGCTTCATGAGCAATCCTTCCGAGGACCGTTTGATGGCAACCGAGGATTACCGAAACAAGATGGCACAGGGAATTGCGGACGGAATCGACGCATATTACGAATAAACAAAGGGACCTGCCTGAAATGGGCGGGTCCTTTTTGCATGCAAAAAAAGAAAGCGGAGCGAGTCCGCTTTCTTTTGGGAATCCATAGGATCAGATCTTATTTGTTGTTGTTTTTCTCCAGCTCCTGCATTTTCATCGCACGAACCTTCAGCGGCAGACCGAACAGTGTGATGAATCCGTCTGCATCGTGGTGATCGTAGAGATCGCCGGTGGTGAAGGAAGCAAGAGACTCATTGTACAGGCTGTACGGAGAAGACTCGCCGGCTTTGATGATGTTGCCTTTGAACAGTTTGAATTTTACTTCGCCTGTTACGTATTTCTGGGTTACATCAACGAATGCCTGGATTGCTTCGCGCAGAGGAGTGTACCATTTTCCTTCGTAAACAACCTCAGCAAGCAGGTTTCCGAGATCTTTCTTTGTTTTCAGGGTCTCACGGTCGAGAATCAGCTCCTCTAACTGCTCATGTGCAGCCATCAGGATGGTTCCGCCAGGAGTCTCATAAACACCGCGGGATTTCATGCCGACAACACGGTTCTCAACGATATCAACAATACCGATGCCGTGTTTTCCGCCCAGCTTGTTCAGCTCGGTGATGATTTCAGAAACTTTCATTTCTTTTCCGTTTAAGGTCTTCGGAACGCCGGCCTCAAAGGTCATGGTTACGTACTCGCCTTCGTCCGGAGCTTTTTCCGGAGGAGTGGTCAGTACGAGAAGATCGTCGTAGTTCGGCTCGTTGGACGGATCCTCAAGCTCAAGTCCCTCATGGCTGATGTGCCACAGGTTACGGTCACGGCTGTAGCTGTGGTTTGCATCAAACGGAAGGTCGATGCCGTGTGCTTTACAGTAAGCCAGCTCGTCTTCACGGGACTGCATGGTCCATACATCGGTCATTCTCCAAGGAGCGATTACTTTGATATCCGGAGCAAGGGCTTTGATGCCGAGCTCGAAACGGATCTGGTCATTTCCTTTACCGGTAGCGCCGTGGCAGATGGCAACAGCACCTTCTTTTCTTGCGATCTCAACGAGTTTCTTTGCGATAACCGGACGTGCCATGGAAGTACCGAGCAGGTATTTGTTCTCATAAACAGCGCCTGCTTTTACGCACGGCATGATGAAGTCTTCACTGAACTCGTCGATAACGTTTTCGATATATAATTTGGAAGCGCCGGAAAGTTTTGCTCTCTCATCGAGGCCAACCAGCTCGTTTCCCTGGCCGCAGTCGATGCAGCAACAGATTACTTCGTAGTCAAAGGTCTCTTTCAGCCACGGAATAATGGCAGTAGTATCAAGTCCGCCGGAATAGGCAAGTACAACTTTTTCTTTCATAATGTAAGATCCTCCTTGGATTTCTCGTGCACCTATATGCGCGGTGCATCGTCAATGACTAAAATATACATCATACGACAGGATTATGCAAGCTTTTTTTCAGAAATTCAAAAAAACTTAGCATAATATACATTTGAGGTGTATACTTATGCAATCGACGGTATATGACAGCAGAAAACAAAGATTTTTCATTGAAAAAAGAAAATAATTGAGCTATCATAAAGAGAAAAGAAAAAATGTCCGGCAAGACAAGAAAACGGGCGAAAGAAAAAAGGAGAAAAAGGTATGATCAGAGCAGGAATTATCGGTTCTACAGGATATGCAGGAGGCGAGCTGGTGCGTATTCTCCTGGGACACAAAGATGTGGAGATTAAATGGTATGGTTCCAGAAGCTATATCGATAAGAAATATGCGTCGGTTTACCAGAATATGTTTCAGTTAGTAGACGATGTCTGCAAGGACGACAACATGGAGCAGCTTGCAAAGGAAGTAGACGTCATTTTTACAGCAACTCCGCAGGGACTCTGTGCTTCCCTGGTAAATGATGAAATTCTTTCGAAAGTAAAGGTCATCGACCTGAGCGCCGATTTCCGTATTAAAGATGTAAAAACGTATGAAGAGTGGTACAAGATCGAGCATAAATCCCCGCAGTATATCGACGAGGCGGTTTACGGACTGTGCGAGATCAACCGTGAGAAAGTAAAACAAGCGCGCATCGTGGCAAACCCGGGATGCTATCCGACCTGCTCAACTCTTTCGATTTATCCTTTATTAAAGGAAGATCTGATTGATGGAAACACCATCATTATTGATGCAAAATCAGGAACTTCCGGAGCAGGAAGAGGAGCGAAAGTGGACAACCTCTACTGCGAGGTTAATGAAAATATCAAGGCATACGGCGTTGCCGGCCACCGCCACACACCGGAGATCGAGGAGCAGCTTTCCTATGCAGCCGGCTACCCGATCACCCTGAACTTCACCCCGCATCTTGTTCCGATGAACCGCGGCATTCTCGTAACGGCATATGCATCCCTGAAAAAAGATGTGACTTACGAAGAGGTTAAAGCCGTTTATGATAAGTATTATGCCAACGAGCAGTTTGTACGTGTTCTCGATAAGGATGTCTGCCCGCAGACGAAATGGGTCGAGGGAAGCAACTATGTGGATGTCAACTTCAAGATCGATCCGAGAACGAAACGAATCATCATGATGGGTGCGATGGACAACCTGGTCAAAGGCGCAGCAGGACAGGCGGTACAGAATATGAACCTGATGTTCGGCCTGCCGGAAAACGAAGGCCTGTGCATGCCGCCGATGTTCCCGTAAAAAAGACAGAAGCAGACAACAGACGGAATTTACGAAAAGTGAGGATAAAAGAATGAAAAAGATTGAAGGAGGCATCACTGCTGCAAAAGGTTTTCAGGCAGCAGGCGGCGCAGCAGGAATTAAAAAACAGGGCGTAAAGGATATGGCACTTGTCTACAGCGAGGTACCGTGCGTAGCAGCAGGAACCTTTACTACAAACATCGTAAAAGCAGCTCCGGTCAAATGGGACCAGGAGATTGTATACAACCATCCAACCGCACAGGCAATCGTCTGCAACAGCGGAATCGCCAATGCATGCACCGGCGAGGAGGGCTATGGCTACTGCAGAAAAACCGCAGAGGCAGCATCAGCTGCACTTTCCATTCCAGAGGACTCCGTTCTCGTTGCATCGACCGGTGTTATCGGAAAACAGATCCCGATCGATAAGATCGCAGCCGGCGTGGAAATGCTGAAACCGCAGCTTGCAGCTACAAGAGAAGCCGCAGCTACAGCAGCACAGGCGATCATGACAACCGACACCGAGCCGAAGGAAGTTGCTGTTCAGATCGAAATCGGCGGAAAAACCGTAACGATCGGCAGCATGTGCAAGGGCTCCGGCATGATCCATCCGAATATGTGCACCATGCTGAGCTTCGTGGCAACCGATGCCAATATTTCAAAAGAGATGCTGCAGAAAGCGTTAAGCGAAGTCGTACCGGACACCTACAACATGGTTTCCGTAGACGGGGATACTTCCACAAACGATACCGTTCTCCTTCTGGCAAACGGTCTTGCCGGAAACCCGGAAATTACGGAAGAAAACGAGGATTACAAGATTTTCAAAGAAGCACTCTTTGAAGTCAATAAAACACAGGCGATGCACATCGCAGGCGACGGCGAGGGCGCAACCGCACTGTTCGAAGTGACGATTCAGGGAGCCGAGAGCAAAGAGCAGGCCGTGACACTGGCAAAATCCGTCATCACATCGAGTCTGACGAAAGCGGCAATCTTCGGCCATGACGCCAACTGGGGAAGAATCCTCTGCGCGATGGGTTACTCCGGAGCAAAATTCGATCCGGAAAATGTAGATCTCTACTTTGAGAGCGCAGCCGGAAAACTGCAGATTATCACGAAAGGTGTTGCCGTTGACTACAGCGAGGAGGAGGCAACGAAGATCCTCTCCGAGCCGAAAGTAACTGCGACCGCCGACATCCACATGGGAGAGGCGACAGCAACGGCATGGGGCTGCGACCTGACCTACGATTACGTAAAAATCAACGCAGATTATCGTTCCTGACCGGATCCGGAACAGGCACGGGAAAAGAGCATAAGAGGAGAAAAAATCATGGTAAATCAGATGTATCTGGACAAAGCAAATGTGCTGATCGAGGCACTTCCTTATATTCAGCGGTTCAACCGCAAAATCATTGTCATCAAATACGGCGGAAGCGCAATGGTGGATGAAGAGTTAAAGAGAAACGTCATCCAGGACGTAGTTCTTCTGAAACTGGTCGGCTTCAAACCGATCATCGTACACGGCGGTGGAAAGGAAATCAGCCGCTGGGTCGGAAAAGTCGGCATGGAACCGAAATTCGTCAACGGCCTTCGTGTAACGGATGCCGATACGATGGAAGTGGCAGAGATGGTGCTGAATAAGGTCAACAAAGAGCTTGTCACCATGATTCAGTCACTCGGTGTCAACGCGGTCGGCATCAGCGGAAAAGACGGCGGACTCTTAAATGTAGAGAAGAAGCTGTCCAAGGGCGAGGATATCGGCTTCGTTGGAAATATCAAGAACGTAAACCCGAAGGTGCTGTACGATCTTCTGGAGAACGACTTCCTTCCGGTTGTCTGCCCGGTAGGCATGGATGATGATTTCAATACTTACAATATCAACGCAGACGACGCGGCATGCGCCATCGCTGAGGCGTTAAATGCAGAAAAACTGGCATTCCTGACCGATATCGAGGGTGTCTACAAAGATCCGAAGGACCCGGAGAGCCTGATTTCCGAGCTCCACGTACAGGAAGCAAGAGATCTCATCACCAACGGAAATGTCGGCGGCGGTATGATTCCAAAGCTCCAGGGCTGTATCGACGCGATTGAGAACGGTGTTTCAAGAGTCCACATCATGGACGGAAGAATCCAGCACTGCCTGCTGCTTGAGATCTTTACGAACAAAGGAATTGGTACGGCGATTTTAGGGGAAAACAAGGAGAAATTCAATCATGAAGACAAATGAGTATATGGAACAGACCGAGCAGTACGTGCTCCACACCTATAACCGGTTCCCGCTCGTGATCGACCACGGCGAGGGCGTTCATCTGTATGACACCGACGGAAAAGCATATCTGGACTTTGCGGCAGGTATCGCGGTATATGCGCTCGGCTACAGCAATGACGATTATAAAAAAGCAGTGAAAGACCAGGTGGACAAAGTCATCCATGTTTCCAACCTGTTCTACAATGTTCCGATGGGCTCCGCGGCAGAAAAGCTGGCGAAGGCATCCGGCATGGATAAAGTATTCTTTACGAACAGCGGTACGGAGTCGATCGAGGGAGCCATCAAAGTAGCGAGAAAATACGCTTACTTAAAAGACGGCAGCAACGATCACGAGATCATCGCGATGAACCATTCCTTCCATGGAAGAAGCCTTGGAGCGCTTTCTGTAACAGGAAATACGCATTATCAGGATCCGTTCAAACCGCTGATCGGCGGCATTAAATTTGCGGATTTTAATGATCTGGAGAGCGTAAAGGCACAGATTACCGACAAGACATGTGCGATCATCATGGAGACTGTACAGGGCGAGGGCGGTATCTATCCGGCAACGAAAGAATTTTTACAGGGCGTGCGCGATCTGTGTGACGAGCACGACATCCTGCTGATTCTCGACGAGATCCAGTGCGGTATGGGAAGAACGGGAAAACTGTTCGCATGGCAGGATTACGGCGTACAGCCGGATGTCATGACGTGTGCAAAAGCACTTGGCTGCGGCGTTCCGGTCGGCGCCTTCGTGCTGAATAAAAAGACGGCAGAGCATTCGCTCGTTCCGGGAGACCACGGAACGACATACGGCGGAAACCCGCTGGCCTGCGCGGCTGTCAATGCTGTATTTGAATGCTATGAGAAACAGCATGTCGTAGAGCATGTAGCAGAGACGGCTCCGTATCTGGAGAAAAAGCTGGACGAACTGGTGGAAAAATATGACTGCCTCGCAGCACGCCGTGGAAAAGGCTTTATGCAGGGCCTTGTCGTAACGGGCCGTCCGGTCGGAGAAGTCATTAACCGCGCGATTGAGAACGGACTTCTTGTGATTTCCGCCGGAAGCGACGTTCTTCGTATGGTACCGCCGCTTGTGATTACGAAAGATGACATCGATGAGATGATTGAAAAACTGGAGAAAGCATTACAGTAATGTGAAATAGACAGCCGTCTGGTTTCCTATGCAGGAGACCGGGCGGCTGTTTTCCTGCTGTCCCTCGGTTCTGTATAAAAACGGGGAAAAAAGGAATAGTATAAAATGTACTCTCGGGGCCTTTCTGCACTTGCTTTTACGGCCGATTTTCCGCCAGCTGCACCCAAATTTCATCAACGTACGCACCGCGTACGCCTCAGAAATTTGGGCACAACTGACAAAAAATCTTCTCGTAAAATCAAGCGCAGAAAGACTCCGAGAGTACATAAAAAAACAGCAGGAGGAAGAATCAATGGCGGGAATTTTAACAGCGCTGCTTTCCGGCGCACTGATGAGTATTCAGGGCGTTTTCAACACAGAGGTGACGAAACAGACGAGTACATGGCTGGCGGCCGGCTGGGTGCAGATTAGTGCGTTTGCCGTCTGTCTTGCGGCATGGTGCATCACCGGGAGGGAGCCCATCGGGGATCTGTTCCGCGTAAAGCCGTGGTATCTGCTGCTCGGCGGGGCAATTGGCGCGTTTATCACGATCACGGTTATCTGGAGTATGGCAGGGCTCGGCCCGGCGAAGGCGGCGATGCTGATCGTCATTTCCCAGCTCGCAGCGGCGTGGCTGATTGAACTGTTCGGCCTTTTCGGTATGGAAAAAACGGATTTCACCGTGCGCAAGCTGCTCGGCATGGCAGTGGCAGTTGTGGGAATTGTAGTGTTTCAGTGGGAATAACGATTAAGATTTCTACTTGTATTTTTATGGTTTCTTCGATACAATAGAAACGTAGTTATGCGTACACAAGGGACCCTTGCGCGTCAGATGCGAAGCGGAAGGGAGTACACAGCATGAAATTGAAAAAACAGCAGAACAGAGGCAGAAAACATGCAAAAATACTGGCGGCGATGCTGGTTTTTTGCTCTGCGGATGCAACCACAGGGATACAGAATACAAACTGTCAGATAGCACAGGCGGGAGCACGGCGGAAACCGTTTTCGGGAATCAGAAGGAAGTGGATGAGGAGCAGACGGTTTCCGAAAAAAGCGCCGGAGAAACCACAGGCATTCCGGAAAAACGTGAGGCACAGGAGGCAGCACCGGAAGAAACGGTGCAGGTTTATATCTGCGGTGCGGTCGCTTCCCCCGGTGTCTACACGCTGCCGTGCGGAAGCCGCGTAGTGCAGGCTGTGGAAGCGGCAGGCGGATTTCTGCCGGATGCTGAAGAAAAAATCCTCAATCTTGCACGGAAAATCGAAGACGGAGAGCAGATCACCGTCTGGACGCGCGAGGAGGCAGAAAACATGGAAAGCACGGAAACGCCGCAGCAGAATACGGGCGGCACGGAGCAGGCTTCCGGTTCCGGCAAAGTCAACCTGAACACGGCCGGAAAAGAAGAACTGATGACACTCTCCGGCATCGGAGAGAGCCGTGCGGATGCCATCATCGCCTACCGCGAAGCAAACGGCCCGTTTGGTTCGGTTGAGGAGATTATGAACATTGAGGGCATCAAGGAAAAGATGTTTGAAAAGATAAGGGGTTCTATCGAGGTTTAGAACAAGAAGGAGAAGAAATGGCAAAGAAAGTTCTTGTAGTTGATGATGAAAAACTGATCGTAAAAGGAATCCGCTTCAGCCTGGAGCAGGACGGCATGGAGGTTGACTGCGCATACGACGGCGAGGAAGCACTCTCCATGGCAAAAGAAAAAGAATACGATATGATCCTTCTGGATCTGATGCTGCCAAAGCTGGACGGATTGTCCGTCTGCCAGCAGATCCGTGAATTTTCCAACGTTCCGATCGTCATGCTGACCGCAAAGGGCGAGGACATGGACAAAATCCTGGGACTGGAATACGGCGCAGATGATTACATCATCAAAGCAGCCCTCCCTGTGGACTTCTCCTTCGAGAAAACCACGTTGAATCTGGAACTGGCAGACGGGGCAGTAGTATCAGATAAAAGCAACTGCCTGCTTAATGATCTGGGCGGCAGGCCGGTGGTAAACCTGACTGTGGAAAATGCCAGTCTGGTCATCGCCAATGATGGAGAGACAAGAACCTATCAGTTTCAGTTGGATATTCAATAGATGAAAATGGCTTAGTGAGCATGATCATAAAACTAAGAAAAGGAGGTATTGTCCAATGGGTTAAAACGACAGGAGCAGAGATGGCAATGGATCGACACATCATTACGTTGCTCTGGTGAAAAGAACCGATCCGGTAACTTGTTGTTAATGTTTGTAAATCGAAAGGAGAAAAGTGATTTATGAATAAGAAATCCGTGGTAATTGTGAGTAGAAAGGGGAATAAATGAAAAAAGCAGGGAAAAAACTGCTTCTGCTGGTGTTGGCAATCGTTTTATTACTTAGTCAGACGATTACATCGTTTGCATTATGGGATGGGTTATGTGCGAATGGCAGGTCCTATCTGGGGCATGAAATAATTGCATCTACAGCAACAGGTACCATTATGCAGATTTTTCAGTTGAAAGATGGAGAATCTTCAATAATGCCATTGGAAAATTTTGAAACAACCCAGAATAATAAACGTGCATTTTTTTCTCCTGTTTCCGATGCGGAACAGGCGGATTTTTCTTCTCCTGTTCCGTATATTGTAACTTCGGAAGATGGTTGCCAGGGGGCATGTATGGCTCCTGGCCAGACCAGCCTCCGCTTCAGAACCATGGACAGAGGAAGAAAAAGAAGAATGGATAGATCTGGCACCGCGGTGGCTGGAAGTCAGGGATCGGTTGATATCACTCCTCGACAAATTGAATACAGCAGTGGAACAGAGAAAAGTGGAAGTTGGGGGATTGCAGACTGCCTATCAGCCGATGGTATCTTATCTGAGAAATTATAATTATTGGGTAATGCTGAGGGGAAGTGAAGTCCCTGGTTATGGAAAAGATGAAGTGCTCTATACGGAAGAAACATTGAGGGCACTGATGAA
>ENA-OQII01000221-OQII01000221.1-human-gut-metagenome-genome-assembly--contig:-NODE-221-length-10171-cov-3.023198_pt1 | contig 10171 bp, 13 predicted proteins | sample MGYA00242577_ERZ504742 | MGnify/ENA primary metagenome ERZ504742 (study PRJEB26092, sample SAMD00036443) | human gut metagenome | host: Homo sapiens | study: EMG produced TPA metagenomics assembly of...
CGATTGATATTCCGCTATTAAAAAGAACAATCACAAAAAGCCATTGGGGACAGGTAAAATGGCTTTTTTAATTGTCCCTGTGGCTTAGTTCACAAAATTTTCACAAAAAATTAGCACTCAACCTCTTGATAATAGGAAGTCGATTTTTGTCCTGTCTTGTGTATCACGGAAGTGCCTGTTTTACAGGCTTTCCGGGGCATCAGTCATTTTGTCTGGTATTGTAAGGCAGTGTCAGATTTGTCGTAAATGTCGTAAATTTGTGGTCAAAAAATGATGAGAAATGGAGAGTGCTAATAAAATGAAACTGACTTATACAAATGTAAATGGATATCTGATTCCGAACCTCACCTATAAATCCGGTGAGCAGATGGAGCAACTTGGCAAGTATGGTTTTCTTCGCAGAGATTATCTGAAGAATCATCGAAATTCAACCTATCAGGTGATGCTTCTGCAGGACACCATTGGAGAGCATCTTCTGGAAGTAGATAAGGTAGCCAGAGAACGGGAAGAAGTGATCCTGAAGCAGTTGGAAGAAAAAGAACCATTGCCAGACAAAGAAGTAGATCAAATGGCATGGGTAAGAGCTGCTAATCAGCACAGAGCGATTGCAGAAGAGATTATTCTCAAGGAATTGATTTATGTTTAAATGCAAGTTCTAAAAGGATACGCAGTGCGTAGCAAATTGGAACTAATAGGCATTGTAAAGTAAATAAGTGCAGAGAAAGGCGTGAGTCATAGAAATGTGGCTTGCGTCTTTTTCTTTGCCTGAAAGGAAGTGATAAGTTTGAACAAGAAGTTTTTGAAGCATTATATGGAAACCAATCCAGAAGGGACAGTACAGACCTATATCTTTCTTGTGGACAATCAGGATATAGCGTTGAATATTGTGATGTCAGGTTATCAGGCACTTTGTCTGGTGCAGGAAGATGACGGATATTATTTCAGTGCAGATTCTTTTATAGAGGAAATGAGATCTATTCAGTTTACTGGAAGCTGTCAGAGTGCCTATCATTATGTGACTGCCTGTACGGTGAAGTGGATGAATGATAAGTTACAGACATTTTTCAAAGACGCTGGTCTTGATGGAAAAGCGGGCTGGCAGTTGTTCAAAGAGAAAGAGTATCTTGGCAAACTGGATAATCAGAAGGAAGTTGAAAAATTACTGGAACAGTATATTCTTCGGTTTGAGCGAGATCTGAAAGAAGAACCGGAACTGAGCCGGTTTCACTTATTTGATGCAAAAGGGAATGTGAAAGGTGTTCGGGACATGGAGATTGTAGATTATCTGGTGGAAAATGTTCAGTTTTTTGTGGTGGGAATCACACCTTATTATTATGAACACGGCGTTTTCCTGGAAGACCATGATGGGGTAAGAATGAAATACCGTATCCAGAAGCTGATCTATCGAGATCAGATACAGAGTGGAGTGATCAAAAGAATCTATAATCTGCTGATCGCACAGCCAAAAGTTCACCGAGAGGCATATGAACTAAATAAACAGCCTGTGCGGTGGATCAATTTCAAAAATGGATATTATGATCCAGTTACGGGTGAAATGCTGGAACACAATCCGGATTATCTGACAATCAATCAGATTCCATTTCCCTATTATCCAGAGGATTGTGAGCAGGTGTTACAAGGTGGAGAAAATATTAAAAAGTATCTGGCATCGTCTCTTCCTAACAAAGAAGAACAGCAGACATTCTGGGAGTATTTTGGCTATTGCATGACACAGGACACGCAGTTTCAGAAATTCCTTACACTGAAAGGAAATGGTGGAACCGGAAAGTCAGTGGCAGTATCACTGATCCAGCATGTAGTTGGAATCACCAATATGTCCAGTATTTCTCTACAAGATCTGAACAAACGATTCTATGCGACTGGAATGTACGGAAAGCTGTTAAATGCCTGTGCGGATATTCCATGTAAGGCAATGGAAAACACAGATGTATTAAAGAAAGCTGTTGGTGAAGATACACTGATCTACGAAAAAAAGGGACAGGATGCGATTCATTTTCACTCTTATGCAAAGCTACTTTTTTCTACCAATGAAATGCCCCAGAATCTTGAGGATAAGTCAGATGCTTTTTACCGTAGACTACTAATTCTTGATATGAACCGGGTAGTAAAAAGTGGTGAAAAAGATCTGCACTTAAAGGAAAAGGTACAGGCAGAATCCGATTATGCAATTCATATGGCGATGATTGCATTGAAAAATCTGTACGAACAGGGAAAGTTCACGGAGAGCGAACACAGCAAAGAATGTGTAAGAGAAGTGCAACGGACGTCAGATAGTATCTGTGCTTTTATTGATGAGTCATTGGTGCGTGCCAAAGGAAAACGCCTGAAACGAAGTGAAGTGTTCCATATATATGAGGAATACTGCAAAGAGAATGGCAGACAGGGGCATGGTAAATCCAACTTTTTCAGGAATATGACAGATAAAGGTTTCCTTCTGAAGCAGTACAATGGTGAGTTCTATTATCAGGATATTGCAGTTAAGGAAGAAGATTTTTGTCCTGTAGATCCAGAAGAAAGAATACCTTTTGAAGAAACAGATACAGATTATAAACAGTTACAATTAAATATGAATCAGAGAATTAAGGGCATTTAGGGCAAAATAAGCAAAAAGAAATGTTACCGGAGCAGGAGAAATAACAAAGATAGCTGCCAGAGTATATAAAATTTTGCTTTTTTTACACTGACTGCCCTTTTTATGTATCAACATTTTAGCTGATACAAATATAAGTTTTTCCCGAATTTGGGAGAAAGCCAAAAATAAAAGTTAAGAAAGTATGAGGTATGATTATGAGAATGATGAAAAACAACGATAATGAGACAGTTATGGTGATCGGGATTGATCATGGGTATGGAAACATGAAAACAGCCACCAGATGCTTTCCATCCGGTGTAGCCAGATATGACAAGGAGCCAATCTTTCAGAATAATCTTCTTGTTTACAATGGCATGTGTTACCAGATCGGAGAGGAACACAAGGAGTTCTGTGCAGAGAAAACGCAGGACGAGGACTATTATGTGCTGACACTGGCGGCTATCGCAAGGGAACTGGATGGGAAAGGTATGAACCGGGCAAAGGTACACATTGCAGCCGGACTTCCACTTACCTGGGTAGCTACACAGAAAGAAGATTTCCAGAAATATCTTCTCCAGAATGAATGTGTGGATTTTACATTCCGCAATAAAGAATATCATGTGGAGTTTGCAGGAGCAGACATTTACCCACAGGGATTTGCAGCAGCCTTTTACCGCTTACAGGATTTCAAAGGAATCAACATGCTTGTGGATATTGGAAACGGAACTATGAACATTATGTATATCAACAATTCCCGTCCATTAGAGAAGAAATGCTTTACAGAGAAATATGGAACGCATCAGTGTGTGCTTGCTGTAAGGGAATCCCTGCTGAAAGAACTGGGAACAGTGGTGGACGATCTGGTGATTGAGCAGGTGATCCGTACCGGGACAGCAGACATTGGTGAAAAATATCTTTCAGTCATTCGCAAAGCTGCTGGGGATTATACGAAAGAAATCTTCCATAAGCTGAGAGAACGGGAATATAATCCAGAACTGATGCGTCTGTATGTGGTAGGCGGTGGCGGTTGTATGATTCAGAATTTTGGAGAATATGACAAGAGCCGGGTAACGATTGTATGGGACATCTGTGCCACAGCGAAAGGTTATGAAGCAATGACCGTAAGGAAAATCCAGAGAAACGGAGGGATGCTTGTATGAGAAAAGAACGGAAAATCATCAATACAAATATCCGTTTGAATCTTTGTGATGAACAGGACAGGCAGGCATGGGAATATTTGCAGACGATGGACAGGGAAAAATATAAATCGTACACCAGAGCAGTTGTAGTTGCTTTAAACGATTATTTTTCCAGAGAGTACAGGAATGAAGCAGATCCGTATCTGGAAACCAGAGAAAAGGAAGATGCTTTTCTGGAAAGAGTGGAAACAGCTGTCCGGGATGGAGTGAAAGAATCTGCCCCGATGGCTATAGCGAAGAATCTGATGGAAATGCTTGTACCGTTTGTAAAAGAATCGGTAGGAGAAAGTGATCTGCCGGACAGAACACTAACAATGGAGAAAACGGATGGAGAGATTGCAGAAGATAATCTGGACTGGGAAAAAGAAGCTGATATGGATGCAGCATTGGATTTTGCGGACAGTTTTTAGATGGTTATGAAATAGCAGTAACAGGAAAACAGACTGACAGTAAGGACTAGCTTTACAAAAGCAGAATAGCAGAAAAAGGTAATGGCAGTGGTGACATTTCAGACATTATAAATTGGAGAAATGTTTATGACTGCTATTTTTATGTCTTTTAGCAGAAATGGAAAGAGATCCAGAAAAAGAAAGACAGAAATAACAGGAAAATATAACAGAAAAGCGTTGGCAGATGGGTGGATGGAACAAGCAAGGCGAAGAAAAGAATAGAGTGCCGGATACGGCACAGGATTGTCCGATACTTCGCATCGGAGTGATGCATGAACAGCCTGTTTCAGAAAGAGAAAATCTATCGAAATGGGAGCTTTTCTATTTCTTCCACAGTCTGTCCCTGCACCACAAAACCACCGTCATCTCCATTTAGATTTGATAATGCAGTGGGGAAAATGTTGCTTGGCTAGTGTTGCTTCAGTAGTGGGGAGATGACAGGCAAGTTTCGCAAAGTGGCAAGCCACTCTGCACCGGAGCCAGCCTTTGGGCTGTTCCTAAACTTGCCAGAGGGCTCTGCCCCTTGGAACCCCGGCACGTCAATGGCGTAAGTATTCCTGCGAAATGTCCACTGGACATTTCTACAGAACACTTACTGATTGACTAGGGTTTCACCCTGCACCACCAAAGGGGCGTTGCCCCTTATGGAATCCCGTTGTTAATTTATCGGTCAGAATGATTTGTCTGTTAATAAAGAATAAAAATCAAGCAAAGAAAGGAGACGAAAGCCTATGAGAAAACGAAATTATACAGTAACCATACGGATGAATAAAGAGGAATACGATCTGTTTCAGAGCAAGGTTAAAGAATCAGGAAGAACACAGCAGGAAGTTGTAATAAAAGCAATCGCAGATTTGAAGATAGTTTCTACAGAGGAAGTGGAAGAATTAAAAAGATTGAACCAGATGTTTGCAGATATTCTCAGTCAGCTTCGGGGAGCTACTACAAATATTAATCAGATTGCAAGAAAGCTGCATACAGATGGAGAAGTTCCAAATGACAGTATGTTGTATTTCCTCAACAAAAATATTCTCAAGTATCGGAAGGAGAGTGAGAGGATATGGCAGTTAATAAGACGATTAATAAGCGGACAAATACACATGGAGCAATGAGAAACTGCATCGAATATGTATTGCGACAGGACAAGACCAGCGAACTGCTTACCTATGTAACAGGCCCGTATCGCCATGATGAGATTGACTATGATCTGGTGTACAGAACCTTTCTGGAAGAAAAGAAGATGTGGAATAAAGATACCGGGAGAATGTATGCCCACAACATTATTTCCTGGCATAAAGATGAGCAGATCACCCCGGAGCAGGCGTTTGAATTTGGAAAAGAGTTTGCAGAAAAATGGTTCAGTGGATTCCAGACCTTAGTGGCTGTGCATAAGGATAAAAACCATATCCACTGCCATCTGGTTACCAATTCAGTAAGTTATGAAGATGGGAGAAAGCTGCATAACACCAAAAAGGATCTGGAATGTATGAAACAGCTTACCAATCAAATGTAGCCGGGAACGTGGATTGACCATTGCAGAAAAAGGAAAACACTTTGACGGCAGTGAAATCGAAAAAGGCGAAGTTATTGCATGGAACAAGGATAAAATATAACCTGTTCCGGCAACAGGTAAGGGACAGCTTTGTAGCGGATTGTGCAATGGCAGTGTTAAAAGCACTGGAAAATTGTATCAGCAAAGAAAAGTTTATAGAAAAAATGAAACAGTTTGGATGGAATGTAAACTGGACAGAGAAACGGAAGCACATCACATTCCAGAATCAGGATGGAAAGAAAGTGCGTGACAGCAATCTATCCAAACATTCCATCTGGACATCAGCAAGAGGGCTTGGAGAATGAATTTAATGGAAATAGGGAAAAATCCAGAGTTGCAGCCGACAGAGACAGCAGAGCAAACGAAGAACTCAGAAACTATTACAGAGAGCTTGACGCAGCCATCACAGACACCAGAGGAATCACCGATCAAGCTCAAAGTGGAGAGGGATATTCTCGTACAAAGTTTCGAAAAAGCGAAAGAGTTCATGCGAACACAGAAAAAGCAGATACAGACACTGGAAGAAGAGAAACAGACAATCTTATCCGACAGGCAGAGATTGCGAGAGAAATTCGGAAATCAACCGTAGAAATTCAGCGTACTGACAACCGAACTGTCCGAAACGCAGAAGCTGAATCAGTCGCTTCAGCAGAGCAACGACGATCTGAGAAACAGAAATGGCTTAATGAGCAGGAACGAGCAAGAGCAGCTCGAAGAAGAAATAAAAGACGTTCGGGACCAGAACTCTAAATTACAGACACAGGTGAACCAATCGTCGGTGAAAGCGGTTGAACAGGCACAGCAAAAACAGGAAGAAGCAGAAAAACAGGCAAGACAGGCAGAGTATCAGGCTGAAAGGGAAAAGAAACGGGCAGATATGGAGATACAAAAAGCCAGGAGAAAAGCAAAATCGGAAATGGAGGATATGAAAGAAATACAGTTTTTCTGGGCTTGGGGATATCTTTGTGTCATATTCTTTTCACTTATTCAGAATGGAGCATTTCAAAGGGATTTAATGCAACTGATCATGTTGCCAGTTAATTGGTGCAGAAAGTATGCGATATGGTTTGAACAGCTGGATTATATGGGATATTCTACGGGAGAGGTAGTTTTTGAACGAATATTTTCAAGTGCTGTGATTATGGCGGGAATTGTCGGGGGTGTATTTCTTGTATGGGGCGGAATTGAACGGTATCGAAAGATATGGGATGATATTTATAAAATGGTTTTGATAGCCAGCTTTTCCTTTATTGCGGTATTAGGAAACTTGATACGGGAATATTTGCCATTTAATCTGCTGTTTGTGATTTTTGTCATAAATGTAGGGGCTGTTCTGATTAGAATATATTTGAATAATAAGAATGTTGGCTATTGAACAATAAATCGAATTTATTTGCTATAATGAATTTCTATATTTTCTTGTCAGTCAGTCCTAACGGTGTTACACTGAAAGAGTATAGAAACTCAAACGATGTTACCTATTGTAGGGACTGGAGCTTTATAAGGTAACATTTTTTTTATATAAGAAAGTTAGATAAAACTAATTGCTGAAGGAGATAAGCTATGATGTTTTATGAAAGAGGAGACAAAAGTAAGAAAAGCAGCGGAAGAAAGTGGACAGGTGTAATATGAGAACAGTAACAACAGAGGACAATCCATATAAGGTTGCTGGAGATATACTTTTTGCGTCTTCGGAAGTGGAATCGGATTTCAGAAGTGTTGATTTATATGGATCTTCTGTCCGGAGAAAAAAAGAAGATGCTATATGTTCAAGATTTCATCTTGAGAATGAAAGTGGTACAGGAGATATCGCCGTATATCAGACATTTCCAGGAATGGAGCTGGTCTATAATGATATGCATATGGAATATTGTAATAAGATGCAGAGTCCACGTCCTGGATTTATTGAAATTAATTATTGTCGGGAGGGGCGGTGTGAGTGTGCGTTTGGAGAGCGTAGTTATTGCTATATGGCAGCGGGAAATTTATCCATTTGTACCTTGCATAAGAAATCACATACATCCACATTTCCTACTTCCCATTATCATGGGATAACGATAACGATTGAGTTGGAAGAAATTACAGATGAGATGAGAAGAATCTTGAAACTTCTTTCTATTAATCTTACTCGAATTTCAGAGTTTGCAGGAAAACAGGATTTTTATATGGTTCGTGCAAATGAAACTGTCCAACATATATTTTCGGAATTATATACTGTTCAGGAACATATAAAGCCTAGTTATATCAGAATAAAGCTTCTGGAGCTTTTATTGATACTAACAGAAATGGATTTTGACAGGATTAAGAACGACTATGTTTATTTCTCAAAATCGCAAAGGAACTGTACCAGACAGATTCATGATTTTATTGTAGGACATATCAAAGAACATTATACAATTGAGGAGTTGGCAGAGCGTTTTGAAATATCACCTACGGCAATGAAACGTTGTTTTAAGGGAATGTATGGTGCACCTGTTTATGCGTATCTCCGGACTTATCGTTTACAAATTGCTGAAAAATTATTACGGGAGGGGAATTTATCTGTAGGTGAAATCGCAACAGAAATCGGATATACAAATCCCAATAAATTTACTTCGGCATTTCGAGGTGAATATGGAATGACACCAACGGAGTATAAAAAGAATGTCTGATTGGATAGAAACTAGTCTGCCAGGTCATTGAGTTTCATATTAGTACCAGATAAAATATGTATTGGTTAGATAATACTAACTAATGCATATTTTTTATTTAGGAGGATTATAATGAAACAGAGAAAATTATTAACAAGTTTGTTTTTAGCAGCAACTTTGTCTATTTCTTTATTGACGGGATGTGGAAATACAAGCAGTAGCACATCTGAAACAAAGCAAACAGAAAACAGTGCTACAGAAGAACAGACTACAAGCGTACAGAAGGAAAGTGAAACTGATGAGAATCAGGATGCAGCAGATCAGCTTTTATGCGATCTGAAAGGTACTTATCAGGAACTGTGGCCGGTTATTCTGGCAGATGAATACGATCAGCTGTGGCTCGATGACAGTGCTGCAATTGTAGGAGAGGATAATGCTCAGGCGGCTGTTGAAAAAATGTCTTCTATGGTAACTGGAACAGTCACCGGTGAAGAAGCAGTGGAAACCTACAAGGATGGAAATATGGCATACGACTGTGAATTTTTACAGAATATAGATCAGTTCACGTTTGACGGAACAACAATATCTGGTGTGGATGAAGAGGGGAATGATGTATTCAGTCATTCTTATCATTACGTAGGTATGGAAGGAACGCGTGGTCTGTACATCTACGAAAGTGATGATGCTGATTCCGGCGAGTTTACCTATTTCTGTATCGCTCCGGATACGATGAAAACTACATGGCACATTGAGTTCAGATATGGAAGTGACCTGGATGCATTGGAAAAATATGATGCAGGTGAATATGCTTATTGGCTGGCAGCAGGAATTTCTGTTGACTATACGAAAGCCGATGTTGAGAACTGTATACAGTTATTCTGTAAAGAGAATCTGTCTGAATAGTGAAAATAAATTTGAGTCGGTGGAAATCGGAGAGATTCTGATGCCACCGGCTTTTTGAGGAGGATATAAGGTCATGAGCAAAAAGAAAAATGCCGAGTTATCCCGGATGTGGGGATTTGCAGGGAAACGTCATTGGTTGACTATTGCCAGCTGCATTCTGGCAGGAATATCCACGGTGCTTTCTATTATTCCATTTGTCTGTATCTGGTTTGTGATTCGGGATATCTTGTATGCGATGAAAAAGGGAGATTTGTCACTGGCAGCTTCCAGTGGGCATTATGCGTGGCTTGCAGTAGCATTTTCGTTACTTAGTATTTTATTATATTTTGTAGCATTATGTTGTTCGCATCTGGCAGCATTTCGTACAGCTACCAATATGAAAAAAGAGGCAATGCACCATATTGTCACGTTACCGCTTGGATATTTCAGTCAGAATGCCAGTGGCAGACTTCGGAAAATTATTGATGACAATGCTGGACTGACCGAAGGGTTTCTGGCACATCAGTTGCCGGATCTGACCGGTGCAGTTGTTATGCCGGTTGCAGTCATCAGTTTGTTGTTTGTTTTTGACTGGAGACTTGGAATCTGTTGTTTGATTCCACTGGCAATCAGTGTATTTTTCTTAAAGAAAATGATGGGTGGAGATAATGCCGATTTTATGTCGGGATACATGACCGCACTGGAAAATATGAATAAAGAAGCGGTAGAATTCGTTCGTGGAATCCCGGTTGTAAAGGTATTCCAGCAAACCATTTACTCATTCAAAAACTTTCATGCAGCGATTGAAGAATACAAAAAATATAGCCAGTGGATATGCAATACTGCTGTCGTATCCCATTGACGGG
>ENA-OQII01000222-OQII01000222.1-human-gut-metagenome-genome-assembly--contig:-NODE-222-length-10169-cov-2.478391_pt1 | contig 10169 bp, 11 predicted proteins | sample MGYA00242577_ERZ504742 | MGnify/ENA primary metagenome ERZ504742 (study PRJEB26092, sample SAMD00036443) | human gut metagenome | host: Homo sapiens | study: EMG produced TPA metagenomics assembly of...
AAGTTCAAAGACAGCACGTTCTGTGAATATACATAACTGGCTGGCCAACTTTATTGGCATATTTACCAGAGAAAGTGATCTGTTCTACGGTATCAATGAATTTATCAGATTTCTTCCTGGTCAATGATCAGTTTTCCGTCTTTTGTAGAACATTTTAAACCACCGGCAGTAAATGTTCCGCAGTAGTATACACGTTTAGCGTTCTGAGTAATATTAACGAAACCACCGCATCCTGCAATACGTGGTCCAAACTTGCTGACATTGATATTTCCATCTTTATCTGCCTGAGCAAGACCTAAGAATGCATCATCGACTCCACCACCATCATAGAAGTCAAACTGTGCAGGCTGGTCTAAGATCGCCTGAGCATTTACAGCCCCGCCAAATTGAGGTCCACCTTGAGGTACACCACCGACAGGACCAGCTTCTACTGTTAAAGTAAAGTGATCTCCGATACCTTCTTCATTTGCAACCATAGAGATATATTCAGGAATACCAATTCCAAGGTTTACAACGGTGTCAGGACGTAATTCCATCGCAGCTCGACGTCCAATGATCTTCTTAGGGGAAAGAGAAGGAGCTTCAAGGCTTCCAAGAGGAACACGAAATTCTCCAGTCATAGAACCATCATATTCACATCCGACACACTGTGTATGGTTTTCTTTGTTCTCTGTGACAACAACCGCATCTACGTAGATTCCAGGGACCTTTACAAGTTTTGGATCAACGTCTGTGACAACTTTCTCTACCTGTACGATAACTTTACCACCACAGTTTTTTGCAGCCTGTGCGATCGCAGTAGCTTCAGCAGTACAACATTCATGTTCCATTGTAATGTTTCCATATTCATCCGCATAAGTAGCACGGATCAGTGCGACATCGACATGGATCGCCTTATATAAGAGGCGTTCTTCTCCGCAGATATTAACAACTTCTACAAGATCTTCGGTTGTGATATCATTTAATTTTCCACCTTCTACACGTGGATCTGCAAATGTATAAAGACCAACATGTGTTAAAGTACCAAGTTTCTTGGCAGCAATATCACGATAAAGCTGTGATAAAGTACCCTGAGGAAGGTTATAGGCTTTGATCTTATTTTGCATGATTAGCTCACCCAGTTTAGGAGCCATATTATAGTGACCAGCAATAACCGTTGATGTCATACCCTCATGTGCAAAATGATCAGCACCACTTCCATCACGATTTCCCTGTCCAGCAGCATAAAAGTAAGTCAGATTTTTTGGGGAACCGGTTTCTAAAAATCGTTTTTCTAACGCAGAAGTTAATTCTTCTGGCAGATCACATGCTACAAAACCGTTGGTAGAGACGGTCATACCGTCTTCTACCAAGTTTGCAGCCTCAGCAGCAGTTAAAATTTTTACTTTAGCCATGGCTTTTTCCTCCCAAAATCACTCTAGAAATCTGTAAGATTTGCTTTACGTTTCTCTAAGAAAGCTGTCATACCTTCTTTTTTGTCATCAGTTGAGAATGCAAGACCAAATAAGTCTGCTTCTAATGTTAATCCGCTTGAAAGGTCTGTTTCTGTACCAGTGTTGATTGCTTCTTTTGCAAGAGAAATAGCATAGCTTCCTTTGCTCATGATCTTCTCAGCCATTGCCTTACAGGTATCAAGTAATTCAGCCTGAGGAACTACTTTGTTAGCAAGTCCGATTCTGTAAGCTTCATTAGCATCGATCATATCACATGTAAAGATCAATTCTTTTGCACGTCCTTTACCAACCAGACGAGCAAGACGCTGTGTTCCACCGAAACCAGGAAGGATACCAAGTCCTGTTTCAGGCTGTCCGAATTTTGCGTTATCAGATGCGATACGGATATCACAAGCCATAGAGATCTCACACCCACCACCTAATGCGAAACCATTGACAGCAGCGATCGTAACCTGAGGCATTGTTTCAAGTTTTAAGAAAGCTTCTTTTGCAAGCATTCCCATTTTTCTACCTTCTGCAGGTGTTGCATTTACCATTTCAGAGATATCAGCTCCAGCAACGAAAGCTTTTGCTCCAGAACCTGTTAAGATCACAACTTTGATATCTTTTCTCTCAGAAATTTCAGAGAAGCAAGCATCAAGTTCTGCTAAAGTTTCACTGTTTAGGGCGTTTAAAGATTTTGGACGGTTAATAGTAACAACGGCGATTTCGTTTTCCACTTCCATTAATAAATTGTTCATAACATATCCTCCTACATAGATTAAAAATAAATAATAAAATAATAAACAATGTATGCAATTTTTGGCAACACGAATATTTAGCATACAAATAACTTGTGCCTACATTATGCGCCCTTGTTATTAATTTGTCAATAAAAATTAGTGAAAATATATAAAAAAATAAAAGAATAAAAAAATGTATTGACAAAATGAACAAATAAAAATATAATTAGCACACAAAGTATTTGCACGCAAGTAATAAGACAAACAAACAATTACAAAGGCGTTCAGATAAAGTGATAATAAAAGAGAATAAGCCTAAGTAAGAAGAAAGGAAGATGTACGATGAATTTTGAATTAACACAACAGCAGGCAGCCATTCAGGAAACAGCAAGAAAATTTGCACAGGAAGAATTACTTCCAGGAGTATTAGAAAGAGATGCAAACAGTGAATTCCCAGTCGAACAGTTTCATAAGATGGGAGAACTTGGATTAGTCGGTCTTCCATATCCCAAAGAAGTTGGAGGACAGGGTGCAGATTATCTTTCCTATGTATTAGCAGTTGAAGAAATTTCCAAAGTTGATGCATCTATGGGAATTGGATATTCTGTTGTAACTTCTCTTTATGGTGGAAGTATCATGAACTCTGCAGCACCAGTAGAGAAGAAGAGAGAATTCTTAGAGGAAGTATTATCAGGAAAATGCTTCGGTTCCTTTGGACTGACAGAACCTAACGCAGGGTCTGATGCTGGTGGATGTGTCACAGTAGCAGAAAAAGATGGTGATGATTACATCTTAAACGGATTAAAATGCTTTAATACAAATGGACCATTAGCAGATTACACAGCGGTTTATGCACTGACAGAACCAGAAAAGAAAGCCAAAGGATTATCTTGCTTTGTAGTTAAGAAAGGAACACCTGGATTCAGTGTTGGAAAGATTGAAGATAAGATGGGAATCCGTTCTGCACAGGTATCAGAGATGATCCTTGAGAATGTAAGAGTACCAAAAGAAAATATGATTGTAGAATCTGGACAGGGATTCAAACTTGCAATGAAAACATTGGATGGTGGACGTATCGGTGTTGCTGCCCAGGGACTTGGAATCGCAGAAGGTGCATTTGAGATTGCCAAAGAATATCTAAAGACAAGAGAACAGTTTGGAAAACCATTATATAGAAATCAGTATCTTGCATTCAAGATGGCAGAACTTGAGATGGAAATCGAAGCAGCGAAATTAATGTTATATAAAGCAGCAACAGATAAACAGGAAGGAAGACCATACTCACTGCCAGCAGCGAAAGCAAAATATTTATGTACAGAAGCAGCAATGCATGTTACAACAGAAGCTGTACAGATGTTAGGTGGAAACGGATATATGAAAGAATATCATGTAGAACGTATGATGAGAGATGCGAAGATCACACAGATTTACGAAGGAACAAATGAAATCCAGAAACTGATCGTAAGCGGAGCAATCTTCCGATAGAAAAGAATATAAAATTAAAAATTTCTTCTCCTTAAGTAAAAAGTTATCGGATAGGTTTGAACTATCTGATAACTTTTTTCTATTTCTTCATAGAAAATTTTAATGAAATCTACTATGAAACAAAAAAGGAGAGAAAACTAAATTACTTGACACATAAAAAAAAGCAAGCTACACTAATATTAGTGTGCGAAATATTTAAAGGAGAAATTATATGGAACTAACACAATGTATTAATTATTTATTAACAACAGCACAGCATAAAGTTTTTCAGGAGATGAGTTCCAGACTTGAAAAGTTTGATGTAACACCAGTTCAGTATGGTGTCATGTATTGTTTATGGATCGAAGGAAAAACAAAACCAAAAGAGATCGCAGCAGAATTAAAGCTAGAGAACTCTACGATCTCCGGAGTTTTAGAACGTATGGAGAAGAAGGAACTGATCGAACGTCAGGTAAGCAAAGAAGACCGTAGATTTATAGAAGTTGTATTAACAGAGAAAGGAAAAGCATTACAGAATCCGATCCTTGCGACGGTAGAAGAAGTGAATAAAGATGTATTGTCTGAGATGTCGCAGGAAGAACAAAGTGAACTGAAGAAAGCCTTGAGGATTCTGGGTGGACTGGAGGACGAATAAAGAGAACTCTGGTCATGACAGACAGGGATAAGTATGAGAGTAACAATTCGACAAATTGCAGAAGAATCAGGAGTTTCCAGAGGAACGGTAGACCGTGTATTGAATAACAGGGGAAAAGTTCGTCCAGAAGTAGAAGAACGAGTCCGTAAAGTAGCAGAGGAGCTTGGATATAAGCCAAATCTTTTAGGTCGTGCATTGATCAAGATGAAAGAGAATATCAAGATCGGTGTGATCCTTCAGGATACAGGAACGCCTTATTTAAAAACATTATCGGATGGGATCAAGAAGGCAAAGGCGAAGTAGAAGATTTTGGTGGAACTGTCATTGTGAAAGCGGTAGATTATGGTAATGTAGAACAGACCTTAGCGGCAATGAATAAGCTGAAAGAAGCAGGGATCAAAGGGCTTGTGCTGATGCCGATCAATGATAAGAGAGTTCTTCAGAAGATCGATCAGTTTACAGAAGAATATGGGATATCCGTTGTCACAGTGAATGCAGATGTGGAAGATACAAAGAGAATTTGTTTTGTTGGACAGAACTCTGTACAAAGCGGCAGGGCAGCAGCAGGATTAATGCATGATATTCTAAGAGAAGAAGAAGGAACGATCGCAGTGATCTCTGGAATTGAGACGAATACTTCATTAAGTGACAGAATCTATGGATTTTGTGACGAGATGAAGAAAATTTCACCAAAGACTGAGATATTAGATACAAAATACTGCTTTGAGGATGATCTGATCGCAGCACATCTGACAGAGAGTATTTTGAACCGTTACGAAGATTTATCTGCGATTTATATTACCTGTCATGGAGAAAAAGGGGTATGTGATACCCTTAGGAAACATAAGAAGATGAAGAAAGTGACCATCATTGCATGTGACCTGTCACGGCAGAATTACAGATATCTAAAGAATGGAGACATCAAGTATCTGATCGGGCAGGATGGACGTTATCAAGGATATGAAGCTGTCATGACCTTATATCGGTTATTATTTAATGATGAGCCGCCCAAAAAAGAACATAAGTATACAGATATTATTGTAAAAACAAAGTACAATATTTAATGATGTAAGTGAGAATAAGAACAAGATCAGGGAAATATCCTTGGTCTTGTTCTTATTTTCGTACATTTGCACAAAATTTAGGAAGAATTTTTGTGCAGTTTACCAATTGTGTGCTCGAACACAAAGTGCTATAATTCAAAACATAAAAGATGTGCTCGAACACAAAACACAAAAAACAAATCAAAAGCGTATTAGAAAAGGAGAAACAATTATGGTAAACGTAGGAATTATTGGAGCAGGAAGAATCGGACAGGTACACATGAACAGCATTTTAACAAGAGTACCAAATGCAAAGATCAAAGCAGTTGCAGATCCATTCTTAAGTGAAGAAGCAGACAAGAAAGCAAAAGCAGCTGGAGCAGAGTATACAACAAAAGATTACAAAGATATCTTAGCAGACAAAGATATTGATGCAGTGATCATTTGTTCATCAACAGATACTCATTCCCCAATCTCAATTGAAGCGATCAAAGCAGGAAAACATGTATTTTGTGAAAAACCGATCGATCATGATGTAGACAAGATCAAAGAAGTTATCAAAACATTAGAAGGAACAGGACTTAAATATCAGGTAGGATTTAACAGAAGATTTGACCACAACTTTGAAGCAGCACAGAGAGCTGTTGTCAATGGAAAGATCGGAGCACCTCATATCATCAAGATCACATCAAGAGATCCTGAGCCACCAAGTGCTGAATATGTAAAAGTATCTGGAGGAATGTTCCTTGATATGACAATTCATGATTTTGATATGGTACGATTCCTTGCAGGATGTGATGCAGAAGAAGTTTATGTACAGGCAGCAAACCTTGTAGATCCTGAGATTGGAAAAGCAGGTGATGTTGACACAGCGATCATCACATTGAAGATGGAAAATGGAGCACTTGCAGTAATCGATAACTCTCGTCAGGCAGTTTATGGATATGATCAGAGAGCAGAAGTATTCGGATCTAAAGGAATGGTAGCGATCAAGAATGATTCTGATTCTACAGCAGTGATCAGCAACGAAGATGGTGTAACAGGAGAAAAACCACAGTTCTTCTTCCTTGAAAGATACATGGATGCATATGGAAAAGAAATGGTTCAGTTCATTGATGCAATTGAAAATGACACAGAAACACCATTAGGAGTAGAAGATGGATTAAAACCAGTACTTATGGGACTTGCAGCAAAGAAATCAGTAGAAGAAGGCCGTCCAGTAAAAATTTCAGAAATTGAATTCTAATTTGAAGGAGAGTGTATATGGAAAAACATACAAATGAGGTTGAAGACAATCAGATGAGAGCACTTAGCTGGAAGACCAGAGTGTCTTACGGCTTAGGTGATACAGCGTGTAACGTTGTATACGGAATGATCGGAAGCCTGTTAACGATCTTTTATACTGATTATGTTGGAATCAGTGCAGCAGCGATTGGTGTGATCATGCTGATATCCAGAATTTTTGATGGATGTTCTGATGTTATCATGGGATTCGTTGTCAATAAAACACACAGCAAATATGGTCAATCCAGACCATGGATCTTATGGATGGCGATTCCATATGCAGTATCGGCAGTATTATTATTCACAGTACCACATACTGCAACTAACATACAGTTAATATATATTTTCGTAACTTATAATTTTACAGCAACGGTCTGCTATACAGCGTTGAATCTTCCATACGGAAGTTTATCTGCGATGATGACAAGATCTTCCAGAGAAAGAGATATGTTAAGTATCGTTCGTATGGCACTTTCTCCGATCGGAAGAATCATGGCAGTTACATTTACAACACCACTGGTTAAATTATTTGGGGATGACCAGGCAGCGTGGGTAAAGACAATGGCAATCTGGGCAGTCTTAGCACTCCTAATGCTGATCACGTGTTTTAAAAACTGTGAAGAAAAAGTTAAGATCAAAGTAGTGAAAAAAGAAAAGATCCCTGTAGGAAAGACTATTTTCAGCATTACTAGAAAAACCAGTATTTCTGGGCAGTACTGATCTTATGGATGATGCAGAACGTCATCACATCGATCACAGGAACGATCCTTCCATACTACTGTAAGTATATTCTTGGAAATGATACATGGATGTACAGTGTATTATACATGGTAGAAACAGTTACATTGATCGCAGCTACTTTATGCAGTCCGTTATTATTAAAACGACTTGGAAAGAGAAATATGTCCTTGATCGGGTGTATCGGATGTCTGATCGGACAATTCGTATTCATGGTCAAGCCAGAGAGTTTTTATTGGTTACTTGGATGTTGTATCATCAGAGGAATCTGTTTTGCACCATTAAACTCTGTAATCTTCGGAATGTTAGGAGATGTTGTAGAATTTGGTCAGTGGAAACACATTTACGTCAGGAGAGTTTCATCTTCGCGATCGGATCTGTTGGTACAAAGCTTGGAAACGGAATCACAGCTGCAGTTTTAACACAGTTATTAGCATTTAGCGGATATGTCAGCAAAGCTGGTGTTACAACACAGCCACAGTCAGTTGTTAATATGATCATGAATATCTATAAAGTAGGACCATTGATCGTATGGGTAACAGTCGTTATTATCTTACTTCTGTACAGATTGGATAAAAAATATCCAATGATCATGAAAGAATTAGAAGAGAGAGAAGCAAGAGGCGAATTATAAAAATTTTGCACAGTGTGTGCTCGAACACAAGAAAGGAATAAGAGATGTTTGATAAGAATAAAGTAAAATTAGGAATTGCACCAATCGCATGGACAAATGATGATCTTCCAGATCTTGGAGCTGAAAATACATTTGAACAGTGTGTCAGTGAAATGGCACTTGCAGGATTTACAGGGTCAGAAGTAGGAAATAAATATCCAAAAGATCCAGCAGAATTAAAGAAAGCATTAGATCTTCGTGGAATCGAAATTTGTAATCAGTGGTTTTCATCTTTCCTGATCACAAAACCATTAGAGGAAGTAGAAAAAGAATTCCGTGCACAGTTAGAGTTCTTAAAAGCAATGGGAGCAAAAGTGATCGGAGCTTCTGAACAAAGTTACAGTGTACAGGGACAGGAAGATACACCAGTTTTTGGACATAAATATGTGATGGACGATGAAGAATGGGATACATTCTGCAACGGAATGAATTATCTTGGAAAGATTGCAAAAGAGGAATACGGAATCGCATTAACATTCCATCATCATATGGGAACAGTCGTACAAGACCCAGATGAAGTAGAACGCATGATGGCAAATACAGATCCAGAATACGTAAGTTTATTATTCGATACAGGACATTTTACTTACTGTGGAGCAGATCCATTAGAAATGGTGAAAAAACTATGTAAACCGTATTAAACATGTGCATTTAAAAGATATCCGTCCAGAAGTTGTAAAAGAAGTGAAAGACAACGATTTAAGCTTCCTTGAAGGAGTAAGAAGAGGTGCATTTACAGTACCTGGAGATGGATGTATTGATTTTGATCCGATCTTTAAAGTATTAGAGGAGAATGGATATGAAGGATATATGCTTGTAGAAGCAGAACAAGATCCAGCAAAAGCAAATCCATTAGAATATGCGATCAAAGCACGTAAATTTATCAGAGAAAAAACTGGATTATAAACCAGGAGAAAGAGGCATATTATGGGGAATACATTGATCACGATCAGCCGACAGCACGGAAGCGGTGGAACAAAAGTAGCACAGATTTTGGCAGAGAAATTAGGAATATGGTACTACAACAGAGAGATTCTTTATATTGCCGCAGATAAGATCGGATATGATTCTCTCGATGAAAAGAGCATGGATGAGATTAATTATAAAAAGGCTTCCAAATATATGGAAGGACTTAGTATCATGACAGGTTCAAGAAATCATATTCCAGTTTATAATCAGATGTTCAAAGAACAGTCTAAGATCATAAAGAAATTAGCAGGATACGGATCTGGCGTCTTCTTAGGAAGATGCGCAGATTACGTATTAAAAGATGAACCAGGAGTGTGCTCCGTGTATCTTTATGCAGAGGAATCTTACCGTATAAAGCATCTGTCAGAAAAAAGAAGGAAGAGCGGTAACAGCAGAAGAAATACCGAAAAGAAGAATAAGATGCGTTCATCATACTACAGTTATTATACTGGAAGAACTGGTATGATATGGAAAATTATGATCTTGCGATCAATCTAGCGACCATTGAAGCAGAAGAAGCTGCACAATTGATCCTTGATTATATGGAAAAAAGAAAATAAACTCCAAATTGATTGACAACATTACAAGAAAGTGCTAAATTGTTATCAAAAGATAACCAATAAATACTCAATAGATAATCAAAAAAAGGAGAAATGAGATAGAAAAAAAAGGAATGGGATGATGGCAGCAGGAGCTTTCGCGATCTTGTTTACCGGATTTCCACATATATGGTCAATTTATCAGCCATATGTACTCTCTGAGACAGGCTGGAGCGAAAGTATGGTATCAATTTGTTTTTATCTTCCAACTTTGTTTTTTGTAGTTGGTAATATATTTGGTGGAAGAATCTATGACAAAGGATATGGAAGAATAACCCTCGGAATCGGAGGGAGCGTATTTGCAGGTGGGATCATATTATCAGCATTGACTTTAGGAATTCATCCAATGATCACTTATATGATGCTAGGTGTCATGCAGGGAATCGGACAAGGAATGATCTATGCAGTCGTACTTGCAACAGCACAGAAGTGGTTTCCTCATAAGACCGGATTTGCTTCAGGAGTTGTGATCACGGCGAATGGATTATGTGGATTCATCTTATCTCCGATTAGTAAGCTCTTATTAGAAAGAGGTGGAGTAAGAATGGCATTGATATCTGTTGGGTTT
>ENA-OQII01000223-OQII01000223.1-human-gut-metagenome-genome-assembly--contig:-NODE-223-length-10152-cov-2.695461_pt1 | contig 10152 bp, 12 predicted proteins | sample MGYA00242577_ERZ504742 | MGnify/ENA primary metagenome ERZ504742 (study PRJEB26092, sample SAMD00036443) | human gut metagenome | host: Homo sapiens | study: EMG produced TPA metagenomics assembly of...
GGCGCCGAGAAGGTGATCTATTCTCACTGTCATGGAGAGAAGCGGTATGATGACAGCTTTAAAGGCTATGTGGATGGAATAGAGTACAAGCTGGTGTCAGGAGATTATCTGAACTTTAAACCGGAGCCAGTATTATGCTAATGGTAATCTTTATATCGGTATTCGATTATAGGTGGGTAGTGGAGTGCGAATATCTGTTTAATATTAAGCATCAGTAGTATAGAAAAAATCCCTGGGAAGTATTATACTTTTCAGGGATGATTTTATGTGCTTTGAGAGAAAATATCTTCGGGGAGAAATGAGAAAATGAAGATTTACTACAGAGAGAAATCTGGCGGGATTGAAATTCTGCGGTGTTTTGGAATAGAGGGCAGAGTTGAGATTCCGGGAATGATAGATGGCAAATTGGTGATCAGTGCGGCACCGTATGCATTTTCCAGTCATATGGATGAGAAAGAAGAACTGAAAAATGCCAGCCTGTGGGAAGTGTCAGATGGTCTTGGGTTTGGCAGAGAAGAGCATGTTCTGGCAGGAAATGATGTGGAGGAGATTGTTTTTCCTTACACTTTAAAAGAGATTGGACGATATATTTTTTATGGCTGCGGGAATCTGAAAAAGCTGGAGTTTTCTGACAGCCTGATGCAGATAGGCTGTGGTGCATTTACAGGCTGCCATGCATTGGAGAAGCTGACTGTTCATATGAGACAGGGAAAGAAGTCAGGCGTTAAGGAAATGCTGGGCGAGATGTGGCAGAGGATAGATGTAAACTTTCTTTATGAGTATGAAGAAGCCAGACTTGTATTTCCGGAGCATTATGATGAGGCGGTTGAGAACACTCCGGCGCGTATTTTGTATACGGAATATCATGGATCAGGCAGTAATTACAGGCAGTGTTTTTATGATAAGGAGCTGAATTATCAGGAATATGACAGGCTTTTTGAAATGGCGGTAGCCATGGATAAGCTGGAAGTTCTGGTTGATATGTCATTTGGCAGACTGGAGTTTCCTTATGAACTGACCGGGAAAGCCAGGGAGAATTACAGGGAATATATCCGTAAGAATCTGGGAGATATTGCAGAATATCTGGTAAAGCAGGAGGATATGCACAGATTGGAAGTGATATCCTCGCAAAAACTCTGGACACTGGAAGGAATTGATTCTGCGTTGGATTGTGCATCTAAGAGAAAAGAAACGGAAGTATCCGCATTTTTGATGAATGAAAGAGCAAATCTGGTGGATAATACGGCAGGAAGTGAACGTATAGATGTGGATAAGCTGCAAAATAGTCAGGAAGCTGACAGGACAGAGCAGGGGAAAAATGAACAATCACAAACTACAGAAAAATCTTTGAATAGAAGAACTATACTAAGAAAAAAGAGGTTTGAACTGTGATAGATATAGAGGAAAATAATGATGCAGCCAGAGGATAAAATACAGGAAATAGCAGAAAGAGCAGAGCGTTTGCAGGAAATCGGCAGCAGTATTCTCAGGGCTGCGCGGGATGAATTATATCTGGGAATGCGGTTTTTGGATGTGGCGCTGAGCAGTTTTTCTTATCAGATGGATGGTCAGGTCCATGGATTTGGAACGGATGGAAGAGTGATGTATTTCCAGCCACAGATGCTGGGAGGCTTATATAGAGAGAACAGGATTCTGGTGAACAGAGGGTATCTGCATATGGTATTCCACTGTATTTTCCGGCATTTTGCATGGAGCGGTACAGAAGGTAAGAAGAGGGCTGACGATGGAATCACAATCCAGGAACGTATGCGTGATCTGAGTTGTGACATTGCAGTGGAGCATATGATAGATGGAATGAACTATCGGAGTATCCGTTTCTCACGCAGTCTTCTGCGAAGGGAAACCTACCGTCTCCTTGAAAAAGAGGGAAAAACCCTCAACGCACAGAGAGTATATAAAATATTGTCAGAATGGAATCTGAACGAAAAGGATCTTACAAATCTGGAACAGGAATTTCGCACAGATGACCACAGATACTGGGAAAGTAAGAAACCGGATCAGAAACCGAATCCCATGCTCAGCCGCAAATGGGGGGAGATCAATGATGGAATCGAGACGGATCTGGAAACCTTTTCCCAGGAGGCAGGTGAGCGGGACGGAGATTTCCTGGAGCAGATAAAAACAGAGAACAGAAGCCGGTATGATTACAGAGAATTTCTGCGGAAATTTGCAGTTTTTCATGAAGAACTGGCAGTGGATGATGACAGTTTTGATTACAATTTCTATACCTATGGTCTGCGTCTCTATGGAAACATGCCGCTGATCGAACCACTGGAATCCAGAGAAGTTAAGAAGATAGAGGAATTTGTGATCGTCATCGATACCTCCATGTCCTGTTCAGGAGAACTGGTGAGAAAGTTTCTGGAGGAAACCTACGGTGTACTTAGTGAGAGTGAGAGCTTTTTTACAAAAATAAATGTGCACATCATTCAGTGTGATGAGAAAGTCCACACAGATAAAAAGATTACTTCTCAGAAAGAAATGAAAGACTATATGGAACATCTGGAACTGTATGGAGATGGCGGAACAGATTTCAGGCCTGCATTTGAATGGGTGGATAAACTGTTGGAACAGCATGAATTTCATAACCTGAAAGGGATGATCTATTTTACAGACGGATTCGGAATTTACCCGAAGAAAATGCCGTCATATAAGACTGCGTTTGTGTTTATGCAGGATAATTACAGAGATGTGGATGTACCGGTATGGGCCATGAAACTGATTTTGGATGAGGATGATTTTGAGAAGCCAGACAGGTAATGAAGAGAGAAAATTATAATTGCGAGAGCTGCAAATCGCGGAGCAATTCGTGGATATCAAGGAAATGAGAAAACTGAGTAAAAGTAAGAAGTGTTCAGCAGGAAAGGATTTACATTATGGATATAAAGCGAGCGAAACAGGAGATAAAGGACTCAATAGAAGCATACCTTGCGAAGGATGAATTTGGAGAATATCTGATCCCGGCCATACGCCAGAGACCAATACTCCTTATGGGGGCACCGGGTATTGGAAAGACGCAGATTATGGAACAGATCGCCAGGGAATGTAAGGTAGGTCTGGTATCTTATACTATCACCCATCACACCCGTCAGAGTGCAGTAGGACTGCCGTTTATCAAAGAGAAAACCTTTGGTCAGGAGACTTTTTCTGTCACAGAATATACTATGAGTGAGATTATTGCCTCTGTCTATGAAAAGATGGAAAAAAACAGGTCTCAGAGAAGGAATTCTTTTTATTGATGAGATTAACTGCGTATCAGAGACCCTGGCGCCTATGATGCTGCAGTTTCTTCAGGGAAAGACATTTGGCAATCAGAAAGTACCGGAAGGATGGGTGATCGTGACAGCAGGAAACCCGCCGGAATACAATAAATCTGTCCGCGAATTTGACGTAGTAACCCTTGACAGAATCAAGAGGATTGATGTGCAACCGGATTTTGAAGTATGGAAAGAATATGCCTATGAGCAGGGAATCCATCCGGCTGTGATCTCTTATCTGGAGCTTCGCAGAAAGAATTTCTACAGAATGGAGAACACAGTAGACGGACGGATTTTTGCCACTGCCAGAGGCTGGGAAGATCTTTCAAGGCTGATACAGGTATATGAAACACTGGATAAAGAAGTGGACAGAGAGGTGGTATATCAGTATATCCAGCATCCAATGATCGCAAAAGATTTTGCCGCATATCTGGCATTATACAATAAGTATAAGACAGACTATGCAGTGGAGGATCTGCTTCAGGGTAAATGGACACCCATCATTCTGGGTAAGATCCGCAATGCTTCACTGGATGAGCATCTGAGTATTGTTGGTCTGCTGAACGGAAAGCTCAGCCAGTTATTCGCAGACTGTATTTTATGGATGCTTATGTGACAAAGCTCTATGGTTACATGACAGAATACAGAGATAACCTTCCGGAAATGACGCTGGAATCCATTTATAAAAAGGCAGAAAATGATTTTCATACTGCAAAAAAATCTGAGCTTCTCACTAAAAATGAAGAAAAAGTATTTATCCGTACAGTGGATTTTCTTGAGAAATTATGGATAGAACTGAGGGGAGAAACTGGTTCTGAAGATAAAACAGAGAATAATAAAGCTGTTGAAATTTCAGAAAAAGATACCTATGAGCAGACAAAAACTGCTTTTACAGCGGAGGCAGACAACCTGGAAACTCAGACAGAATATATCTCTCAGACGCTTCAGAATGTTTTTGATTTTATGGAAGCAGCCTTTGGTGACAGTCAGGAAATGGTAGCTTTTATCACAGAACTGAATGCCAATTATTACAGTCTCTGGTTTATTCGTGAGAATGGTTCTGACCAGTATTACCGTCACAACAAGGGACTACTGTTTGATGACAGACAGAAACTGATCCTGGGACAAATGGAGGAACTGGAGAACACGATGAAGCGGGGACTAAAAAATTAATTTTTATGCCAATTAGCATTGGATTTTCAGATAAATCGTGGTATGCTGATGAATAGAATTATGATTTGAGTGAAAAATATCAGGAATGCAGGCGCATTTGACTGTGCAGCAGTAGAATGATATGGAATCACTAGAAAAAACGAGGAGGAATATAAAATGGAATTAGAAGTATTAAGAAAAGATATGGTTGCAGCTATGAAAGCCAAAGATAAAGTAACAAAAGAAGCAGTCTCCTCTCTGATCTCTGCAGTAAAAAAAGTAGCGATCGATGAGGGATGCCGTGATGAAATTAAGAGCGATCTGGTGGACAGAGTTATTTTGAAGGAGTTGAAAACTGTAAAAGAACAGCTGGATACCTGTCCGGAAAGCCGTGAGGATCTGAAGGCTGAATACCAGGCAAGATATGATGTGATTGCCAAATATGCGCCAAAACAGATGGATGCAGCAGAGGTAAAAGCATATCTGGAAGAAAAATTTGCAGATGTGATTGCAACGAAAAATAAGGGGCAGATCATGAAGGCTGTTATGGCTGATATGAAGGGAAAAGCAGACGGAAAGGTGATTAATCAGGTTGTGGCAGAGCTCTGCAAATAATGTGTTATCTTAACCGAATCAAGTAAGTCCCCTGCTTCAATTGCGAAAAGCAATAAGCAGTGGGTGGGACTATGTGAAGAATAGGATCATCCAGCAGATTTGGTATGTAGAAAGCTGGATAGTTATCAAAATAGCCGCAGTATGCTGGAATGTCCGGATACTGCGGTATTTTATTAGGAGGTGAATATATATATGGAGTTTCAGCATGAACTGATCATTCCTAACGAGGGATTTCCGTTTAAGGTTTTTCTTTTTGAAGGAGGAAATGGCAATTATGTGCGTGAGAAGCACTGGCATACGTCTGTAGAGATTTTTGCTGTGATGGAGGGGCGCCTGGATTTTTTTGAAATAAGGATGAATATCCGCTGAAAGCTGGAGAGCAGATAATCATTAATCTAATGAGACCCACTCTATCCATGCTGTGGAGAAAAATAAAACAGTAGTTCTGCAGATTCCTCTGAAACAGTTTGAGAATTATTTTACTGCCCAGAGATATATCCGTTTTCGGGGGCAGGAGGAGCTGGTGGATAAGAAACTGGCTTCTTTGCTTCGTAAATTATATCATGTGTATTCCGAGCGGAAAATTGGATATGAGTTCCGGACAATTTCTATTTTTTACGAGATTATGTATATCCTGGTGAAGGATTACCGTGTGACAGAGACCAGGGAGAAGGATATCCGACACAGCCGCCGTCTGGATGCATTGTCAAAAATCACCACATATATGCGTGAGCATTACAGGGAGGAACTGAAGCTTTCTGATGTGGCGGCTACTTTTGGATACTCGGATGCATATTTGTCGCGAATGTTCCAAAAAATATGCAAAAATCAAACTATAAAACTTATCTGCAGGATATCCGTATGGCATATGCGTACAGGGATTTGCTGAATACAGACCATACGATTAGTCAGATTGCACTAGATAATGGATTTTGCAGCAGCAGGGGTTTTTCCGGGGAATTTCAGAAAAAGATAATAGGGGTACTTCCAAGTGAGATGCGAAAACAGATAAATGAAAAAGGTCAAAAAAACGCTATAGATTAGACAAGAAAACTGGCGAAAAGTACCATTTATTCTGATATATTACTAAAGCACAGTCAAGAAAACGTAATATCTACAGAATATAAGGAGGTTTTTGAAGTGAAAATTCAGAATGTAACAGATGCTTCCTTCCGTAAATATGGAAAGGTGCTTGAAGGGTATGACTTCAGTGCTCTTCTCAAAGAAATGAAACATACACCGGTTCCGGATGATGTGGTTTATGTACCATCTGTTGAGGAGCTGGAAGCTCTGGATGTAGCAAAAGCACTGCAGAATAAAGGATTTGGCGGAATCCCGATCGAAATTGGATACTGCAACGGACATAATAAGAAATTAAATGCAGTAGAATATCACCGCAGTTCAGAGATCAATGTAGCGGTAACAGATCTGGTGCTGCTTATCGGAAGCCAGCAGGATATCACAGATGATTTTACATATGATACTTCTAAGATCGAAGCATTCCTGGTACCTGCAGGAACAGGTATTGAAGTATATGCAACTACACTTCATTATGCGCCATGCAATGTACAGGATGGCGGTTTCCAGTGTGTAGTCGTACTTCCGGCAGGACCAATACAGATCTTACATTTGAGACAGCTAAGACAGGTGAGGATAGCCTGCTGACAGCTAAGAACAAATGGCTCATTGCACATGAAGATGCGGCAATCGAGGGTGCAGTAAACGGACTTCGTGGAGAGAATATCACCATTGACTGAGTTGCTCGGAATCTGTGGCAGTAGAGTATCAGAATATAGTAAATGAATAACAAAATCATATAAACACATATCAAATATGGAGGAATTTATATTATGAACAATATACCAGTAGTAAAACTTGGATTAATTGCAGTAAGCCGTGACTGTTTTCCGATTCAGCTTTCTGAGAAGAGACGTGCAGCAATCAAGGAAACTTATAAAGGTGAACTTTATGAATGTCCTGTAACTGTTGAGAACGAGAAGGATATGGAGAAAGCTCTTGAAGATGTAAACAAAGCAGAGTGTAATGCGCTGGTTGTTTTCCTTGGAAACTTCGGACCTGAAACTCCTGAAACTCTGATCGCAGAGAGATTTGACGGACCTTGTATGTATGTAGCAGCAGCAGAAGGTGACGGTGATATGATCAACGGCAGAGGTGATGCTTACTGTGGTATGCTTAACTGCTCCTACAACTTAAAAATGCGTCATCTGAAAGCATATATTCCGGAATATCCTGTTGGAACAGCAGATGATATTGCAAAGATGATCGCTGATTTCGTACCGGTTGCACGTGCAGTCATCGGTGTCAGCAATCTTAAGATCATTACTTTCGGACCACGTCCACAGGACTTCTTCGCATGCAACGCACCTATTAAAGGCCTCTATGAGCTGGGTGTTGAGATTGAAGAGAACTCAGAGCTTGATCTTCTTGTTTCTTTCAAAGAGCATGAAAATGATCCTCGTATCCCGGAAGTTTGTGCAGATATGGCAAAAAGAGATGGGCGAAGGCAAATATTATGCTGACCTTAATGTGAAAATGGCACAGTTTGAGCTTACACTTCTTGACTGGGCAGAGGCTCATAAGGGAGCAAGAAAATACGTTGCATTTGCTGACAAATGTTGGCCTGCATTCCCGTCACAGTTTGGATTTGAACCTTGCTATGTAAATAGCCGTCTGGTTTCCAGAGGAATTCCGGTATCCTGTGAGGTTGATATCTACGGAGCACTCAGCGAGTACATCGGACTTTGCATTTCCAATGATGCAGTTACACTGCTTGATATCAACAACTCTGTTCCACAGTATATCTATGATGAAGATATCAAAGGAAAATACGATTATAAGCTTACTGATACATTTATGGGATTCCATTGTGGAAATACTCCTGCATGCAAGATGTGTGATTCCAGAGCTGTTAAATATCAGCTGATCCAGCACAGACTTCTTGAGCCGGCAGGATCTGAACCAGACTTCACAAGAGGAACTCTTGAAGGTGATATCGCTGCATCTGACATTACATTCTATCGTTTACAGTGCAATTCCGAGGGCGAGCTGGTTTCTTATGTTGCAGAAGGTGAAGTACTGGATGTACCTACAAGATCATTCGGTGGTATCGGTATTTTCGCAATCAAAGAAATGGGAAGATTCTACCGTCACGTACTGATCGAGGGCAACTATCCGCATCATGGAGCAGTTATGTTTGGACATTACGGAAAAGCATTCTATGAGGTAGTGAAATTCCTTGGACTGGATGTTAAGAAGATTGGATATAACCAGCCGGCAGGTGTAAGATACCCGACAGAAAATCCATGGGGTTAATGAGAAATCAGTAAAACGGATTATTAATGTTCATGTGAAGTGAATGAATCTGAATACAGAATAAATAAACTGACACTATATTAAAGGCATCCCGGGGCTTTGCTCTGGGATGTATTAGATTAGAAATAGAAAAGGAGAGCACTTATGTATTATATTGGTATTGACCTTGGTACTTCCGCTGTAAAACTTCTTCTTATGGAAGAATCAGGAAAAATCTGTAACATCGTATCCAGAGAATATCCTTTATTCTTCCCACATCCGGGCTGGTCTGAGCAGAAACCGGAAGACTGGTTTGCGCAGAGTATGGAAGGCATGAAAGAGCTGACAAAGGATATCGACAGAGCGCAGGTAGCAGGAATTGGTTTTGGCGGCCAGATGCATGGTCTGGTAACACTTGACAAGGATGATAATGTGATCCGTCCTGCAATCCTCTGGAATGACGGACGTACAGGCGAAGAGACAGAATATCTGAATACAGTGATCGGAAAAGACAAACTTTCACAGTATACAGCAAATATTGCTTTCGCAGGCTTCACAGCACCGAAGATCCTCTGGATGCAGAAAAATGAGCCTGAGAACTTTAAGAAGGTAGTAAAGATTATGCTTCCTAAGGATTATCTGGCATATCGTTTGTCCGGTTCTTTTTGTACAGATGTTTCTGATGCTTCCGGTATGCTTCTTCTTGATGTGAAGAACCGCTGCTGGTCAAAAGAAATGCTGGAGATCTGTGGAATCACAGAAGAGCAGCTTCCGAAACTGTATGAGAGTTGGGAAGTAGTAGGAACTCTGAAACCTGAGATTGCGAAAGAACTTGGATTCAGTGAGAATGTAAAAGTTGTTGCAGGTGCAGGTGACAATGCGGCAGCTGCTGTAGGAACAGGTACAGTTGGTGACGGTCAGTGTAATATTTCTCTTGGAACATCCGGAACTGTGTTTATTTCCAGTAAAAACTTTGGTGTGGACGAAAATAACGCACTTCATTCTTTCTGTCATGCAGATGGAAGCTATCATCTGATGGGATGCATGTTAAGCGCTGCTTCCTGCAACAAATGGTGGTCAGAGGAGATCCTTAAGACAAAGGATTTTGCGGCAGAGCAGGCACCGATCCGGAAGCTTGGTGAGAATCAGGTATTCTTCCTTCCATATCTGATGGGAGAGAGATCTCCGCATAACAACCCGGATGCAAGAGGCGTATTTTTCGGAATGTCCATGGATACCACGAGAGCAGATATGACCCAGGCAGTTCTGGAAGGAGTTGCTTTCGGACTTCGCGATTCCCTTGAGGTTGCAAGAAGCCTCGGGATCCATATTGAGCGCACCAAGATCTGCGGCGGCGGAGCCAAGAGCCCTCTCTGGAAAAAGATCATTGCAAATGTGATGAACCTGAAGGTGGATGTGCCGGAGAATGAGGAAGGTCCGTCCATGGGCGGTGCAATGCTGGCAGCAGTAGGCTGCGGTGAATACCCGGATGTGGAAACGATCTGTAATAAGCTGGTCAGGGTAGTAGATACGGTAGAACCGGAACCGGAGCTGGTTGCAAAATATGAAGAAAAATACCGGAAATTCCGCAAACTGTATCCGGCAATGAAAGAGCTGTTCAGATAACAGCCATTTTCACGGATAAATATTGTTCTGCTTCATAGGTATGGAGCACTGAACGGTTAAAGATCAGGAGCATGTCACAGCTCCTGATTTTTTCTGTACTGTCTTGGTGTACAGCCCTTGATTTTTGTAAAGACCTTTGTGTAATAATTAGAGTCCGAAAAACCGGACA
>ENA-OQII01000224-OQII01000224.1-human-gut-metagenome-genome-assembly--contig:-NODE-224-length-10119-cov-2.787030_pt1 | contig 10119 bp, 12 predicted proteins | sample MGYA00242577_ERZ504742 | MGnify/ENA primary metagenome ERZ504742 (study PRJEB26092, sample SAMD00036443) | human gut metagenome | host: Homo sapiens | study: EMG produced TPA metagenomics assembly of...
TAATGAAAGATGAAATGACTATGGTATCTCAATATTGCAACTGCATTTAATGTATTAGGTAAACGAAATGAATGTATTGCTTTGTTTAAACAATTAGAAGAAGTTGCAACAGAAAAAGACAAAGAATATATTCAAAATAGCATTAAATTTGTGCAAGAACAGTTAGAAAAATAATATTGACTAAGTGGTTTGGTAAAATCAAAGGAGCGATTAGGAATGACAATTCTTATTTATTTTTTAACAATAGTATTTGGTATAGTATGTTTTGTAATTATGAAAAAGAAACGCTATAAAGTCATGCCACTTATCTGTTTGATTATGTTTATTTGTTTCATTGGCTGTGGAATCGTTTCTATCTTATCTTTAACTTTGCCATATGGTGAGATTTTGGTTTATCCATTGGGAGCAATTATATTTGGTTTGGTATTTATTTTGGTTGGGGTAAATGATTTATATTCGTTATTGCGTTGTAGAGAAAAAGTGGACGGCGTGTATTGTGGCTACAATACATATTATGGTGGCAATGGCATTTCTACACAATCTCCAATATTTGAATATACATATAACGGAACTTATTATCGTGAGCAAACAGCACAAAATATATCTCATAAACGATTAAATAGGAGTATGACACAAGGAAATGTATATAGCATATATATTGACCCAAAGCACCCAGCAGTATTTATTCTGGCTAAAAAAAATTAAATAGGAACAATAGTTTCGATAATATTAGGGTTATTCATATTTACGTATGGAATTGATTTATTATTAAAAATTTTTGCCTATGTTATTGAGTCGATAGTATATACTTTGTTGGTAAATTGTCTGATAACCTTATATCACATATAAAGCAGTTAGTCTTAGGATTGACTGCTTTTTTCTTACCTAAATTTTAGATTGGAGTGATGAAATGAGCGATATTTTTAAGGATATGCAGACGAAAGTCGGCTGTGATTATATTTCCGACCTGCCCTCTTACAAGCGTAAGGTGTGGCAGGAAATGAAACGACTGAACCCTGCCGATTATGAAGAAAGACAGTTAGAAGATTTTTCTAAATATGTGTTTGGTATGTCGTACCAGACCTTACAAGATGTGATGAAACAACAGAAAGGACGTGAGGAACAATGCAGGAAACAAGGGTGCTGGTGGAAACGAGAGGAACAACTGGCGAAGAAACAATATCATACTGGTTCGACCTGCCGATAGATGTTGCCGAGTTTGAAGAAAAGTTAGGTGTCGGTGCAGAAAGTGGGGATTACCGCATTATTGAAAAGGTGTTGGCTTTTGCTAATGAAGTTCACGAACATACCAGCGTGTATCAGCTCAACGAATTAGATTTTATGTACCGCCAGCTTTCAAGCGATATGCAGGAAGAATATGTATCACTTCTTACGGTGTTTGAGAATTTAGAAGCACTTTATATTTGCAGGAACGTGATTACGGTTTATCCCGACTGCAAAAGCATGATAGATGTTGCAAGGCAAAAGCTGATGAACGACCCGACGTTCAAACATTTATCCGAGGACTGTCAAGAATATTACTTTGACTTTGAAGCCTACGCTTCTCACTTGCAGGAACACGGGAAATTTTTAGTAACAGAACACGGTATCTTTGAACTGCCAGAGTAGGAAATGAGGTGGTGCTTATGATTGATGATATGGCGGTTTATATTGCTAATCTTGGCAAATACAACGAGGGCTATTTAGTCGGTGCGTGGTTCACGTTCCCCATTGACGAGGAAGATGTGAAGAAAAAATCGGCTTGAATGAACAGTATGAGGAATACGCAATCCATGATACCGATAACTTTCCCATTGCGATTGGCGAGTATGTTTCCATTGAAGAACTGAACTCTATGTATGAAATGATAGAGGAACTTCCCGACTATATCGTAGAGTGTCTGGACGAATTTATCAGCCACTACGGGACGCTGGAAGAAGTCGTGGAACACAAGGACGATATTTATTATTATCCCGACTGTGAAACCATGACAGACGTTGCCTACTACTACATAGACGAATTGCAGGCACTTGGCGACATTCCACCCAGCTTACAGAACTACATTGACTATGAAGCCTACGGGCGAGATTTGGATATGGGCGGTTGCTTCATTGAAACAAGCCGAGGTATGTGCGAGATACCATATTAACGCTGGAAGATCAGCGACAAGCATTGTTGCTACTGACAGCGTATTTCTCTTTAAGGGACAGTCTGAAAATGGCTGTCCTTTTCTATTTAGAAACTTACGAAAGGAGCTGAAAGAACTTGAAAAAGATTAAATCTTATACGGGTATCTGGAACGTGGAAAAAGTCTTGTATGCAATCAATGACTTTAACCTGCCCTTTCCCGTTACCTTTACACAGATTACATGGTTTGTGATTACGGAATTTATCATCATTCTGTTTGGGGATATTCCCCCACTTTCCATGATTGAGGGAACATTTCTCAAATACTTCGGTATTCCCGTTGCTCTCACTTGGTTTATGTCGCAGAAAACCTTTGACGGAAAGAAGCCGTACAGCTTTTTGAAATCACAGATAACCTATGCGTTAAGACCCAAAATCACTTATGCAGGAAAAGCCGTAAAACTGCATAAGCAGATACTCAATGAAACAATCACGGCAGTAAGGAGTGTGAACTATGTTCCCGATAAAATATATTGACAATAACCTTGTCTGGAATAAGGACAATGAGGTGTTTGCTTATTATGAGCTGATACCATACAACTATTCTTTCCTATCCGCAGAGCAGAAATTTATCGTGCATGACAGTTTCCGACAGCTTATCGCACAGTCCCGTGAGGGAAAAATTCATGCGTTGCAGATTGCCACAGAAAGCTCAATCCGAAGTATGCAGGAGCAGTCAAAGAAGCTGGTTACGGGGAAATTAAAGGAAGTTGCCTGCCAGAAGATAGACGAACAGACCGAAGCGTTAGTATCTATGATTGGGGACAATCAAGTGGACTACCGCTTTTTTCTTGGCTTTAAGCTCATGGTTACGGAAGAACAGCTCAATCTGAAGAACATCAAAAAATCGGCGTGGCTGACGTTCACGGAATTTCTCCATGAAGTGAACCACACGCTGATGAATGACTTTGTTTCCATGCCGAATGATGAAATCAACCGTTACATGAAAATGGAAAAGTTACTGGAAAATAAAATCTCCCGTCGCTTTAAGGTGCGTCGCTTGGAAATCCATGATTTTGGGTATCTCATGGAACATCTTTACGGCAGGGACGGTATCGCCTATGAAGATTATGAGTACCAGCTACCAAAGAAGAAATTGCAGAAAGAAACGCTGATAAAATACTACGACCTTATCCGTCCGACAAGGTGTGTGATTGAGGAAAGCCAGCGGTATTTACGCTTGGAACATGAGGACAAGGAAAGCTATGTGTCCTACTTTACCGTCAATGCGATTGTAGGCGAGCTTGATTTTCCGTCGTCTGAAATCTTCTATTTCCAGCAACAGCAATTCACATTCCCCGTTGATACTTCTATGAATGTAGAAATCGTGGAGAACCGAAAAGCATTAACAACCGTCCGCAACAAGAAAAAGGAATTGAAAGACCTTGACAATCACGCTTATCAAGCAGGAAGTGAAACCAGCTCAAATGTGGTGGACGCATTAGACAGCGTGGACGAGCTGGAAACGGACTTAGACCAGAGCAAAGAAAGTATGTATAAGTTAAGCTACGTCATACGGGTGTCTGCACCCGATCTTGACGAGCTGAAACGCCGTTGTGATGAAGTCAAGGACTTTTACGACGACCTCAATGTAAAGCTGGTGCGTCCTGCTGGGGATATGCTGGGGCTTCATTCTGAATTTCTTCCTGCCAGCAAGCGATATATCAATGATTATGTGCAGTATGTAAAATCAGATTTTCTAGCAGGGCTTGGTTTTGGTGCTACCCAGCAGTTAGGAGAAACTACGGGTATCTATATGGGCTATTCTGTTGATACGGGAAGAAATGTGTACCTGCAACCGTCCCTTGCCAGTCAAGGTGTAAAAGGTACAGTTACCAACGCTTTAGCGTCTGCTTTTGTCGGTTCGCTTGGCGGTGGGAAATCGTTCTGTAACAATCTTCTGGTGTATTATTCGGTGCTGTTTGGCGGTCAAGCACTTCTGTTAGACCCTAAAAGTGAGCGTGGCAACTGGAAAGAAACGCTCCCAGAAATCGCCCATGAAATCAATATCGTAAACCTAACAAGCGACAAGGACAATGCAGGACTTCTTGACCCGTTTGTGATTATGAAGAATGTAAAAGACGCTGAAAGTCTGGCAATCGACATCTTAACATTCCTTACGGGTATTTCTTCAAGGGACGGAGAAAAAGTTCCCCGTACTTCGTAAGGCGGTGCGTTCCGTTACCCAGAGCGACAAACGGGGCTTGCTTCATGTGATAGACGAGTTACGCCGTGAAGATACGCCAGTATCAAGAAATATCGCAGACCATATCGACAGCTTCACGGACTACGACTTTGCACACCTGCTGTTTTCAGACGGTACGGTGGAAAATGCTATCAGCCTTGATAACCAGCTCAATATCATTCAAGTAGCGGACTTAGTATTGCCAGATAAGGACACGACCTTTGAGGAATACACGACCATTGAATTATTGTCGGTGTCTATGCTGATTGTGATTAGTACCTTTGCTCTTGATTTTATCCATTCAGACAGAAGCATTTTTAAGATTGTCGATTTGGACGAAGCGTGGGCGTTCTTAAATGTGGCACAAGGAGAAACGCTCTCTAACAAGCTGGTTCGTGCTGGACGAGCTATGCAGGCAGGCGTTTATTTCGTTACACAATCTTCTGGGGACGTGGCAAAGGAAAGTCTGAAAAACAATATCGGCTTAAAATTCGCTTTCCGTTCTACTGACATCAACGAGATAAAACAGACCTTAGAATTTTTCGGTATCGACAAGGACGATGAAAACAACCAGAAACGGCTTCGTGATTTGGAGAACGGACAATGCTTATTGCAGGACTTATACGGGCGTGTCGGTGTGGTGCAGATACACCCAGTCTTTGAAGAACTGCTACACGCCTTTGATACCAGACCGCCCGTACAGAGAAATGAGGTGGAGTGATGAAAGAAAGGATAAAAGGTGCGTTCACAAAAAGGAAGATTTTTCACTTTCTCAAAATGGCTCTGTTTGTCGTGGCACTTTCCCTTATCCTGCTTTCACTTCTGGGGACGGTGGCTCATGCGACGGGGCTTGTGGACGATACCATAAATGCAGAAAATCTTTACTCAAAATATCCGCTGTCGAATTACCAGCTTGATTTTTATGTGGATAATAGCTGGTCGTGGTTGCCGTGGAACTGGCTGGACGGTATCGGAAAATCGGTGCAGTATGGGCTTTACTGCATTACTAACTTTGTCTGGACGATAAGCCTTTATTTAAGCAATGCCACGGGCTATGTGGTGCAGGAAGCCTATAAGCTGGACTTCATCAATGATATGGCAGACAGTATCGGACAAAGCATACAGACCCTTGCAGGCGTAACACAGAACGGTTTTTCCAGCTCTGGCTTTTATGTCGGTTTCCTGCTTCTCATTATATTAGTGGTGGGACTTTATGTAGCCTATACGGGACTTATCAAACGGGAAACAAGCAAGGCACTTCACGCTGTTATCAATTTTGTTGTGGTGTTCGTACTGTCCGCTTCTTTTATTGCCTACGCTCCCGACTACATCAAGAAGATAAATGAATTTTCATCAGACATCAGTACCGCTTCTTTGGACTTGGGAACAAAAATCATGCTCCCCAACTCTGACAGCGAGGGCAAGGACAGCGTGGACTTGATACGGGACAGCCTATTTTCTATTCAAGTGGAACAGCCGTGGCTACTCTTACAATTCGGGAACAGCAACGCAGAAGAAATCGGGACAGACCGTGTCGAAGCTCTCGTATCAGCAAGCCCAGAGGACGAGGACGGAAAGACCAGAGAGGAAGTCGTAAAAACAGAAATCGAGGATAACGACAACAACAATCTAACGATACCGCAGGTGGTAAATCGTTTAGGTATGGTATTCTTCCTGCTGTTCTTCAACTTAGGTATCACGATATTTGTATTCTTGCTTACGGGTATGATGTTGTTCAGCCAGATACTTTTTATTATCTTTGCTATGTTTTTACCTATCAGCTTTCTACTTTCCATGATACCGAGCTATGAAAGCATGGCAAAGCAGGCAATCGTGAGGGTATTTAATACCATAATGACACGGGCAGGAATAACGCTCATTGTAACGGTAGCGTTCAGTATTTCCAGTATGTTTTATAACATCTCCACGGACTATCCGTTTTTCATGGTGGCGTTCTTGCAGATAGTGTGTTTTGCTGGTATCTATATGAAACTGGGCGACTTAATGAGTATGTTCTCACTTAATGCTGGCGACAGTCAAAGCATGGGACGCAGGATATTCCGCAGACCGTATCTGTTTATGCGACATAGGGCTAGGCGTATGGAACACCGTATTGCAAGGGCGGTAAGTGCTGGCGGTATTTCGGGCGGTGTGGCTGGTGCGGTGGCTGGAAGTGCCGTTGCTGGCAAGAGAGCCGAAAGAAAAAATACGGCTTCTAAAGAAAATCGGGGCAATACCACTTCCAGCATGGGACAGCGTGCAGGCTCAAAGGTGGGTGCTGTCTTAGATACGAAAAATAAAGTGAAAGACAAGGCAAACGCTGTCAAAGAGAATATCAAGGATATGCCGACACAGACCGCTTATGCGGTGTATTCCGCAAAGGAAAAGGCAAAGTCCAGCGTGTCCGACTTTAAGCGTGGCATGGTGCAGGAACAGCAGTCCAGACAGACGGGGCGTTTGGAAAAGCAGGAACAGCATAGACAGAATATCGCTGACAAGCGTATGAAGCTTCAAAAGGCACAAGAAGCAAGGCAGGCACAGCGAAAGGCTGACGGATCAGCGACAACGGGAGCTACCCGTCCCCATGAGCGACCAGCCACAGCTTCAAAGCCGAGTGCGGAAAAAACGCAGGAAGTCAAACGTCCTGCCACAGCGACCACTTCAAAAGCAAGTGAACCAGTCAAGACAAATGTTATCAAAGAGCGTCCGTTATCTTCTGGTGCTTCTGATAAGAAAGCGACCCAGTCGGCACAGCCAGTACATAGGCAGAATGTAGAAAAAGTGGTATCGCAGGAAACACGCCAGAATTACACCAAAGACCGCAGGACAAAGGTTCAGCAGACCCAGAGCGTCCAGAAGAACCAGCAGACAACAGAGAAAACCCGTAACCTTGTAATGAAGAAAGGACAGAAGAAAAAATGAAACTGAAACATATCGCTCTCATTGGCAGTCTGTTTCCTATCCTCTTTTCTCTGGTGCTTTTCTTTGGTTGTCTTGATTAGTGCGGACAGCGACGACGAGAACAGCAACTTTTCTTCTGGCATTACGGGTATGAACTTATCCGCAGAAGTCTTGAAACATCAGCCTATGGTGGAAAAATACGCCAGAGAAAACGGTATCTCCGAGTATGTCAACGTGCTACTGGCTATCATTCAAGTAGAAAGTGGCGGTACGGCAGAAGATGTTATGCAGAGTTCAGAAAGTCTTGGTTTACCGCCCAACTCTTTAGATACGGAAAGCTCAATCAAGCAGGGGTGTAAGTATTTTGCGTCCCTGCTTTCTTCCTGTAAAAATCAAGGTATCGACGATTTGAATGTAGCGATACAGTCCTATAACTATGGCGGTGGTTATGTGGGATATGTGGCAGGAAAAGGAAAGAAACACACCTTTAACCTTGCAGAGAGCTTCGCCCGTGAGAAATCGGGTGGAAAGAAAGTAACCTACACCAACCCGATAGCCGTTGCGAAGAACGGGGGTTGGCGGTATCAGTATGGCAATCAATTTTACGTCGAATTAGTCAATCAGTATTTAACTGTTCCGCAGGTATCGGGAGAGCTGGCACAAAAGGTCATGAATGAAGCGTTAAAATATCAAGGCTGGAAATATGTGTATGGCGGTAGCAATCCCAACACTTCTTTTGACTGTTCGGGACTGACGCAATGGTGCTATGGAAAAGCTGGTATCTCCTTACCGAGAACCGCACAAGCACAGTATGACGCAACCCAACATCTTCCACTTTCGCAGGCAAAGGCTGGGGACTTGGTATTTTTCCATTCTACCTATAACGCTGGAAGTTATGTAACACACGTCGGTATTCTTGTTTCGCCGACACAGATGTACCACGCAGGCGACCCGATAGGATATGCAGACCTAAGTAGTAGTTACTGGCAACAGCACTTAATCGGTGCAGGACGAGTAAAACAATAGAAAGGACTTGAAAAATATGTTTAAGAAGAATAAGAAACAGACAGAAACTATCAAAGAACCCAAAGAAAAAAAGGTGCGTACTGTCAAGGTAGGCACACATAAGAAAACCGTGATTGCGTTGTGGGTGGTGCTTATCGCAAGCGTGAGCTTTGGGGTGTATAAGAATTTTACGGCTATCGACCAGCACACCACCCATGAAAAAGAAATCATTGAACTTCGCTTGCAGGACACCAACGGGATAGAAAATTTCGTGAAGAACTTTGCGAAGTCCTATTACACATGGAATAACAGCAAAGAAGCGATTGAAGCAAGGACGCAGGCAATCAGCGGTTATCTGACAAAGGAATTGCAGGACTTGAATGTAGATACCATTAGAACCGATATACCGACCAGCTCCACAGTTACAGATGTGATTGTATGGAGTATCGAACAGTCGGGAACGGACACTTTTTCTGCTACCTACGAAGTAGATCAGCAGATAAAAGAGGGAGAACAGACAAGCAATGTGAAAGCAACCTATACCGTAAAAGTCCATGTGGACGCTGACGGGGATATGGTAATCGTTCAGAACCCTACCCTTGCACCAGCAATCGAAAAATCAGACTATGAGCCAAAGACACCAGAAGCAGACGCAAGCGTAGACGCTGATACCGTAAACGACGCTACCGCATTTCTGGAAACATTCTTTAAGTTGTACCCGACAGCTACGGAAAAAGAGCTTGCTTACTATGTATCTGGAAATGTGGTTGAGCCTATCGGCAGGGACTACCTTTATTCTGAATTGGTAAACCCTATCTTTACAAAGGACGGGGACAATGTAAAAGTCAAGGTAGCTGTGAAATTCCTTGATAATCAGACAAAAGCGACGCAGGTATCGCAGTATGAGCTTGTGCTACATAAGGATAGTAACTGGAAGATTGTAGGATAAATAATGTAAAGCGTGTATTTCATTACAGATTTACACGCTTATACGCAAAATAAGAGATTTAGCACATAATTCAGAAGTATAAGTTTTTCTTGACAAATCCGAAAAAGTGTTTAAAATGTACTTATACAAAAAGTACATTTTGAAATGAGGTAAGATATGGAAATTATTATTAGCAATAATGCTAATAAGCCTATATATGAACAGATAACTTCTCAAATTAAGGCAATGATAATGAGCGAAGAATTGACAGCTGGAGATAGTCTTCCCTCAATGAGAGCTTTGGCAAAGTCGCTTCATGTAAGTGTAATCACAGTTCAAAAGGCTTATGAAGATTTACAGCGTGATGGTTTATTGAAACTACAATAGGTAGGGGCAGTTTTGTATCTGCTCAAAACAAAGAATTTTTATCAAGAAGAACAACAACGCATAGCAGAAGAACATTTGCAAATTGCCGCAGAAATCGGACGTACAAACAATATTTCACTTTCTAAACTACAAGAATTACTAACACTTTTTTACATGGAGGATGAATAATATGGAGTATGCTTTAAAATTATCAAATGTCTGTAAAGAATATGACAGTTCAGAGTTTGCTTTAGATAATGTTACATTTGATTTGCCAACTGGAACAGTTATGGGCTTTGTGGGAGAAAATGGTGCAGGGAAAACAACAACAATCGGATGTATTTTAAATACTCTCAAAAAAGACAAAGGTCGATAGAGATTTTTGGAAAAGAATGAATGACAATGATATACATATCCGAGAAAATATAGGTGTAGTATATGACGGCGATAATTTTCCGAATTATCTGTCGGCAAAACAACTTTCAAATATTATGGCAGGAATTTATAAACAATGGGATATTACTTTGTTAATAAATATTTAGAAATA